>ENA-UOXV01002945-UOXV01002945.1-marine-metagenome-genome-assembly--contig:-NODE-2945-length-21538-cov-16.208490_pt1 | contig 21538 bp, 15 predicted proteins | sample MGYA00238165_ERZ766961 | MGnify/ENA primary metagenome ERZ766961 (study PRJEB28924, sample SAMN03173240) | marine metagenome | biome: Marine; feature: Water; material: Subsurface seawater | place: North...
AAAATATCCGTCTCTGCCACGTGTGTAATCGTTTCAAAGAAAGACGCCAATTTCTCTGCCTCTGAAAGAGGGATTTATACACGTGACGTTATACGAAGTGAGAGGTATAAACATGACAGAGAGAGAAGGAAAAGAGGACGATCGGGGAGGCACCGCGGAGGTACGGTTCATTGTTTTTATTTTTACTGTTAGTTTATTAGTGGTAGTATTGCGCGGGTTTTAACGCTTCTGTTTGTTGTTTCCCAAATTACTCGCACTTGAATATAATTGTTTGCCCTCGCGTCGTTCGTTGTTTTCTTTGCATTTATAATAAAGTTTGAACGACTCACGCGTGTAAACACTTCTCCGTAGATATACCTCCCAAACTACAGAATAGGAAAAACGCTCGGGATAGGCTCGTTCGGGAAAGTGAAAGTCGCCGAGCACGTTCTGACCGGGCACAAAGTGGCCATTAAAATCTTAAACCGGAAAAAAATCAAAGCCATTCACATGGAAGAAAAAGTACGAAGAGAGATTAAAATATTACGCTTATTCATGCACCCACACATTATCCGGTTGTACGAAGTTTTAGAAACCCCGCACGATATATTTGTCGTCATGGAATACGTGAAGAGCGGGGAGTTGTTCGATTACATCGTGGAGAAAGGGAGGTTAGGGGAGAACGAAGCGCGGCATTTTTTTCAGCAAATCGTGAGCGGCGTGGAGTATTGTCACAGGAACATGGTCGTACACAGAGATTTGAAACCGGAAAATTTACTGCTGGACTCGAAGAATAACGTGAAGATTGCGGATTTTGGTTTATCGAACGTGATGAGGGATGGGCATTTTTTAAAGACGTCGTGCGGGTCGCCCAACTACGCCGCGCCGGAAGTTATTTCCGGGAAGTTGTATTCCGGGCCAGAGGTGGACGTGTGGTCGTGCGGGGTCATCATGTACGCGCTGTTGTGTGGGTCGTTGCCGTTTGATGACGAATCGATTCCAAATTTGTTTAAGAAAATAAAGGGGGGGATATATACGTTGCCGAGTTACGTCAGTCCCGGAGCGAGAGACTTAATCAGTCGGATGTTATTAGTCGACCCGTTGAAACGAATTACGATGGCAGAAATTAGGAACCATCCGTGGTGCACGTGTCATTTGCCGAGATACTTAGCGGTTCCGCCACCGGATACGTTGTCACAGGCGACGAATATCGATATCGAGACGTTGGAAGCGACGGTGGCGTTGGGTTTTACCAGAGAGCAAGTGAAGGACGCGTTGAGACATCAAGTGAGAAATAAAGCGAGCGTGACGTACTTTTTGTTGTTGGATAACAGACGTAACTTGTACGGAGGCTATCTAGGCGCAGAGTTTGAGCAAGGAGAGTTGGAAACAGATTCGAGAAACGCGCAAATGTTGGGACAACAAGGCGGGATCGGGTCGCCGACGGGCGCGAGCCCGATGGGCCATCGAAGACCGTCGCAAATTCAATCGAATCTGATGCAACAGAGGTTAGTCACGAGCGAACAGCGGTGGATGTTGGGTAAAAGTACGACGATGGCAGCTCCGGACGTGATGAATGAAATCTTTAGAGTTTTAACGGCGTTGAAAGTGAACTGGAAGAAAATTGGACCGTATAATTTAAAGTGTCGGTTCTTGTTGAAAACGCTCGAGAAATACACGACGACGAATAATAACGGGAGAACCTCGGAAGTCGGATCTCCGCAACGAATGGGAGATAACGACGATTTAGACACCGCGATGGAAGAAGACGCCACGACGACGAATACTAATAACACGAATACTAATAACGAACCGACGACGCCGGACCAGAGCGATTTTAACGAAGGCCAAGACGTCGGACCGGTGATGAAGTTTGAGTTGCAAGTGTATAAAATGAAGGACGATCGGTTTATGATTGATTTCCAACGAATAGAAGGTGGAGTGGTGACTTCTTTAGACGTGGTTTCGTTGCTCATGAAGCGATTACAACTCCGATGATAATAATAAAGCGATAATAATACATACTGAGCTCATGAGTTGGTGTTTAATAAAAAAGCAAGCGCGGTGTTGAAAACACATTTTGTATTCTACCTTTTCTTTCGAATCTTCAATCTTTTATCCTACGTACTAGTTTTGAGCTATCTTCTCTTCCCTCTTTCGACGATCACGATATTTCCATCGCGTCGCCACCACCGTTCTCTTCTCCTTTGTCTTCGTCTTCGTCGTCGTCAACGCTCACGGCGCTTTGCGCGGCGTCGAAATAATTCGCGCAATTGAAATCAGTCTCTAAATATTTCCTCGCCGCCGCTTCCGTGCGTAGCGTTTCAAAGTGGAATCGTTTCATCTTTCGTTGCGGCCCGCTTCCTTTCCAAACCAACGTGCACTTGTTATTTTCCGCGCGCTCGATTTCCTCGTCCGTGTAATCTTCGTTCGTTAACTTCCAATCCATCCTTCGCATCATCAACTTTTCGTATCTTTTCAAACCTTTATTAGTGCCTTCGACGATGACAATAGTAAACGTATCCGTGATTATACCAATACCAGTCAAGTGATTCTCTTGCGCGTTCACGTCTATTTTGAACTTGTTCTTCACGTTTCGCATGTTTTCAACCCTATACACGTGCGTGAACACCTCGCCGGCTTCGCTCGTGTTGTCTCTCAACAACTTTCGAATTTTCTTTTCTCTTCGTTCGGCGGGGGTTAACTTTCTCGACAAGTTTCGATCGTCGTGTGCTTGCTGTCTCTCTTCCATCTCCTCTTTCACTTTCTTTTCAATCATGGTTGGATCTAAAACCGCTTCTTCGGTCAACACGCGCATCATGTTTGAAATTTTCACCTTTGGCTTTGGCGGTTCCAACACGCCTTGGCGAATCATCTCCTGTTTTTCCTGTTCTCTGGCGACGCGGCGTTGGTGACGTAATTTCTTTTGCTCCTTCTTGGTGAGTTTTACTGCGGGTGGTGGCGGTGGCGGCGCTTCCATCGGCGGGTCGTCCAAGTACGGGTGCTCGACGTATTTTGTAATCTTGTCCGTGTTCAAGACGCGCTCCCAGAGCGCGCCGACTTTATCGTCCTCCAAGACTCTATCGTCCAAAGGAACGTCCGCGTACGTTTTCCCGTCTTTCAAAAACGGTTTATCCCACCACTCGACGTCGTCTACTGGTCGATCGTGCACGATAGCTTCTCCGATATCTATTTTGACTTCACCCGCGACTGCGGCTTCCAACGCTTCCGTGTGCGCCGCGCGTTTCTTTTCCCGGTCTTCTCGAGCGCGGATTTTTATCGCATCGACTTCGCCGAATTTATTCACGAGACGCGCGAAATCAGCTTGCTTTTCGTACGTGCCTTTAGCCACAAACTGTTCATTTAGAAAGATAGAGAAAGAAGAGAGCGTTAGTGTAAAATTCATCATCATAAGAGAGAAGAAGAAATCCTTTTTCTCCTCTCTACTAGGATTTGAAGCAAACAAAAAAATGAAATATGCACCAGATGGTAAGGAGGCCGCGCTCACTGATTCTAAGCGCGTTTCCAGCTGTCCGGCCCGCTGTTCGATGTCGCAAGGGTAAAAATTCTTTCAAGTCACGGAAATAATAAGACTGACAAGAGAGTGTGCCTTGCATGTGCGAAAAACAGAAGAACCGAATCTTTCGCAAAGAGAAAAACAAACGAGAGAGAGAGAGAGAGAGAGAGAAAAAATCTACGACGACTACTACTACTCTAAATAAGACTCACCTGAAGCGACGGTTTCTTCCTGTTGTGTTTCTGCTTCACCGCAATTTCGGGATCGATCATGTCCTCTTTCGTCCCCTCGTCTTTTTTCCCGCCGGCGGCTGTATCGCCTCGTCGTCGCATCTCTTCCATCGCCACTTCGCGTTCGGCTTGTAAAAACGCCTCTCTCATTTTTTGCTTTTCGTTGACTTTCGTCGTCGCCGAGTAATCTTTCGCTCGAACGATGACTTTCCCATTTTCGTCCACCTCTTGACCTTTCTCGTTAACGCGTAAAGCCGGCGCCGGACCGGTCTTTTCAAACTTAGCTTCCGTGCTGGTTTTCGTATTCTTTTTCTGTTGATGTTGCAACGCCGCCAATCGGGCGGCGGTTTCTCGCGCTTTTTCGATGGCGCGTTGCGCCGATATCGGTGGTTGCGCTGTCGCTGCTACTGGTGGCGGTGGTGGCGGTGGTGGTAATGACGGTGGCGGCGGCAGCAGCGACGCTCCTCCCGCTGCTTCCATCTTTTTCATCTTCATCTTCTCCGCCAACGCTTTTTGCTTCTTCATCAACTCCTTCGCTTTCTGCATTTTTCCTCTCATCGCGGCGGCGGCGGCGGCGGCGCTACTGTTCTTCTTCGCTTCCCCTTCTTCTTTAATCGTTTCTAACTTTATTACTTCTTCTTTTTCTTCTTTACCTGCCCCCTGTTTCTTCTCGACGGCGTCATCCTGCATTGGCGGTGGTGGCGACGGCTCCGCGCTTTTCGATCTCGATCGACCTCTTCGCAACGGCGGCGGAGGTGGTTGTTTCCGCGTCGTACTCATTTCGTTGTTGTTGTTGTTGTTGTTCGATTTCTTCTTTTCATTTTCATTTTCATCGTCTTTATCATCGTCTTCTTTCGTTCTTCTTCTTCTCGTCGTCGTCGTCGTCGTTGTTGTTGTTGTTGCTCCTGCGGCGACATTTTCATCATCATCGTCATCTTCTCCTCCCTCTTTGTCTTCGTCTTCTTTCCGCGGTCGTTTCCTACTCTTCGTCGTCCCACTCCTTTTCTCTTCTTCTTGAACTTCTTCTTCTCTCAAAGCCTTCTCCAATCTGTTCAACAGGACGTCTTTCACCCCGTCGGTGGGTAACTCGCGTTTCGATAATTCCGATTTCAATTCCGCCACGGTTCGTTTTTTCGCGTTGTTCCCATTATTACCGTCGTCTTCTTTGCCACCATCAAAACCACGCTTCGTTTTCCTCGTCGTCGTCGTCCTCGTCGTCATTCGCCTCTTCTTTTCCTTCTCTCTCTCTGAAAACTCTCTTTAGTCTCGCTCTCTCTCTTCCGTTATGTTATTATACACTACTACTCCTACTGCGAAAAAGAGAGGGATGAATCGAGATATATAAAATGAAGAAAAAATGTGTGTTTTGTCGCACTCTCTCGTGTTTTCTTCTTCTTTTTTGTCTTCTTTTCTTCAGTCGCTTTGTCAGTTCTTCTTTTTGTTGTGCTCTTCTTTTGTTTTTTTTCTCGTTTTTTGAAAACTTCAATTCTTCTTCTTCTTCAATTCTTCAAAGTTCGTTTTTACTGCGTTTTGTTTTTGTTCAGATTAAAAACGGTATACACTACATAGTATCACAGAGAGCAGCGGTATGGCGAGATCATCGTTGACGTCTCGTTCTTCTTCTTCTTCTTCTTCTTCTTCTTCTTCGCGAGGAGGAGGAGGAGGACGAAAAGGCGTCTTTTTCTTCCTCTGTTGTTTTCACATCATCGGTGTCATCGTTTCAATCATCCTCTGTTGCGCATCGGTCGATGTGATTTTGGTTTCCGCTTCTTCTTCGCACGAAGAAGGTTTTGGAGAGGAAGACGAACGTTCCGTGAAATCGTTCAAAGTCTCGCGAAACCTAGGGGGGTCTTTGTCTTCTTCGAAGGAGAAGGAGGAGACGAAAGTTTCGTCCTCTTCCTCCTCCAACGCGTTGCTCGATCTCGCGTCGAACAAAAAACACGGCGAAGAGATACAGTTTCCTCTTTGGCACTCGCTCGAGTACTTCATTAATAACGAGAATACGAAAGAAGAAGGTAAAGAAGAAGAGTTCGTGAAAGTAGGGACGATTTCCGGGACGATCGTTTTGGAGAACAACAACAACAACGTGAATAACAACGAGAAGAGTAGTAAAGCGTCTGGTACAAAATTTCGTTTGAAAGATGTGAAAGTCCATCGGGACGAGATGACCACGCGAGAGAAGGACCAATTGCAAAGTTTAGCGAAGAAAGGGCGTAAGTATCGGGTGCGAGTTCCAGCGAACGTCTTGGCACCGAGCGGAAACGCGTTCGCGCAAGCCGCGAGTCCGGCGCGATGTGTCGTGACGAGTCGATTGAGAGAGAGTTTCACGTTGCACATGGACGATAGCGGGAACGTTTTAGCCGTGGATTACGACGCGGAGTGTCCGGCGGAAGTGCATTTATTAGGAGGCGGAGAAGAGGGTAGTTTAGGAGGAGAGGCGGACGGCGGAGGTGACGACGGGGACGCGTCGTTATTCATCGCGGACGGGGCACAGTTTCGATCGGTCGCCACGGCGAGATTTCCGAAACGAGCGCCGCAGTTGAACGCGGACGCGGCGATGACGGACGTCAGAGGGCACGGAGGCCCGATGGACACGAAGAAAGCGCAGGAAATTAAAAACCGAAGAGCGCGAGGGGAAAAGGTGGATGCGACGACGAAAGAGTTGACGTGGTTTCAAAGAAACTACATGTGGGTAGTGCCGGTCGCTTATTTTATGTTTATGAATATGGTGCAAGAGCAAGGAGGAGGAGGAGGAGGAGGAGCTCCTGCTACGCCGGCGACACAAAAGAAATCGAATTAAAGGGTTTTGAATACTAATAACACGTAAAACACGTAAAATAATTGCATTATTACAGCGCGGCTTTCATTCATCGTCTTCATCTTCATCAAAAGCTCCTCGCTTCGGCGGAATCGAGCTCTTCGCTCAACCGCCCGAGCTTCGCGTTCAATCGCACATCCGCCTCGTCGCTAAACTCGTCGATCGCCTTATTCAACTCCGCAATCTTTTGGTTCAAACTCTTCCTCGTTTCCTCCAACTCTTTTTCCGCTCGTTTCTCTAATTTTATCGAGGAGGAGGAAGTCGCGTTCGTCTCCTTTTCCTCTGTCCAATTTTCCTCCTCCTCTTCCTCTTCTTCCTCCAACAAATCGTCCAAGACTTTTTTCCCTTTCAAGATGTGTTTGCTTAACTGCGGCGCGAACAAAAACCCGAGCGCGCCGAATATCGCGCCGCCGATTAACAACCCACCGACAAACCCGCCTTTTGCTTTCCCTCCTGATTTCGGGACGATGTCGTAATCTTCGATGTTTGCTTTTATTCTTGTCGTCGTTTTTTTTTTCTCGGACCCCCAACGCGAAGACCGTTGGAAAATCAAGGAATTCTTTGACGAGGAAAGAGAAGAAGAAGACAAAGAATTTGAACTGCACGAGGAAAACGATCCGCTCAGAGATCTTTCTCTTCTTCTTTCTCTTCTCGTCCGGGAGGAAGAAGAAGAAGAAAAGGTAAAGGTTTTCGTCGTCGTACACGCAAAAGGAGTCATCGAGTGTTTGATAGATTTTTTGTGCAAACTTTTCCCCTCTTCTTTTTTGTGAGCAAAAAAAATGCCAAAACCCTAAACCGAGCATGGACCTGAGAATGAGATAAGAAGGAGAGACACTTTGGAAATGCATTACATCACGACACGCTTAAGAAGAAGAAGACAAAGACAGAGAAGACAAAGAAGATGATGATGCGATCGTTATCGTCATCCTCGTCCAATGGTAATGCTGCCACGTCATCGTGTGCGAGAAGAAGTTACGATGATCATCATCATCGAATACATACGAAGAAGAACAGAAAAGATGCGTCGACGATGAGGAAAAAAAGGGGAGAGATGTTTATGTTGGTGAGAAACAACGCGGTGTCTCAACCTCCCCCGAATAAGAAAAAAGCGGCTTCGAAAGAGAATAATAAAAGCGATGGAAACGAGGTTCTCGTCGTCCCTCCGGAACGAATACGAAACTTTTCCATAATCGCGCACATCGACCACGGGAAATCCACCATCGCGGACCGGCTGTTGGAAATGACCGATACGGTCGCGCAGAGAGACATGCAAGCGCAACTGCTGGATGGGATGGATTTGGAGAGGGAGAGAGGGATTACGATCAAGTTGAACTCTGCGAGAATGAATTTTACGAGCAAGAAAGACGGGGAGACGTACGTGTTGAATCTGATTGATACGCCGGGACACGTGGATTTTTCGTACGAAGTGTCCAGGTCGTTGGCGGCGTGCGAAGGGGCGTTGTTGGTCGTCGATGCCAGTCAAGGCGTGGAAGCGCAGACGTTAGCGAACGTGTATTTGGCGCTGGAGAACGATTTAGAAATCGTGCCGGTTTTGAATAAGATTGATTTGCCGGCGGCAGATTGTGATCGAGTGGCGCAAGAAATCGAGGACGTTTTGGGATTGGACGCGTCCGAGGCGGTGCAATGTTCGGCGAAAGCCGGGATTGGAATGGAGGATATTTTAGAAGACATCGTGCGATTGGTTCCACCGCCGAGAGTGCCGGTGGAAGGTGAACCGTTGCGAGCGTTGATTTTCGATTCGTATTTCGATACGTACAGAGGCGTCGTCGTCGTCTTTCGAGTCTTTGACGGCGAAGTCAACGTCGGGGATAAGATTGAGTTGATGAATACCGGGGCGAAATACGACGTGTTAGAACTTGGCGTGATGAAGCCGAACAAAATTCCGGTGAAAACGTTGCGTCCAGGGGATGTCGGGTATTGCGTGGCTGGGATTAAGGCCGTCAAAGACGCGAGAGTAGGGGATACGATTACGCTAGTGAAACATCGAGCGGAGAAAGCGTTGGCGGGATACAGCGAAGCTATTCCGATGGTGTATTGCGGTTTATTCCCTACCGATACCGATCGATACAACGATTTGAGAGATGCGCTGGAAAAGTTGCAACTGAACGACGCGTCTTTAAATTACGAACCGGAGGTATCTTCGGCGATGGGATTCGGTTTTCGATGCGGCTTTTTAGGGTTACTTCACATGGAAGTCGTCCAAGAACGATTAGAGAGAGAATACGATCTCGATTTGATCACCACGGCACCATCGGTTGTTTATCACGTCTACATGGCCAACGGTGACATGCTCACTGTGGCGAACCCGGCGGAGCTCCCCGACGCCGCCGGTCGAGACCGCATCGAAGAACCCTTCGTTAAACTCGAGTTATTCACGCCGAAAGAATACGTTGGATCGTTGATGGAACTCGCCACCCAACGCAGAGGCGAATACATCGACATGACGTTTCTCTCCCAAGATCGAACGTGTTTGAGATACGACATCCCTTTGGGCGAAGTCGTGACGGACTTCTTCGACCAACTCAAAAGCCGATCGAAAGGCTACGCGAGCATGGAATACAAATTCAACGAATACCGCGAAAACGATTTAGTTCGCTTAGACGTCATGATCAACGGCGAAGTCGCTGAACCGTTAGCTACCATCACCCACCGCTCCAAAGCCTACGGCATCGGACGAGGGTTAGTCGATAAACTCAAAGAACTCATTCCGCGACAACAGTTCAAAATCCCAATCCAAGCCGCGATCGGGAACAAAGTCATCGCGAGCACGCAACTCAGCGCCATGAGAAAAGACGTCTTGGCGAAATGCTACGGCGGGGACATCTCGAGAAAGAAAAAACTGCTCAAAAAGCAAGCCGCGGGTAAAAAAAGAATGAAAGCGTTCGGGAAGGTTGAGATTTCCCAAGAGGCGTTCATGGCGGTGTTGCAAATCGACCAGAGCAACCTCGAACAATAAGGCCTCGAATACGTAAAAAAATTTCGCTCGCAAAGCTCATTGTATAATCAATCGATCAATACATAAGGTATACGTATTAGCTCTGTGTATTTCGTTTTGCCTTCCTCCTTGAACTCGACTGAAATCGGCATCGGCCCGCGTTCTCGTACGTATATTCACCCCCAGGACATCTTTTGTTGTCGCACAAACTTTTTTTTTCTTTTTTTGCGGGCTCGCCTTTCCCTCACTTTTTCACTGCATTGCGCAGACACACACACGCGAGAGTTAATTAAATTAAATTGCATTCTTTGCGCGATTTTAGTAGTACAAACTCTTTCTCTCTCTCTCTCTCTCTTTCTTTCTTTCCTCAGCGATTGCACCGCCTTCTTAAACGCGCGCAGTTAAGGAGAAGAAGAGCGACGAGAGTAATAAAGGAGTAAAAAGAGAACACGCACTTCTTTTAAGTTGTTCTCTGTTGGGAAAAACGGGCCTCGAAGTCGTACAAAAATCCGATCGAACATCGAATTCATCTCCGTCGATCGAGAGAGTTTAGACGGCTACAAAGAAAAAGAGTTCTCCTCTAAAACCTGCGACGAGTGAAATGGAAGAAGAAGGAGGAGGAGCAGGAGGAGAAGAACAAGATCCGTTTAATCCGAACAACGAGCAGTACAACGCCGCCACGATTCAGACGACGATTCAGACGGGAGGAGGGCAACGCGAGAATTATTCGGACGAGGACGATCGCGCGCCAAGACGTGGTGGAGGAGGATCAGGAGGTGGGAATAATCAGCCTCGGGAACAACAACAACAACAACAACAACAACGCTCGATGATGGACCAACAAGTACCGCAACCGGATCAGCAACATCCACCGAGATCAAATAATAATAATAATAATAACAATAACAATAACAGGTATAATCAGCCGCCCAACAGAGGAGGAGGAGATTATCAAAGACCGCAGCACGTGGCGCAGCAGTTCGCGAATAATACCGGCTACGGCGGCCGAGGCGGCGGACGGGGCGGCGGATACCAAGACAGAGGGAGAGGAGGAAGAGGTGATACGAGATACGACTCGAGGTACGACGATAGATATCCGCCCGCGCAACAACACGGGCGAGGAGGGTACGGCGGCGGAGAGAGATACGATCAAAATTCGGCGCCGTATAGAGGAGGATACGACAGAGGAGGAGGAGGAGGAAGAGGGTACGACCGACAGCAACAACAGACCCCGTACGACGCGAGGTACGATGAAAGGTACGATTCCAGGTACCCGCCGTTAGATGCAGGCAGAGGAGGAGGAAGAGGTGCTGGATATGATCGAGGAAGAGGCGGAGGCGGATACCGCGACCGAGAACCAGCTCCATTGAACGCCGCCGCGGCGCCGTATCGCTACGACGAGCGCTACGCGGACCCTGCTTTAGAGCCCGTGCAACCGCCGTTACCAGCCGGCGGTAATCCACCGGCTCAAAGAGGGTACGAAGATAGACGGGCGCCACCGCCAGTGAAACCGCGAGACGATGATTACGACGTCTACGTTATGAACACCGAAGGCAACAACGGTTTAGTCGTCGGCCCAAGAGGCGCCAACGTGAAGAAGTTGGAGCAAATGTCCGGTTGTAAAATTAACTGCAATCAAGATAAGACGACGGTGGAAATTTCTGGCCCGCCCCGTGGAATTCAAATGGCCATCGAAGCTATTAATGATTTAATCGATTCAAGGCTTATGGACGCCACCGCGCAAGTTGGAGGAGGAGGAGGAAGAGGACCGCCGCCACACCAACGCGATAGCAGAGATTTGAGACACACGATTGGCGGCGGCGGCGGCGGCGGAAGCGGTATGAAACGAGGTCGATACGAGGACGATTATCCACCATTGGACGATCATGGAGTTGGTGGACCAAACTCCGCCGGAAAACGTCAACGAGGGAACGACGGCGGTATCGTACATCTCACTTTAATAGACAAACTCAGAGAGGAGGCGGCGAGAAGAAATATTCAACCGTACGAGCCAATCCAAACTGATTTCATCTTGCAACTTCCTCAAGATGAGCGAGGCAAAGTCAGTTACGAGGAAGTCGTCGGCGAGAACTTGGGATTGATCATCGGCAAAAAATTCAACACGCACAAAGAGTTGCAACGAATCATGGACTGTTCGTTCAAGGTTTGGGACGAGAAGAAAGCGGTGTCTTACCACGGGTTCCCGGAGAAGGTTATCGAGGCTGTTTTGTTGGTGCAGGAGTTGTGTTATTTAGGCCAAGCGACAAAAAGAGCGCGAGAAGAGGAAGGCGATCCGCTACCGGTAAAACAACACAATCAACATCAACATCATCAGCAGCAACAGCAGCAACAACAACCACAACAACAATCGCGACAACAGAACAATAAAGAGGAAACCTACGAACCGAAGGAGGGCGAAATCATCGAAACGATAGAAGCGCCGGGGAAAATCGGTTTAGTCTTGGGCCGTAAAGGTGTCAACATCACGCGCATTCGAAGAGTGTCCAATTGCAACGTCCATGCGGACAACGAGACGCAATCCATTCGTATCGTTGGCATCCCAGAAAACGTACAAAAATGCGTGGCGTTGATCAACGAAACCATCGAGAGAGGCAATAAGAACAGAGCGGAGAAACAACAACAACAACAACAACAACAACAGCAACAAGGAGAAGCGCCAGCCGCCGCCGCGACTGAAGACGAGCCCATAGCCGACGCGGATGCCGACGCCCAGCAACAAGAGGAAGGCGGAGCGATGGTCCCAGCAGCCGAAGAGCAACACCAACCGGCTGAATTAGCCGACGCGGATGCTGAAAACGCCGCCCCAGCTCCGGCGCCGACGACGACGGAGACCGAACAACAACAACAACAAGAAACTGACGCCGACTTCTCCAAAATGACCGTCGCGCAACTCAAAGTTGAACTCGAGAAGAGGAACCTCCCGCAAGATGGTCTCAAAGCGGCGCTCATTCAGAGGCTCGAAGAAGCTGCTTGATTTATTATACCATCATCGTCATAAACACATCATTTTTAATTGAAAACAAACTCTCGTTTATATTATGAATAAAGAACATCTCACACACCTTCCAAAAGCAGCGCACGCTTCAGAAAAAAAAGCGCGCAGTACGCTCTCACTCTTCTCACTCCTTCTTCACCACGATGCGCGCTCCTGTGCCTGTTTTAGCTGCGCTCTCGTCGTAAATACATTAAGAGAGGTACTGCGAGGAATACCATGCCTCCCATTTATTACTGTTGCGTGTGGTACTTCATCTTCTGCGGCGGACTCGCGGTCCTTATTCCGTACCTCCCGGTGATATTCCGTCACTGGAATTTATCGCCGTCGCAAATCGGCATCATCGCGGCGTGTAAACCTTTAATAGGATTCGGCATTCAACCAATGTGGGGGCAGATTGCGGATTACACGAAACTGCACAGCAAAATACACGCGTTTTGCTTATTCGCGTCCGCGTGTGGGTACGGAAGTCTTTATTTTCAAAAGAGAGAGTTTGGGAGAATATTAGCGCACGTTTTGGTGACGGAAACGTTCGGCTCGGGTGGATTTTTCTTGGCGGATAACGCGACGAATTTTATGGTATCGAAACATCTCGAGCGGAATCCGAGAAGTTCGATATCGTACGGGAAGGTGAGGTTGTGGGGTGCCGTAGGATGGGGGTACGTTTTCGCGCCGCTGATGGGATTGGTGTTGACGGAGGAGAAGAACGCGCAGTTCGCGCCATTTTTGGCGTACGTTATTCTGTTTTCGATGGCGAGCGCGATTGCGTTGAGGATGGAGCATCACGAGAAGGAAGTAGCGGACGAAGGAGACGATGCAGAGATTGTGGTGATGAATGACGACGAAGGCGAAAACGAAAGGATGGTGGGTGTCGCGAGTAGCAGTAGTCGTAATCGCGGCGGTGGTGGCCGCGGCGGTAGGGTTGGTGCGGACGGCACTCCTTCGAAAATGAAACGAACTGCCTCGTTCGCCGATTTCAACGACGTCTCCAAGCGCACGTTTCGAATCGTCACCGAACCGAGCGCGTTTTTAGTTTTCCTTTTGTTTTTACTCATGGCGTTGAGTATGGCATTAACGGACACGTATTTATTCTTGCACTTGGAGACGTTAGGAGCGCCTCCAATATTGATGGGTCTCGCGCTTTTCTTCACGTGTGTCGCGGAAGTGCCGGTGTTCTTTCACGAGAAGAAAATTAAAGAGTTTTTAGGTTTAGACCGTTCGATGTTACTTATTCTCGTCGCGTACATCTTTCGACAGTTGGGATACGCGTCTTTGAAATCGTTTGGGAGTCCGTGGTTCGTGTTGCCGTTACAATTACTTCACGGCATCACCTTTGGATTGTATTGGTCCGTAGGCGTTGAATTCTCGCGGTTACTCGCGCCGGAAGATTTACGCGCTGCGGTGATGGGGTTCTTCTCCGGGATGAACTCGCTGGGAGCTTTTTTAGGCGCTATTTGTGGTGGACGCGTGTACGATAGAGTTGGTGGGGGAGGCTTGTTCTTCATCGCGGCTGCCGGGAATACGATTTTATCACTCGTCTTTGCGTTGAAGATGGCGTTTGGAAAACGAGTCGTGCCGACAACAAACACGGTCGTCGATAACATCATAGAAATAGATATGAGCGGCTTTGTGAGATTAGAAAGTAGCATGCCGCCCTCGTCTTCTTTGAGCGATGCAGGTGAAAGAGATGACCTTGACATTGATAGGAGTATTGATAGTAGAATCTAGATGTTTAGGTATGTGTAGTACTAGTAGTAGGTTAGGTGAAATTAATTGTTGTTTTGTATATTCTTTTGCTTGCGCTACCATTATGTGTTTTAAAGTACATTTAAGAAAAGGGTCTCCCCGCGCCTGTGTAACCACACGTCGTATCACCCGTTCGTGGTGAAATCGTATTCAATCGTCGGCATCGCGGATTGCATAAACTTCAAAAACACGATTAAATATCTCTCCACGCTCGGTTTTTCTTCCTCCTCCTCCTCCTCCTCTTCTTCTTCTCCATCTCCCCCTCCTCCTCCAGTGGACGTTGTCATCATTTTCACCAACTTTTTCATCACGCTCGCGTGTTTGCACGGATGCACCGAAGCCGAGGAGACGTTCGTGTGCGGATGCGGGTCTATCGTGACTGTCTTTTTCGCGTGATCCGCGCTTATGTCTTCGTATACCAATTTCGGTGGGAGACTGTTTCTTTGCTCGTCGTATCCATTCAACCAAACTCGCGGCGTTTGGTAGTATTTATCCCAGGTGATGGAAACGTCGTATGTTCGCGTGCGCAATAAATCTTCGTTGTTTTTTTCCTTCTTCGGCGCGGCGATGAGAATAGCGTCGTCTTCGTCCACGTCTTCCATGTCTGGAATAGACTCGTCGTCGTCGTCGTCGCCGTCGTTATCATCATCTCTATCATTATCTTCTACGTTCACTCGGCTAATATCCGGAATCTCGTCGACGACGCCGTCCTCCCCCTCCCCGTTCCCGCCTTCTCCGTCGTCGTCGTCGTCTAAATCGTCGTCGTCGCCATCCGCGCGTTGCGACGACGGGGCCTCCTTGTTCCCGGCTTCCACCCACCCCTCGTCTTCTCCGCTCAGTGCGACTTCTTTCCCGCAATACTCCTCCATCGCTTTCGCGCGTTTTCTGCACGGCACGTTCCTCGTCGCTAAGTATTGTTTCTCTTCCGGTAAATATTTCTTCCTCGTTTCTCGAGCGCTGCTTTTTTTCCACTGCCACGTCGGGCACGTTTCGACGAGATAGTCCCCCGCTTTGACGAAATCCTCCGGGGTGAGCGTTCCGTTTTCTAAAAATTGCGACGATCCCGTCGGAACAGACGTGATGGATTCCACCGCGGATTTCACCACGGTGTGCACGGAGTGTCGGATCGAAGGTGGGATGAAGTTTGCCATTTCTACGTTTTGTGCAAAACAAACACCTCGTGCGTTTTTTACACTTCTTTTTGTAACTGTACTAAGAAAAAACTTTGGATGATGATTTTGAACTCTCTCTCTCTCTTTCTCTCTCTCTCTCGCCTTTGAAGCGCGCACCAACCACGCGACACTTTTGGTCGAACGAATACTGCGCTCGTTTTTTCTCGTCTTTTAGAGTAAACAACAGAAAGTCGACTGATGACTTTCGTGTGCGTTCGTGTGTTCTGCTCGTTTTTTGAAAGACTATTGTTTAGGGTTTTTGATGGAAAAAAATTCAAAAATTTTCAAAACCCGTCGTCGTTTGACATCCATCCTCAGAAGAGGTGTTTGGTCACGCGCGCATATCATCCTCATTCGAAAGAAGATGACTTCGACCAAAACGACGACGACGACGCCTCTTTTTGGAAAGAGCGGTGTTTCTTTTGTTGTTGGAGCGACGAGAGTGAAGAATTATAATAAGAATATCAACAGAGGAAGAAGACAGACGACGACGAGATGTGCATCCGCCTCCCCCGAAAAGGAAGCATCATCATCGAGAGAGACGAGGAGAAGTACTCGCGTGCTTCGACTCTTCCGAACGCCGTTTCTCTCCGAAGAGGCGTGCGAGACGCTCGTCGCGAAAGTCAATCGTAAACTACTTTCCGAATCATCGTCAGGAAATGAAAGTCTGATCATCGGGTCGATCAAAACCGAGCAGTGTTTCAACGTCGAGTTGACGACTTCGTTGTCGGCGGAGAAGATGGCGACGTTGGAGTGGCTCTTACGGGAGACGTACGAACCGGACTTGTTCGGCGAAAAAACGAGTTTATCCGGCGATATCGCACCATCCGTGGTTGAAGTCGGCCCAAGACTGGCGTTTCAATCCGCGTGGAGCACGAACGCGGTGTCGATATGTAATTCCTGCGGCGTTCCCGAGGTGAAACGTTTGGAGAGGAGCCGAAGGTTCGAGTTGTTTCGCGCGGACGGGACGAAGATGGAAAATCAGGAGGTAAAGGTACTGTTCGCGAAAGAAGTGCACGATCGGATGACGGAGTGCGTGTTCGACGAACCGTTGATGAGTTTTTCGTTGGACGCGACGATTCCGGAGGTGTACGAGGTGCCGATTTTAACCGAAGGGAGGAAAGCGTTGGAGAAGGTGGATAAAGAACTCGGCTTGGCGTTTGACGATCAAGATTTTGATTTTTACATGCAACTGTTCGGGGAGGACATCAAGAGGAATCCAACGAACGTGGAATTGTTCGATATGGCGCAATCAAACTCGGAACACTCGAGGCATTGGTTTTTCAGCGGGAAGTTAACCGTGGACGGGGTGCCGATTGAGAAGTCGTTGTTTAAGATGGTGAAAGAGACGATTGAAGGCGCGCCGATGCATAACTCGTCGATTTCGTTTAAAGATAATTCGAGTGCGATTCGAGGGTACGAGTGCACGCCGTTGAGACCAGTGAACGCCGGAGAGAGCACGAGCATGCAACCGAGGAAAGTGGATTACGATTTGTTGTTAACCGCGGAGACGCACAACTTTCCCAGCGGGGTCGCGCCGTATCCAGGCGCGGAAACTGGCACTGGCGGAAGAATTCGCGACACGCACGCGACTGGCGTTGGGTCGACTTTAGTCGCCGGAACCGCCGGGTATGTCGTCGGTAACTTACAAATGCCCGGGAATGAGTTGCCGCACGAAGACAAATCGTTCCAGTACCCGAGCAACTTGGCGTCGCCGTTGCAAATTTTAATCGACGCCTCGAACGGCGCGAGCGATTACGGGAACAAGTTTGGCGAACCGGTTATTGCTGGTTATTGTCGAACGTTCGGAAGCCGTTTACCGAACGGCGAACGACGCGAATATATTAAGCCAATCATGTTTTCCGCCGGTTTCGGTCAAATCGATCACACCAACTTGGAAAAACAAGAAGGCGATTTGGGCATGTTGGTCGTTAAAATCGGTGGTCCGGCGTATAGAATCGGCATGGGCGGCGGTGCTGCGTCCTCTAAAGCCGGCGGCGAAGACGAAGCGAACGCGAGCTTGGATTTCAACGCCGTCCAAAGAGGCGACGCGGAAATGAGTAACAAGTTGAACCGCGTGGTGAAAGCGTGCGTGGAGTTGATGGACAAGAACCCAATTTTGAGCATTCACGATCAAGGTGCCGGCGGGAACTGTAACGTCGTCAAGGAGTTGATCTACCCGAAAGGTGGAGAGATTAACATTCGCGCGGTGAAACTTGGCGACGAGACCATGTCCGTCCTCGAAATTTGGGGCGCCGAGTACCAAGAAAACTCCGCCATGCTCATCAAACCAGAATCGTTACCGATCATCGAAAAGGTTTGCGCGAGAGAGCGATGCCCATTTAGCGTGCTCGGATCTATAAACGGCAGTGGTCGCGTGACGTTGAAAGATCCGTTGGCTAAGCCTGGTACGGTTGGCGAGTTCCCGGAAGATTTGGATTTAGAAAAGGTCTTGGGCGACGTGCCGAAGAAAAAGTACGATTTGAAGAGAGCGCCGCCGTCGGTGAAACCGTTGACGATCACGGATTCGCCAAAAGACGTTCTCGGTCGCGTGTTGAAGTTACCGTCCGTGTGCTCGAAACGCTTTTTAACCACAAAAGTCGATCGTTCAGTTACTGGTTTAATCGTCCAACAACAGTGCGCCGGAGAATTGCAAATCCCGGTGAACGACTGCGCGGTGATTTCGCAAACGCACTTTGGCAAGACTGGTGGTGCGACGAGTATTGGCGAAGCGCCGATCAAGGGTTTAATCGATCCGAGAGCGATGGCGAGAGTCACGTTAGGGGAATCCTTGACTAACTTGGCGTTCGCCAACACCACCGGTTTGAAAGATATCAAGTATTCCGGAAACTGGATGTACGCTGCGAAATTGGACGGGGAAGGCGCGCACATGTACGACGCGTGCGATGCGTTGAAAGATACGATGATTCAACTCGGCGTTGCCATTGATGGTGGCAAGGATTCCTTATCCATGGCGGCTAGAGCGGGTGGTGAAGTTGTCAAAACGCCCGGAACTTTGGTCATGTCTTCGTACGTCACCGTCCCAGACGTGACCAAATGCGTCACCGCCGACGCTAAGTTGCCAGGTTCCGGTAAATTGGTTTTAGTCGAATACGGGTCTAAAGATGGCTCGAAGAGACGATTGGGTGCTTCAGCCATGGCGCAAGCGTACGACCAAGTCGGCGACGACGTTCCGGACATGGACGATATCGAGACGTTTAGAAACGCGTGGGAGACGACGCAACGGCTCGTCGAGGACGGTAAAATTTCCGCCGGTCACGACGTTTCTGATGGTGGACCAGTTGTTTCCGTGTTGGAAATGGCCTTTCCATCCACCACGGCTGGCGTGGACGTCGAGCTCCCCGGCCCAGACGCCAACGCGGCGTTGTTCGCGGAAGAGTTGTCCGTCGTCTTGGAAGTCTCCCCGGAGAACGAACAACACGTCTTGCAAGCGTACGCCGGGAAAAACGTCACGGCGAGAACTATCGGCTCGGTCACCAACGATGGGAAAGTTTCCATCAAGCACAACGGCGCGATTGTCATCGACGACACCACGGCCAACTTACGAGACGCGTGGGAACACACCTCGTTTGAACTCGAAAAATTACAATCCTCGAACAAAACAGTCGCGATGGAGAAAGCCGGCTTGCGCAACCGCAAAGCGCCGACGTGGAAGCTCACGTACGATTTAAAACCAACCGATCCGGCGAAACTTTCGCGAACGAATAAAGCGAAAGTTGCGATCGTCCGTGAAGAGGGTTCCAACGGCGACCGCGAAATGGCTGCCGCGGTTTACTCCGCCGGCATGGACCCGTGGGACGTGACCATGTCCGATTTGCTCACCGGTAAAACCAACTTGAGCGATTTCCGAGGTCTCGTTTTCGTCGGTGGCTTCTCCTACGCGGACGTGTTAGATTCCGCCAAGGGTTGGGCCGGTGGTATTCGATTTAACGAAAACTTAAAGAATCAGTTCAAAGAATTTTACGAACGAAAAGACACGTTTTCCTTGGGCGTATGCAACGGATGCCAGTTGATGGCTTTGTTAGGATTCATCCCGTCTCAAACCGGCAAGGTTGCGGAAACTCCTGACGCAAAACAACCGAGATTTATTCACAACGACTCGGGTAGATTTGAAAGCCGATTTGTGACGGTTGGTATCGATTCAAACACCCCGTCCATTATGCTTAAAGATATGGGTGGGTCGCGAATGGGAGTCTGGTGCGCGCACGGCGAAGGTAAAGCGCACTTCCCAGACTCGAGCGTCATTTCCGAACTCTCCAAATCCGGTCAGTGCGCGGTGCGATACGTCGATAGCGCCGGAAAACCAACCACGGAATATCCGTTGAATCCGAACGGGTCTCCAGAAGGTATCGCAGGTTTGTGCTCAAAAGATGGCCGACACTTGGCGATGATGCCGCACCCGGAGCGCGCGTTTTTGGGATGGCAGTTGCCCTGGTCGCCGAAAGACGCAAACGTTCAAGACGTCGGGCCGTGGTTGAAGATGTTCCAGAACGCTGCCGATTGGTGCGATGCGAACTAATAATAATAAAGAAGAACAACAAAACGGTTTAAAATAAGTGAGAGTAATAATTGAGAAGAAAAAGAGAAAGAGAGAGAGAGAAAGAGGGAGAAAGAAAAGTGTGAACACGCGTAGCCAAAGCGTACGTATAGAGTAATTTATTTCATACGAATATATAAATAATGTGTGACTATCATCATGATCGTCTCTTCTATCGTTTCCCCATTTTGCTGCATTACGGAGGTAACGCGTTCAAGAACGACATCTTATTCTCTCCCCTCTTCTTCGTCGTCGTAGTTCCGAAACCTGACGGCGAATCGACTTCGTCCTCGTCGTCATCTCCGAAAAATACTCGATCGAGTGCGTTTTGCATGGACCCTTCCCCGTCCAACTCCTTGTCTTCGTCCGAAGAAGACAAGGCGTCTGGATGATCGGAGACGACCAAAACGGGCGTTCGAAAAACTTGACCTTGATCGCTTTCGTCGTCCACGCACAGAGCTGCCGCTGGCGTTTGACCGCCGCTCTTGGAAGTCGTCCCAGATGAGACTTCCGAAGTGCTGCTTTTATTCGTATTCTTACCTCCTGAATTCGGGACTGCGTTTAAACCGGAGTGCGAATATAAAGCCGCGGTGGCCGCAAACATCGCAGCCGCTTTGGCCGTCTCCGTGACTTCATCCTTGTTTTGAGCTGCATTTTTTCTCGCGATCGACGCCGCGAGACTATTGTTGTGAGTGCTATCATCGTTATCATTAGCTACCGCTGTTGCTGCTGAGGAAGAAATATTCGCCGTCCGCAACTTTTCCAAAGCCGCGTTGTACTGATCGTCCAAATCTAATATGTCGTGTAAGGACTGCGTTTCGTTACGACCCCGACCTCGACCGTCGTCGTCATCGTCTTCTTCGTCTTCGTCCTGCGCGTTGAATAAAGTTTGCACGCCGGACCCGTACGTCGCGCCGCCACTACTCGCTAACGACTTCACCGTGACCGCGTCGTCGTCTTCATCCCCTTCCTCGTCTTCCTCCTCTTCCAGCTTATCTAACCTCGTAAACTCCTCCCTGGCCATCCGCGCCGCTCGCACCAATAACGCGCAATCTTCTTTCGCTTCTTTCAGTGCCATCTTTAACTTTGCGTTCTCTCGTTCCGCCGCGTCTGCGCGCGCTTGAAGTAACGCGTCTCTCAGTTGTTCTCCTCCTCCGGAACTTTCTTCCTCCCGTTTCGCTTTCGACGCCGCCGCCCTGAGCGTCAAATACTCCTTCGCGAGTGCTTTCACTCGAGCTTTCATACTTCTCGCCCGTTCGGCGACACCACGCATCGTCTCCCTTCCGTTGTCGTCCTCGGAATCGTACTCAAAGTTCTTTTTTATCGTCGAAATCGAAATTTGCGTGGAAATCATCGCGTCGATCACATCGCTCGCGTCCGCGATGATTTCTCCGAATCGATCGAACAGAAGTCCTTCCTCGTCCGTCATCTTTGGATGTTAAATGCGTTTTAGTCGTCTCTTCCTCTCTCTCTCGAGTACTCTTCCTCGCCAGACTTCAAACGCGCTCTCGAAAAGACAGACAGACGCGCGATCAAAGAGAGAGAGAGA
>ENA-UOXV01002947-UOXV01002947.1-marine-metagenome-genome-assembly--contig:-NODE-2947-length-21538-cov-6.202346_pt1 | contig 21538 bp, 29 predicted proteins | sample MGYA00238165_ERZ766961 | MGnify/ENA primary metagenome ERZ766961 (study PRJEB28924, sample SAMN03173240) | marine metagenome | biome: Marine; feature: Water; material: Subsurface seawater | place: North...
AGGGGGGGGAGGGGGGGACGGGAGGCGCCTCGGAGATGCTCTGCTGGAAGAAGTCGGAGATGTGGTCCTGCAGCTGGCACACCAGCGCTGCGTGTGCCGTGTGCGCTGCGTGTGCCGCGTGCGCCGCGAAGGCGCTGCCGGCGTCGTCCGCCGGCGCCGGCACCCGTGGAGGCTCCACGGTGAGGTCCACCACACCGCCGGGCGCGACGCGCGCGGGCGCGGCGCTCGGCGGCGAGCGCTGCGGCTTGACGTGGGCGGAGACGAGCGGGCAGGGGCGGAGGCCCGCGCTGCCGCGCTGGGTGGTGAGCTCGCACATGGGGAGCCCCACCACCTTGTCGACGTCGCTCGGCAGTGCGGTGACGACCCGCTCGTCCGTGAACAGCACCGACATCGGGCCGCCCCCCTGGTTCTCGCGCACGACGCCCCAGAGCAGCACCGGCGCATCCGCCTCCCCGGGCGGCGCGGGCGGCGCGGATGCGGGCGCAGACGCGGGCGCGTGCGCGGCGGCGGCGGCGCGCTCGAGGGCTTGGACGGTCTGCTGCTCCCACCCCGCGCGGTCGGAGCGCGCGGGCGCGGGCACGGCAGGCGCGGCGGGCGCGCAGACGCGGACACGGACGGCGGTGCCGGGGTCGAGCTCCATCGCGTCGCGCCGTGGGAGCTCGCAGGGCGCCCGCGAGAGGTAGTGCACCACTAGCCCCGCCGGCAGCCCCGCCAGCCCCGCGCGCTCCCCCGCGCCCGCGCTCGCCTCCTCCGCGGACGCAGCGGCCGCGGGGGCGTCTTGCGCGGCGGCGGAAAGCGCCCCGTCGGCGGGGAGCGCCCCGTCGGCGGACGGGCGGTGCGGGTCGAGCTGCCCCGTGTGCTGCAGCGCGTCCGCCGCGGCGCGCGCGGCCTCCTTCCAAGACACCACGTCCTCCACCGAGGCGAGCAGCCACCAGACGCTGCGGAAGAGGCGCGCGGGGATGTTGGCGGGGATCGAGGGTGTGAGGTGCATCATCATCTCCGCGTCGTCGGGGTGTACCGCGTCCACCTCCTCCACCTTGTTCTCCTCCAGCATCGTCAGCGTCTGTCTCTTGAGCGGGCTCGCCAGCGTCGCCAGTGCCTGGGACGGCCGCAGCTTCGACGGAAAGATTGCCCAAGTCGTCAGCCCGTCGGCGCGCGCAAACGCCGGGCCGTGCCCGGGCACGTCGCCTGCGTACACGTACACGCCGTTGGCGCGCGCGGTGCCCGCCCCGCCCACAACCACGCGCGGCGCGTCACCGTCTCGCGGCGACAATTGCGGCGCGTCCGGCGCGCACCGCAGCAGCACAGCGCTGAGCTGCGCCCCGGGGCGCGCGTCGGCGCCCGCCGCGCACTCCTCCTCTGGCCACCGGCAGAGCCACGCCCAGCGCTCCGGCGCCTGCTGGAGCGCCACCTCCACCTCCGGCCGCACGAGCATCCGCTCCAGCGCCAGCTTCGCCCGGCAAACCAGCCCGCCCCGCGCGCTGCCTGCCTCCGCCGCCCGCCGCGCCAGCGCGAGCAGCTCGCGCGCGGCGCACTCCGCCGCGCGGCCCGAGGCGAGAAAGCCGCCGCCCGGCGCGTCCGGAGGCGCGCCGGCGGGCGGCGCGGGAGGGTCGCGGGCGGCGGCGAGCAGGACGAGGAGGTCGAGCCAGGGGTCGAGCTCCGCCGCCCCTGCCGCCCCCGCCACCCACCGCGCCTCCGCCGCTGGCATCGCCTGCACCAGTTGAAAGAGGCAACGGTCCACCACCTCGTCCCCCCCCTCCTCCTTTTTCGACGCCTCGACGGCACCCGCCTCGCCCCGCGCCTCCCCGCCCCGCGCCTCCACGCCCGGCGGCGCGCCCTGCTCCCCCGCGGCGCGGTGGACCGCGCGCGCGGCGCAGAGGACGAGTGTCCGCATGGCGCCGCGCACCTCAGCGCTCTCGTGCCCCACAAGCAGCATCTCCACCCAGCTCGCCCGCGCGCCCCTGGGCCGCGCTGCGCCGCCCTGCGCCCCGTCGGCCGCGCGGGGCGCGTCGTTCGCGGCGCGAGCGCAGGCGAGGCTGAGGAATGCGCGCGCGCCGCTGGGGCTGCACGCGAGCAGGCGGGCAAGCTCCGCCGCCAGCGCGGTGGCGCCCGCGCCCGGGTCCGGCTTCTGTGCGAGCACGCGCGCCCACAGGAGCGCGCCCAGCCGGCACGCCTCCGCCGCCAGCCGCGCGATCCCCGCGGCCTCCGCCGCGCGCGCGAGCTCGCCGGGCCCCGCAGCGCTTGCTCCGCCGGTCCGGCGAATGGCTCCAACGGCCCGGGGGGCGTTGGAGCCATTTCCGTTGCGCGGAGCCCCGCCCGCGCCGCCCGCGGCCAAACAAGTTGACGTAGCGGCGGCGCCCGCGGGCTGCGCGGCGGCGGGGACGGCGGCGGAGGAGGCGGCGGAGGCGGCGGCGGCGGTTGGGCGCGGCTCGAGGGCATCGGCGAGGGCGGCGAGGATGCGTTGCACGGCCGCGGCGAAGCCGGGGTCGTTGGCGAGCAGGCGTCGCGCGGCGCCCAGCGAGTGCTGCTCGACCGCCGCGCGGAGCGGCGCGAGGTGGGCCGGGAGGGGCGCGGGCCAGAGAGTGGGCGCGGCGGCGCGGCGGTAGAAGAGGACGTAGGCGGAGCGCCAGCGCGCCTCGCGCTTGATGTCGCCCAGCTGGTCCTTGCTCTCCACCGTGCCGCCGAAGCTCTCCTCTAGGACCGTCGCAGGCAGCCCACCCGCCGCCGCCACCGCACTCACCACGTCGTCGTCGATCTTGAACCACCCGCCCTCGGGCCCGGGCCGGCGCACAAACGAGTAGTAGTGCCCAGAGTGGATGGTCTGACCTGAGTGCACAATCACGCCTTGCAGTTCGTACAGCTCCGAACCTTGCGGTGCCGGTGTCGCGCTGAAATCGTCCGTCTGCGTGCAGACAAAGTCCGAGACGTCGAGCTGCAGAGGGAAGGCAACCTTGGTGTTGAGCTTCTGCGCCTGGATCGAACCGTCCCAGAGCTGTGTGTGTTTGAAGCGCTTCAGCTGGATCGCAAGCACCTCCGGAAGTGACTTGTGCTCAATGAAGGGCTGCTTCCACACGGTTTCCTTGGACTGCGTGGCCTCGTTCCAGATGCGGTTATCGCCCGTCATGAGCTCCTTGCTGAAGTGCTTCGCCAACGCGCGCTGCAGGTCTGCAGTCTCCTCCTCGATCTCGAGCATGAGGTACTCTCGCTGGTTCGCGTTGATGGGTCGCGGGTCGTTGGAGCCTTCCAGCCAGCGGCGTTCCTTTTCGATCACCTTGAAAACATCTAGCGGCTCCCCTCGCACGCTCGCGAGAACATCGACGAGGCCTTCGAGAAAAGTCATGGTATCGTCCTGCGTGTGTGCCTCGTCGAGCAGCCGCGGTTGGCGCTCGACCTTCTTGCAAGCATGAATGAAGTGCGCCGGGTCGAAAAATCGCAGCCCTGAGAATTGCAAATTGGCCAACAGCACCTGTAGCTGCCGAACCAACTCCTGCTCCGCAGATGACTTGCTGGCTTCAGCCTCGCGGTCCACGGATGCACTCGCCGCATCCTGCACAAGTGGGAGAGGAATCTCGTAGAGCCAGGAGCAGAAGTGGGGCGTGAAGAAAAATTGCTGAAGCATCGCATTGATGTAGCAGGTGTTGCGCCGATTTTTCAAGCCGACGAGTCCGCGCGAGTGCCGGAGCGGATTATGAGACGGGTCGAAGCTCTCGACCTGATCGACCTCCTCCAGCGGCGAGGCCTGCTGAGGCACGTCTTCCACCAAGGCAAGCGCTTCGTCCACCAGCCACGCAAGACTCTCTAGCCCCCACTCGTCTGCAAGAAGCCCCGCTGGCGCGTCCCCAGAGAGCACTGTCACCTGCAGCAGCGCATCCCAGCCTACCTGTCGCGTCTCGGCGGCTCCTGCATCGTCTGGCCAGCCGAGCTTCGGCGCACCCGCGGGGTCGCTTGCCATGAGGTAGCGCTTAAAGATCACGCCTGCAGATTCGCGCACGAGGGGTGCCCAGTGCGCAGGGGGCAGCTTCTGCAACAAGACGTTGAGAAACCGTAAGAGACCGGTTGCGACACTGCCACTGGGACATTCAAAGCCCGGCCGTGTTCCACAGATGAGCTCCAGACATAGCGTGAGCAATTTGGAAACGTCATCAGCCTGCACGAAAGCCCTCTCGCGAACCTGCATGTTCACCAAACGGCATGCAAACTCGAAACAGTCAGAGCCTCGCACCTCCGGAGACGCAGGGCGCATTGTAGGTGCCAATTGACTGTCTGCTGCGGCCAGCATCGTGTGTTTCAGCAGCTTCTGTACTGTGCCTGTCATGCGGTTGTCTGTCGCGTCACCTGAATCCTTGATCACACCAGCACACACAATGTCAAGCAAAAGACTCATTGCCTTCAGGCGAACGGTCGCATCAGCACCTCCGACCAGCAGTCCGGCCACGAGCATCTCACATCGGCTGGCCCGGTCATTCGTGAGGGACACTGGCTGAAATATGCTTGCGATGACACTGTCAGACAAGGTCCCAGGAATTTTCTCAAGGTTTCTGATGAGGACGTTGAGAAGTGCAAGCACCTCAAGGAGCACGGGTCGAAAGACCCTTGGGTTTCCTGGAGGAGGCTCGCGCTGGCTGACCATGATGACGGCATCGAGCAGCAACGTCACCATCTGCGGAATCTTCGCGATCAGCACCCCGGCATTCTCCTGAGTCTCCCGCCCGCCCAGTGTCTTGGCCGGAGTCCCACTCCAGGTGCTGCTCTCCGGCGAGCTGTCGCCGCTGGTGCCCATTGACAGCCCGAGAACGGAGTGCAGTGCGAGCGAGAGGATGCGTAGGACTGCAGCGATGCTTTCCTGCCATGAGAGCCTCTCTGGATGGCACCAAGCACCTTCGGCTGCACACAACACCGGGAGCAGTGCGACCACCGCGCAGGCGCCTCCCCCTTCGATGAACTTTCTTTGCAGCTCGCCGAAATCGTCGCGCGCGAGGCGGCGGGGAATCAGGAGAGCGTCGAGAACCTGCAGCTGGTACACTGACAGCCACACACCACATGATTTACCGAAGAGGTGCTCCCACGCCGCCTCCTCCTTCTGCTCAAGTGCCTGCTGTACGCGTTGTAACCGCATTGGCTGCGTTGGAAGGAGTGTCAGCACATTCCACACTTGCTCCAGCAGCGCCTCATCCTTCCCCTCGTGAGCCGCCAGCACTCCAAGGAGTGCTTCGAAGCGCATATCCACCGACTCGTCCTCTGTCACCGCCATCGCCGCCATCGTGGTGCATTTCTCACGAAGTAACACATGTGAGCGCTCCTCTTTGGGACCTCGCGAGGTTGCTACCACCACCAGCTCCACCCGTCCGAAGAGCCCTAGCGATTGTATGGTACGTCCCCGACCGGAGAGGGTAGTCTCTCCCAGTTGGAGCTCGAATGTCCCTGATTCGAGCCCCATTCTGAGGGAGACAAGCTCTTCCATTTCCTTCAGCGTCATGTTTCCGTGCAATTCGATCTTCTCCTCCTCATCCCCGAGCTTTTGGCATGTTGCGTTGTGCGCGCGCGCCTTTTTTGCAGAGCGAGAAAGAAACGCTGTGACCGAGGCACCACGGCGCGAGAACGAGTGCGGCATTACACGGCGCGCTGTGTTGGGCACTTCAGCGTTCAGAAACGTTTGCAGCAAACTAAGTGCACGGCAAATCCGCCCGCGGATCCCTTGCGACTTTCCATGCCCTCCTTCGGGAATTTCACGGAAGACGCGGCGCAGCATGTCATAGATGAATTGGTCCGCGAGGTGGTGTGCAATTCCAAGCATCATCTCGCACGCTCTCGACGCGACGCCATCGTCAATCGCTTCAAGTGCAACTCGCCAGAGGTGCTCCAGTCCAACCAGGTCACAACCGTTTATGCTGTCTGGGTCCATAGTGATGCCTTCAATCTCAAAGGCCCGCAGATCGTCTGGCGAGCGTGCATCTTCAACAACATGGCAGTCGTAGAGCTTGTCCAGTGGAACAAGTTTGTTTGTCTTGTTTCTACCGTCGTAAACCTCGTCGTTCTCGAAGTCAAATGGTTCATTCAACCGCGCCGGCGAGTCGTCATACCCGGTGATTGTCCCGACATTGCGCCGCAACCCGTTGATACAGAACCACGAGACGCGGCGGCGAACAAGATTCTGCCCCGAGATTTTGATGCCCTTATGTACAACCTCCCGGCCGCTGATTTGCATTCGCCCTTGGCTAAAGTGCTCTATTTTCCGCGAATTGATCTCCCCGAAGAGAGCCTGGATTCGCAGGCGTCGCGTTTCCAAGTCAAAAATACCACTCTTTCGTTTCGTTTTCAAAAAAATCATTCGTTTGAATTGCAAATGTCAGGGACCTCACTTGCTCAATGCATTTTAAATTATTCTAGTCTTCATGTGACAATTGGCCACAGTCAGCTGCAGTCCACGAACGTTGGGTAATGAGGATTCAGTCTTATCATGGGCACTTTTACCTCAAAGCAGTTGAATCCGTGCTTACCGAGGCGAGGAAGGTCAGCGCCGCACACAAGTTTGTGGAAGGCTGTCTCAGTGTCAGCTTCGGTAAGCGCCTCGCCTGAGTCTGCAAGGATACGCAGCCACTTGCATGAAACCTCAGAAGGCAGCCTCTGCCAGATGTCTGCAAGAAGGTCATACTTTATGGCACCAAGTTCGGAATCTCCCTCGACGTGCACGAAGCGAAGCAGCTCGAGCCGCGTCCAGCGAGCCATTTCGTGCTCGGGACTTCCACGACGATCCTCGCGTATCGCGTTACTCTCAAGCAAAAGCATATCCTGCGTCAATAGCCGTACCAGATTGAAGTGCTCGCACACTTCCCTGATCCAGTCCGAGCGTTTTAGACAAAGCATCGGCACTTTGCCCTCCTTGGCCCAGTCCCGCTTTGAAGGGTGCTCCGCATGGACCGGTTCTTTATCCCAACTACCCTTGTCTGCTACCTGTTATTCAGGGTTGGGGCGCAAGAGCATCTCAGCTGGCAAAATGGAACCCACAAGCAGAGAAATAGGGCGTACAAAATGGAAGATCAGGTTGTGATGCAGCTGACCATGTCGCTTCGTAGGTGAAAAAAAAGGAGGTCAAGCAGCACGCGGCACGCTACCGTGCGCTGCGCTTCATCCTCATTGCCACCTGCGCTCCGTACACCATCCCATTCAGCTGGACAAATGAGACCAATTCTCAACAGGTTTAAGGGACAAGACTAACTCTCCGCAGGGTCAGGCTCCAATTTGCTGCTCTGTGCAAAATGTGATTTGAGGCAAAGTTGTCAAACCTTGCTTAATAGTGCGGCAGCAGCATGATACCACAGTGGACATGTCCTCTTCCAGCGCTTCTCCGGAGCCCGGACGTCCGTGGCTTGGCCCCGCATTGAGGCAAACCGCGAGGGCGTTCACAAGGTGGCGGTAACTTGCAGCATCGTTGAGCTCCGGATCAAGGAGCGCAGTACAGAGCAACTCGAGTGTCTTGCTCGCCAGCGCGCGCACTGCGTCTTCGCTGCCACCGGGCTGGCGCGCCAGGTGCACGAGAAATCTTGGAGAGGGTGCGACACCAGAGATGAGCTCGTGCGGCCACGACGTGAATACCGCAACCGCAAGTGCGCACGCGCCGTCGGTACCCTCCGTTAGCTCCTTGGTCAAAGTATGGATGATGTGCAGGGCGACAGCCAGCCTGGTCGCAGCGACGCTATCAGCATCATCAGCCGAACTTTTTCTTGCAGCTGCCACAGGACTGATACTCTCACGTGTCACCCCCCGAGAGGACGCAGTGAGGTGGGGGAACGCGCCTGTGGTCAGCGCTCTCGACGTCTATGCTGGCGAGGTCCTTCGGGGGCAGGGTGGTAGCCAGCTTCGCGAGCGCCGACCGGAACGCGTCTCGCACGTCCTTGGAGGGGTGCGGGTTGGCGCCCATGCACGTGGCCATCATACTGTCGACCAAAGCAGGGCGCACGCCCCCCCGCATCCTCTTTTCCACCTCGAACACAAACGCTCGCAGCGCATCCACCAATTTCTCGTGGGCGCGCTGCCCAGTGAGATCCGCCAGGGCCGAATCACGCCCACCCTCCATCATCCACCGCGCCGCGTCGAGAGGGTGTGATCGCGCGAGCCCAACGAAAATTTCTAAGCCTGCGGTGAAAGGCAACAACCCCATGCACGGAAACTTCAGGCCTTGACACTAGATAGGTGGGTCTTTGCGACACGGGCATCGCCGGCGAAAGCTTGCTGTAGATGCGGGGCGAACCTGCTGCGCGCTGGTTGATTTTCTCGGAGCGGATGCACGCAAGTGCGAGGGCCTGCCACGCCTCAAGCACTTGCGACTGAAGCTGAGGCCGCCCGCTCCCCAGAAACCAGTCAACCCGCTCGAGCCAATTCTCTTCCAGCGACACCTGTCGCCGCTGACTCGGGGACAGCGCGGCCACAACTGTGTTTTGGTCCAGGTTGACCAGGTTTATCATTGACTGCACATGTCCAGCAACCTGCGAGCAGACAGACGAGCGACTCTTACATCGGAATAGCCGCGTAAGCATGCCGGCTCAGAGGGTTCGAGGCTCCACCTGCTCAGCAAGTTCCTCAAGGAAGCCCTCGTTGTTTGACTCGCCCGTGCGTTCATCGACACCAAGCGAGCAACCCTCCAACAGCAGCATAACGTGCTCCCGCATGCTGAATAGCCTAGCGAATATTATCGTCTTGATAGACATACCCCTGAACATCCTCCGCAAGCCTGCACCAAGGACCTCGCCTACCTTGTCCTGAAACCGCAAGTGCGTGCTGCGTGGCGCGAGCAGTTCAGTACAAGCAAGGGGCAACCTCCCATGGGCCGATGAGAGAAAACCCGGCAACATATAAGGCCCCAAATCAGTCATGTAGCCTCACTTGAAACAGGATCAGGCAAATACCCTGGAAAAAGGCTGCATTGTGGCAGTTGGGCCGGGTCGCACGTGTAAAGGCTATCTTCACCATCCACGTGGATCAACATTTTCAAGCTAGCCATGTATGACTTCAGCGCGATGTTCTCAGCTAGAAGCTGATCAGGCTGCAATGCCCTGCCAAGCTCCTTGAGAATGATGTCACAGGTGCAAGTGAGAATGGTATCCACGAATCCCAGCGACGATTCTTCCATGACTTGACCCATGCTCAGGCATGATCTGCACACAACTCTTTTCACAAACAACTCCTGACCACACTCGCAAATCGCGTTCCTCGGGAAGCGATGAGAAACGACAACATGGAACATAGCACATGCATACAGTGCGAAAACGACGTCTCGCTTTTCTATGCAGCTCCACGGTATCTGCACGTTGGGTACATCCAAACCTGACAATTTTAGCGAGGTGCTGTCGAACAAACTCCTTGGCGCGTGGATGTTCAATCTTTTCTTGACACAGCCGGAGAGCTTCCGAACATGCTGCCGGCATCCAAACGAGTTACGCACAGATGCAGCCGCTGCCGGCACAGCAGTCAAAATCGCCTTGCGTCGGGCTCTCAGGGCGCACCGCGAGGTTTGTACGCGACATGACCAGCAAACTGTGCGTGGATTTTTTCGAGCTCCTCTTCGTTTTCAAGGAAGCCGTAGCTTCCTTCGTACGCGCCCAGCACACCTGCATCGTCGAGCCCGCTTCGTCCGCCGAGTTTGGGAGCGTCGTCTAATTCCATGGGATCATGATCTCCCTGGTAGAGCACATCATCCTTTCGATGACGTCCCGTTGGTGAGAATGCTAGCCGTGAAGATGTCTGCATGGGTCTCGCCCCGGTGTCATCACATTGTTTTTTGAGAGCCCAAAAGCGCGGAAGCTCTATGCGCGCAAGAGGATGAGGGAGGGTCATCACCTCGTCATCGTCGCTCGTCAAATGTACAGCCTTCGAATCAGGGGTGGAGGTTGCTGATACATTCTCTCCCATATCTTCTTCAACCACCTTCGGGATCGGCATCGCCGATCCCCGCCCTCCTCGCCTACCACAGTAAAGTAAGTGCGCTTGCAGCAGCGACCCGTGTAGTTACCCCGAAAATCATGGAGGAAATCTTCATCGAAGAAATCGGATAAATTCCAGTTAGACCCGGTTATTTTCATTTTTTAAAATGGCAGATAGGCCCGGGGCCAAGGTCTAATATCCGGTCGCAGAATACAGAGGATTTCCAGAGGCCTGCAGGGGTATCATCATGCGGATGATTGTGGATGCCCGATGGACAGTGTTGCTTGGATCCGTCCTTTTGCTATGCACGCTTATTACTGGAGTCCCGTTGCATGAGAACGATCCTATTGCTGCTGCACCGCGTGATGAGGCTGGATCCAGAGGAGAATGGTTGGCCTCGTGGTCGGCGAGAGCAGCCCAGCTTCTCAACTCAGGTCGTAAACCATGTCATCTAAAACACGATTGCAGCTTTGATAAGCTCACACAACCGGCTGAAGTGACAGTTGATAAATCCATCCCACCGAATTGAGGAGCGTCAGTCCTCTTCGACTGAGCAAGGTGTGGTGCGTTCTAGGCGTTGCCATCAAAGACCATGTTGCTCGGCTCGCCGCTTTGGCTGCGATGCCGGCAAAGCCTGACAACGAGATCTGCGACAATGTGGACTGGCGCAAGGCCTCTCTGCGTTTACTCAAGGAGGTGGAATATTTCGTCCAGCGCACAGCCGCAATAGGAGCTGGCGCAAACACTGCCCGTATCATGCAGAACCTGCATTTGGCTCACAGTTTGTCGATCCGGGTGGTGCGCAGTTGCCTGCTGAGGCACTCTTCGCGGACACGAAAGATGGGAAGCGCTTTGAGCTCAGCGGCGTAACGCGGAAGGAGGGCGAAATGTTCATGATCTTTGACTCGCTGGACTACATCGGTCTCGAAGCGCCCTCACCCTACTTCTGCCTAGGGCCTGCAGAATTCTGTGTGGGCGTGCTGAGCCAAGGAGCTGGATGGCAGGCAAGACGGACGAGATGTTTGAGTACCGCGACCCCGCCAACGTCCTGATCGGCACCCAGGTTCCAGCCCATCTCCGCGCCCTCAACCTGCAGCGCACTGTGCTGCGCTACCTCCCGCCCCTGATCTCGCACGGCCCGTGCTGCCCTTCAGAGGTCACAGCTCGCAGCCATACATTTGACCTGTAATTGGATTGCTCTCATCAGCCATAAAGAGGGGAATGCTGCCGCAGACTGAGGCGGTGCGATCCATGCAGGGCAAGGAGGAATCCGGATTTGAGGCTATCATGAGCAGCGCTGACACGGTGATTTTCCGCAAATGGTCCACACGCTTTTTGCCGGCATGTAGCTGACAAAAGCGCCGCAGGGCACATTTCTCATCGTGCGTGAAGCAGTTGAAAACATCGATGGTATCGAGGCTGGTGGCTTCTTCCCCAGTATCGTCGAGGTTTCAAGAGCCCACTTGCTCCCGCAGCGCAGTACATGCGCTGGCGGTGCTGCCCCCGTGCCATCGGGGAAAGAGTTCTTCTCTTTGTGGAGACCCTTATTTGAAATCGTTCCGGGTAGGCAACGATTTCTGGCGATGACTACGAGATCCAGTCTGAGTGTAAGGTGGATTACGAGTTTCCGTCGGCAAGCAAGGGCTTCGAGGGAGCTCTGTACTTTTCGCGAGGCGGCGAACGCTACGTACTGGGCCTCTGCGAGGGGAATCACTGCACCGACTCAAAAAAGGGCAAGGAGCCCGGCTTCGGAATGGCTGTTCTTACACAGCTTGGCGAGGACTCTGACGGAAACTGTGTCTGGAAGACTGTGAAAGAGCTGAAGGTGCCCAAGAGCGCCTTCTTTCAGGACTATGCCGACATTTCGCTCCACGACGACGGTGATTCCTGGCACGGCTCTGCTGCGAATGATCACCCTATTTTCCCCTGGCACTGAGCACTGAGAGATATGCTGAAATGGTGCTGCTGCCGCCGCGCAGGCAAAACTGTCGCCATCGTCTCCCAGGAGGAGGCAGCTGTCTGGTACGCCCTCCAGCGCAGCTTGCTCTGCTTGACCCGCCTCTTGAAATTCCATTGCGGCTCCCTCATACGCACAAGCAGAAAGTAAGTGGCTTTGGTGCTGCTGTGGGTCGCAGGGTTGGTGGTTTGGACACAGACAAGTGGGAATTCGTCGACTCGCCAGGACTGGTGTACCACTTCCCTCGTTCAATCGACTGCGAAGTGATCTACTGCAACATAGAGGGCGTCACCTTTCTCGAGGGAAATCGCATCATGACGACCTCCGACGCTTCAAAGTCCGCCCAGTCCTACAACTGCGTGGAAAAGGCCCAAAGCGTTCAGGTCAACCCGCCCCGGGGCACAACGTCGCTCCGCGACGCGCCTGACCCTGCGCGCTGCTGAAAAGTACTCTGTCCTACTCGTTCAGGTGTTTTCCTTCCCCGGAGGGCTGCCGACCGCCGACATCGTTTCGCACGGCGGCGAATTCTAGGAGAGCTCGGCTGCTGCCATTAGAACCGAAAAGACACAAAAGTGAAGCCTTCTGAGGACCATGCTGTTGTTCAGTGTTCACTCCGGCCCCACAATTGCCCCACCCCCCCATCCTGGCCCCGCCCAAGTCCGAAACGCACCGGAGAACAAAATCTTGGCGGCGTGCACCGCACGCTCCTCACCGCTCCGCGCGCGCGTGTCCTCCCCTCTCCTCTCCCCGGCTGCCACTTGAAGTGACAAAAAACACAAAGCTCACGGGGACAGGAAGTGACAAGTACACAAAGCTCACGGGGACAGGAAGCCTCGTTCGGAACACTTGGAAACACAACCCGCACGGGGAAACAGAATCCGGACTGCGGGGTCACGTGACCAGAAGGGTGGACCGCAGCCGCCGGCTTCGGGGACCACACCTTCGCACTCACAAACTGCGTTCAAAGGGTGATTGACCCGATTGAGGATCATAACCTCATTAGTACTGATCTCTGAACGGATCTGGAGCGGCAGGGCCTCGTTCTTCCGAAACCGGTGCGGGGTTCTTGGCACTACGTGCACGTCTCCATAGCTCAACATAGACCTGTACTCAGTTCATGGCTGATCTGGAGCCCCCTCGGCCCGGTGTGGCTGCAGAGTTTGACCTTGCAGCGCACATGAAAACAGCATCCCTGGGAGCATGTGAAAAGTTGGAACACAATGGGGATGGGGAGGTGCGCGAAGGGGCAGCTGGTGACGAGGCGTTGAATAACAACGAGCTTCTTGGACAGTGAGACCTGGCCTCATTCCCTCCGGTGCCGTGTCAACTCGGCCAAGATGTCACGCGTGACAAGAGCCTTGACCTGTTTCAGGTTGGAAGTCTTCCTTTCTTCACCGGAGTTCACGGGAGCGCTGCAAGACTTCGTCAGTGCCAACGACTCGATCTACGTGTCTGTTGACAAGGGCAAGGAGCAACCCCTGAGGTACCTAAAATCAAATGGCAGCCAGCACTTCTCTGCAGCAGCGCGCATAACAAAGGTAACTCGAATTGAGTAGCCGTGCGCACGCCTGACTGGGACCGTGGTACAGCAACTACGATCTCTACCAGAAGTACATCAAAATGATTGAGTCACAGCTGGAAGGTACCATCCGTCTTTGCATTCCACCTTTGGCTTCACGAACTGCCCCCGTGCGACTCATCTGCACCACGAGGGAAAGAATCTGAAATCACCTTTTGCCTGCGAGGGATAGGGTTCCTGCAAAAGTACGATCTGAACCACCAAGATATTGCTGAGCTCTGCGCACAAGGTATGGGCTACCCCGGCGCTGATGACTATGGGTGCAGAAACAGTAGAAGCAGCGTGCAGTGCCAGAGCGAGAGAGGGACCTCGCCCGCGCCGCAGACCAGTGATTGCGGCGCGGCGCAGAGCGCAACTCGAACCGCGTCAACTTCGCCATCGATTATGTGGTCGCATCTACAGAGTACGACGCGTTTCTCCAGGTCCGTGTTCCCGCCAACGTGGCTGCATCCGCGCAAAAAGAAGTACTCATGAAAATTGGCCATGGCGGGGCTAGGTCATGGAGGATGCCCGCGCGATAGCAAATTTCACGCTGGAGGACTGCATTGGCTCAGAATTAGCGGCCTACGAGTGCCTTGGTCTTGACGGTGCTGCCACACTATTTCCCAAAGCGTGCCGGTAGAGGCTTGCTCAACTCCAAAATCTTTGGGAGGGTACCGGCTGGGCCTGTCGTTCACTGCGGCTTACAGCATTGGCGCGCGGGCGACCTGCAAGCGCGCGAGCCTTGGCCGTCTGATGCCTGGCGCGGAATGGAATCCCCATTCGGTGCTACGCCGGACGCGACCTCTGGGAAAGCGCGTGCCACAGATTGAGACAAGGTACGGGGCTCAGGTGGTCTGGAGGGCCAAGACACCGATGGCAGCGTCAAGCACAAATAAGGGGCGATGTTTCGGCGGGCGGGGCTAGCGTCGGCTCAGGTCTTGCGATGCGCGGCTGCCTGAGGTACCGCGAGTTCTGGGGGAGAGGGAGATGAACGCGAGCGGTCGCCGCTGTGATTATTGTCACGCGCAGGCGCTCCGTGACAGGGGGAGGTACATACAAATCAGCATGTTTAGAAACGTGCTCGCCTCCTCGGCTAGGAGCCTGCGGTGCCGCCGTGGCGGCAGCCTGGGTGCGCTAGCGCATGGCGTCGCCTGCGAAGCCTGGCGCGCGGAGACGGAGGAACTTCTGTCCGCGCTCGTCCTCGACCGTGTCGCTCACGAGCGGGCGCAGCCGCTCTTTCACCGCCGCGTGCATCTCACTGCGGCGGCCCTTGTCGCCCTCTGGGCCAAGCCTCAGCCCTGCAGGGTCCGTGCGGAAGGCGCCCGAGCGGAGCCACGCGACAAGCGCCTCCGCGTCGCGCGCGTGCGCCGCCACGCCCGCGGCCGCCGCGCGGAGGCGCTCCTCCCCCGCGCCCGCCAGCGCGTCGAGGTCTGCCTCCCGCCACACCGCCCCTGCCCCGCACGCGACCCGCGCGACCCGCCCGCGCGCCTCAGCCGCGCAGCGCGGGTGGCCCGGGTGGCCCCGGTGGCGCGCCGCTACGTGCGGGGAGCTATTGGCCTCGGTGCAATCGAGTGGCAGCTGCAGGTCGATGAGGACTAGGACCGGCGTGCCGCGCGCTACCTCGCCCGCCGCCGCGACGCCCGGATCTGCGCGCCTGTCGCGCCCGCGAGCTGCCGCCGTCAAGCACCACCCAGGCTGGCGCAGTCTCAGGCATTCCGTCGTAGCGCTCCCGCACCACAGTCACTTGATCTTTCGCCCCGCCAAGTGGGATCCGCGCGCGCAGCTCGAACTGCCCCGCCTTGCCGTCGCGCGAGATCACGTGCACCTCGCTGCACGTGAACCGCAGCGGCGTCCAGGTGGCCTCCAGCGCCGCCTTCGCGTCTTCGCCAGGGTCGACGCGCTGCGGCTCACCCCCAGCAGCAGCCGCCTCTGCCGACAGCGGGATGTCGATGTGTGTCACCGTCATGTGGGGCGTGAACGCACCGCCGTGGTTTGCGCGCTGGTCGTCGAGCCAAGGCAGCGCGCCCTGCAGCGCACCCTGCGCCCTCGCCAACCAGCACGGTTGGCCTGCCGCACTACGCGGGCGGCGGGACGCTGAAGCTACGCTTGGCAGGCTGGGCTACGACGCCAGGCAGCTGAGCCGCATCCGCCTCGCGTTTCAGGGGGCTGAGCCTGCAACTCCTGCAACGCATCGCCGTCGGCTTCCGGGACAAGGAAAAGTGTCTGTGTCCTGCCGCGGCCCGCGAAGCTTCAGATACTGCTCTCAGTCACATCTTGAGAGCACAGCCAAATCCAAATGAAGTCCTCCCCACGTGCCCATTGGCGGCACTCAGGCAACGGAACCCACCGCTTGCGCTTGAACAGGCCCAGTCGCTCCAGGCGAACTTCAAAAGGCTCCAGCGTGGTGAGTGCTTCCGCCAGTATCCCTGCGGCCTGCTTCAGAGGGGGGGACACTCGCTCACCCGTCGCGGCCTGCTTCAGAATGGTGAGGTGAGGAGGAGCAGTCCGCTCCTCAGGGTACCCAAACCGCGCCCCCCCTCCACCTTGGTACCCGAACCGCGGAGCATTTGAAAGGTATCTTGCCTCTGGGAAGTGGCGCTCAGGAACGAAAGGGTAGAGCAGATTGATGTGCGGTGGCCAGCGGTATATGCCCTTGTCTTGCATCGCCTCCCTGAGGAGAAATTCCCATCACTGCGACCCTGGAACCCTGAGCGCAGCCGCGGGGAAGCGTTCGAACCTGACGGCCTGGATGGGTCCCCAGGCATGCGAAGGCGGGATCAGGGCAACACTTGTCCAGTGAACCTTGGCGGTCGATCTATTAAGAACGTCTCGGTGCCCCACAGGAGAGCCAGGGGCTTCTGTGCTGCCGCCACCCATGCTACAGCTGAACTCACTCGCTATCTCGCCTGCCCGCAACAGAGGGTTCTGTGTTGGCCAGTGCTGTGGGGGACAGGCAAAAGCTGTGGACGTAGTTCTCGCGTGGTTTGCGCCTGCAGAAAACAGCGATGAAGCTGGAAGAAGAAGCTGGATGATTGACGCACGCCGTGGTCCTCCCCACCAGCACCTCATCTCTGGTTCACCCCGAACCTGAGAGTAGAGGCTCATAACCTCACCCCGCATGATCAAAGGCCTTGCATGTTTTCGCTTTTTGGGGTCAAGATCTCCAGGTTGATCTTACGTCACCAGGTCGCATCCCACACTTGGTCTCCCAAAACCTGTGCGGCGGTCAATGCTAGCTCGAGGTTCGGTCGTTCTATGTGTGTTGCGTGTGGATACTCGTGATTTGCGGGTTCGTGTATCTTACACGGTTTGTGGCTGGTCAGCACTGCAAGCGGCCAAGTGTGCGAGTGAATCTGCGCCCGGCCATCAAGATTGCGCTTTTTCAGATCCACAGTAATTCTCCACGGTAGAAACGGTGCCAAGTGTCTACGCACTCTGTGCGGATGAACACGCTACTTCATGCATGCGTGGGCGCAACGATGGAGTGCGCGTTGCGATCCCGTACTCCAGTCTTGCGCTAATGGTTTCTTGACGTGTGCAGGCCGTGAGCCAGCTTGAGTGGACGGAAATTGCGTCGTTGGAGGAATGGAGGATCAGGACATAGTTCAAGGAATGGTGGAGCAGGGAGGCGACGTTGGTGTCGATGTCGGCGACATTGACCTCCGTCGGTCGACTCTTCAGGTTCTGGGTCCCGAGCCTGGCTCGCCAAAACGCAGCCACCCGTCGCAAAGCTGATGTTTTATCTGAGACTCGGGGCTGTATCTTTGGCTCAGTTATTGGTCAAAATGCAGACTCGCCGCCCTGGGGGAGTTATCCTTGCCCCCCAAACAGGTTGAGCAGAAGCGCATCTTCCTCAACCTTCGCGAAAATGTTCGCGGGCGATACCTTCGCATTGCTGAAGTCACGGGCAGCAACCGTTCGACCATCATCATTCCGTCCTCAGGGCTTGCGCAGTTCCGCCAGCTGCTGGATGACTTCATTGAGTCTGCCCCCGCCGACACGCTCTGGTCTTTCCATTGTTGGGGGTCATGCGGGATCGTCTCTTTTTTGTGCTTACAGAGTTGATTGGTGGTGGGACTCAGGAGCGACAGTGCTGTTGCGATGGGCCAGCAGGCGTTGCTGCCTGACAGCAAATTTATGCCGCTGATGGGCGGGGATCTGGGTGGGGGAATGGACAAAAAGAAGAAGAGAGCAGGGAAGAAGGATTCCCTTGCCGGGGAGAAGGGCAAGGGCGTGCAGGCTGCGGACGGCAATGAGGAGCAGCGAGTCTTTGTTGGCAACCTCTCATGGACCACCAACTTCCAGGCACATTTCCCACCCTCTTCCTGCTGCTGATCGTTCTCCGCCCGGCCTCGGCATAGAGCTGAGACGCTCCTGATGCTCGTCGCAGTCACTCAAGGACCACTTCGCGGGCTGTGGCGAAGTGGTCAAGGCAGACGTCTTCACCGAGCGCTCGGGTCGCTCGCGCGGGTGTGGCATCGTGGAGTTTGCGACGCCCGAGCAGGCCCAGGATGCCAAGGTGAGCATGAACAACACGGAGCTCGACGGCCGCACGATCTTCGTGCGCGAGGACCGTGGATAAGAAAGACCCTCCTCTAGGATTCGGAGAGGTTTGGTTGCCTCAGGGGAATATGGGGCACCTTGCTTCAGTAGCTGTCGGCCTTGACCACAGGAATAGCCCAGCCTCTGCCAGGCCCCTTGTGCGGCTAGGGGGAGAGAGTGGGCTGTGCTGTCATGAGAGCGCGCTGCAAAGGCTGCTCGTACACTTCTTTCCGCGATCCATCTATGCGGGGTTTTGTTCGCAAGCGCGTTGATTTCCAAAGGGGTGTGGTCATGGCCGTCACCAGATCTGCTGCACCAATATTACATCACAGCACATCACTAGCCGCTGCAGCCCGCCTGCGCGTTCCTCAGCGCTCGATGGGGCTACCCACTGGTGAGCCATGATTAAGTTTCCACCCGATACCGGCGGAGGATAGGTGCGGCATCTGTCGTGCAAAGACCTCCGACGCGGAGGCGCCAGCTGCCTGCTGCATGTCCATGCCCATAGACGCGAGCATACGACCTCCGAACCCAGAAGTGTGGCGCTCCCATGCCCCAAAATGATCCTGCAAGGAAGGTTATGTCATCCATTTACACAAGCTTCCTTCAAGTGTGCTGCGGCAGAGGGGTGCAACAAGAGTCCCGACATGCCGATGAAACGCGCGCGGGCGGAGCATACCTGAGTCCCGGGCTTGAGGTCGACAAAGTTTGGCAGGCGCTTGGTTGCTGCGGCGCCATGCTCGACGAAATGAAGACGGTTGAGGAGCTGCAACAGCGTCGTATATGAGCTCAGCACTGATGGTTTGAATGGCGCAACAGCTGAAAGACTCGGCACTAGAGGCACGTACGGGCCATTCGAGGCCGCGCACAGCTCTGGGTTCGCTGAAGATGCACCAGGCGCGCGGGAGCTCGACGTGCAGGAAACGAGATCACAGCAGCAAACGGGTACGCAAGGGAGAGTGCATCGGCGATGGGCTATGACTGACCGCAGCGACGGCGTCGAGGTCTGGGGGCGGGCGGGCGCTCTTGGCAGGCCGCAGTTCCAGCGAGCGCTTCTTGCCGGAACCGATCTCGCGCGAATCCACGCGGAAGTAACGCGCCAGCTTCTTGGCCGCATCCAGATGGGGCCCTGGACACGCCGCGCGGCTCTTACCTCCACGACGCGATGAGGCTGAATTTCTTGAGCGCAGGTGCCAAAGGTTCATGGCGGCCGAGGCGGGGCCGCGCCTGAGAGTGGAGGCAAAACCATGCGCGCCTCGGTCTCCCCATCCTGACCTGTTCGAACGTTCATCATCCAGGATTCGTCAGAATCCTGCAAAGCGCCTTCATCTCTCCCGCGCCCAACCACCTTTCGTAGCCCACTCTCGTTCGGTTCCTCGTCCACCTGCATCCGTGGGAAACCGGCGCCCGGTGAATCAGACGTGAATTTGAGTGCGCGAAGAAACAGAGATACGTCGAGTGCATACTTCCTGCAACTTTCTGTCGCTGTGGCCTGCTAGCATTGCTTCGACAACGCGCGAAAAATCGGGAAATTGATAGGTAGACAAATTGAACATTGCATCAAGTGATGACACATTCAGAAGGAAGAGGAGGAGGAGAAGGAGGAGAAGGAGGAGAAGGAGGAGGAGGATGAAGAGAAGGAGGGCATCAGGATTTCGCCCTAGATATCGTCCATTTTGGGATATCGGTGCAAAACCTCTGTCTCGTCCCCGTTTCCCTCGCCTTCGCCCTCGTACCCACTTTCTTCACTCTCGCCCCACCGCTCTTTGCCTTCACCCCGCTCGCCTCTCATCACTACGTCCCGGGCTCCCCAGCCCCACGGAGACTCTGCACTTTGACTTGCTGACCTCCAGTCATCGACACTTCCTTCACCAGATGCAAAGCCCCCGTCACCGGATGCCCAGAGTTCGTCTTCGATCATGCTGCTCTGCTTCATCTCGTTTTCATCGCGCGCTTCTTGCTGTTCCTGCACAGCACGGGCGAAGAGTTGGATCTTTTCCGCAAGACTGCTAATGTCTACGAAGCCATCGCGGTCCTGAGAGCGTTCCAGTCGCTTTCGTGCGATCACCTGCATGAAGCGTCATCCCGCTGATCATGCAATCACAGTGCAAGCTTCCTCGCGAAATGTAAGGGAAGGGGGGTGGGGGCAAAAGTATCATGCAAATCACCTCCTGGCGACGCCGGGCTTTCTCGCCCGGACGCATGCTTGTACGGTGTTGCATCTTCGACCCCACAGCCTGCGGTTCTTGGGTGAACCCCGCTCGACTGTAAAGTTTTAAGCCCAGAAAGATGTGCGGATGTGCCTGTTCTCCTTAGTATTCGAGACTTGATACGACATGATGCAAGCACACACGGAATACGAGTACCTAGCCGCTGCTGCATTGAATTGCGTGGGTAATGACTACCTGGTAGTCTCCGAGGCTCACCACAATGTATGCGGAGCACATTTTCGCGAAGTTTTCGACCAGGTTTTGCACAATTGGCCGTACGCTCGGACCCTGTGTGAATCTTCATGTGAGTTGGAGTGAATCACTGAAGTGAATTGCCCGGGGCTGCGAGAATGCGGGAAAAAATGGTGTTGGGCAGCGGTCGCGCAAACGCATGAGGTATGTACGCCTCACACCCTGTGCAAACTCAAAGAGACGGTGTGTCGCGACTGTATTGAAATAGTAGAGTATTCTGCACTGCTGAGCTTAGGGCTAGCGCAACGTATCACAAACACGCTTTGTTGTTGCGGAAGACGCAAACTAACACCTTCTTGTTGAAGGAGACGCGTGGCGAATCTGGACGTGGCGATCCTGGAGAGGGGCTGCTCGCGTAGCTTCGGCTTACATCTTTTGCCCGCAGCAAGGATTTGAGTTGCGATTTCTTTGGTTCGCTCGCAACGTTCTTGAGTGATGACGACAGCCTTTCCCGCAGCTTCTCCATCATGGCCTTGGGGTCCGAGGGGTTCATGGACTTGAGGGGGCGCTCGAGCGTTGGGCGGCGACTGCTGTCGCGGCACATAGCGGGCACGTACTCCGTGTTGGAGTGCCTGTCGAGATCGCAGGCTGGAAGCGGCGCTGCATCATCCTCAGACATGCCAGTCTTGCACTGGCCAATCAGCGAAAGGTACCTCGCAAACGCTGCGTCGTCGTCGTCGGAAGACGTGCAAGCGTTGCGCATCAAATGCGACACCTTTTCGCAGCTAGAATCGTTGGCTTTGGTGCCCAACCGGGCTATGAGACCCCTCAGTGCAGCTGCCTCGGCCATGCGCGAGCAGGAATGATGATGGTTTGGAGGAATCGTCGGCGCCTGCCTTCGGTTTTGGGGGGGGCGAAAAATGAACTTGTGTGACGTCAAAACCCGACAGATACGTGAATGTTCGTGAGTTCGCAACCAAAATTCAATTGAATATAATACATGTAAGGATGTATTCCGGCGGCGACCCCGCCAACTACCATCATGTCCCTGTAAAATCAACCACTCCCAGTACACTTGGGTTCATATGCACACGCAATGCACATCCATTGTTGCGACCTCATCCACTCCCAGTACACTTGGGAATATGTGTAGTTGCA
>ENA-UOXV01002948-UOXV01002948.1-marine-metagenome-genome-assembly--contig:-NODE-2948-length-21537-cov-6.129131_pt1 | contig 21537 bp, 20 predicted proteins | sample MGYA00238165_ERZ766961 | MGnify/ENA primary metagenome ERZ766961 (study PRJEB28924, sample SAMN03173240) | marine metagenome | biome: Marine; feature: Water; material: Subsurface seawater | place: North...
TGAGCATGTTTTAAGATATTTATGATCATAATCCACTTTTTTTTTTATTGAAATTTTATCTCTACCTTTAATTTGAGCTAAACCTGTTATGCCAGGTAAAATATGATCAATTTTTTTTTGTTTTCTTTTCTTAATTAAATCATATTGATTAAACAAAGCTGGTCGAGGGCCAACAAAGCTCATATTACCAATTAATACAGATGTAAGTTGTGGTATTTCATCTAAACTAGTTTTCCTTAAAAAACCTCCAAATTTAGTAATATACTTTTTTGGATTTTTGAGTTTGTGAGATGCAACATTTGGGGTATTAATTTTCATAGTTCTAAATTTTGGCATCAAAAAAACTTTTGACTTAAAGCCGATTCTTTTTGAATTATGAAAAACTGGGCCATTTGAGTCAATTTTAATTAACAAAATTATAAGTAATAAAAAAGGAAGTAACAAAATTAAAAGAACTATGGACAAACCTATATCAAAAAATCTTTTAAAAAAAAGTAAATACATTATTTCTTAATAAATTGAGAGTTATTATACCATAGGCATATTTGAAAAATTTGATTAAGTAGTGTTTTACTTCGATTAGAAATTAAATTATTTTTATATGAATTCTTAAATAATTTATCTATCAATAATTTTAGGTAATCTTTATTAGAAAAAAGTGAACAACTGCTGATCTCCTTTCTGACAAAACCTTCATTCTCTGACATTAATTTCCAATAATCAAATTTAAAATCTTTTTTCCCAATTTTATCAAAATTAATATCTAGATGTTTATCCAATATTTTTCTTAAAATTAATTTATTTTTTAATTGTTTTCTATCAAAAAGAAACTTTTCATCTAAATCCAGAAAGTAATTTATTAAGTCAGGATTTGTCCAAGGAAATATCGCATTTGAGTTTATTATTTGACAATGACATTGTAATTTTGTGATAAATTTTTCAAGGTCCACATATCTACCTCTGATTTTTGCCCTAATGCTAAAATAATCATCTGAATTATCAAATTTATTTTCATAAAATTCACTTTCATCATTGAAATTTTTTAATATATTTTTATTATCAAGTAATGGTAACCCTACTAATCCAGTCCAATAAAATTTTTTTTTAAATAATTCATTAATCAAAATAGAATTAGTAAAATTTGTTAAAAAATTAAACTTTGAAAAAAAATTTGAAAAAAATTGCATTCTGTATTCAGTTTTCTTTGGTATATGTCCAATATATGCATCGTTACCCATTCCATCTATCAAATTGAATGGGTGATTCAATAATCCATCGTTATAAAATTGGTATCCCAAGAAAGCATTGTCTGTATTAGGAAAAAACAAATTACTCATATACTCACAAAGATTATTTTCAAATTCTACATGATTAACATGAGGGATTTTCAGTGAAATATGTTTAACTCCAATTTTATTACATATTTTTTTTGCATAATATATTTCCTCATCGTTATAAGTTAAACAAGTCAAGTCGTTTGCACGTCCATACATTGAATAGCTTAATGCAATCATATTTGAGTCTTTTCCACTACTCTGAAATAATAAATCGTCATATTTTTTATTCTTTTTAAATTCAATTTCTTCATAGAGTTTATTTAAAATAAACTCTTCATCACTATCATTATATGATTTTTCTAATTTATTTTTAAATATAGTAGTATCTTCACAAAATTTGATTTTAACCTTTTTTCCATCAGAAAAAAGTTTGGCTTTAATTCCATGACCTATTTTAAATAAGTTTTTATATACAGTCATAGGTGGAGGAACAATACTGGTTAAAAATAAATGAGAAATGGATTGATTGTTAATTTCAAATTTTGAAGGAATTAAATCACAATCTATTAACTCTTTTAGATTATCAGAATAAACAAAAAAATTTTTTACTTCATTATAGTAAATATAGATTGCATCAGGAGAAAATTTCTTATGACAGATTTGTATTATTTCTGATTTATGGTTAAAAATTTTAAGCAAATGGATAATTTATTTTTAATGTTCTGCAAATTCTAAATAAGTTTTGATAAAAAAATCTAAAAATAGCTCTTATTTTTTTTTGCTTTAAATAAGCTTTTGGCATCAAGGAGTCAGTAAATTTATTATTGTGACAGTCTATTACTAAATGGTATCTATCATTATCACTATTGTTTTCTACTTGATGTGGGAATGAAAAATCTGCGTACCATACTTCATTTACTTTCCAATGATATTCATGTTTAGATATTTTTGTTATAACATCATTATTGGTTATTATGGGAATATGAATTCTTAAAGAGCCAAAATCGTAAGTTTCACTTCTATCAAAATGAGTAAAGATTTTACTTTTTTTTTCAAGTTTCATTAATCTTACTCTTTTTTTTTTACAATCAATATTATCTAAAAAATCCTCTAAAAAAGGCATTGATTTCAAAATTTCAGTTTTTTTATAATCATTTTCTAGTGAAGACCTATCATCATAAGGGTTTCCTCCAGATGATATCAATCCTAAACTTTTCCAACCATTGTCATGATAATTGCCAAAATGATCTACAAACTGTCTATTATTAATTACGTAAATGATTTCTTTAATTGAATTTGTATCTAGAGGTTTTAAGTTTATTTTAAATGCCAAAAGTAATTTCATAATTAACTTTAAATTATTTTTGAGTTAATAATTTATCCTAAACTTTAAAAGGTGCTATATAAAAAAAATTATAATATTTAATTATTTCATTTATATTATACAACTTTTTTGATTTAAATTTAATAAGATATTTTATCTTTTTATCTTCACATCCCCATTTTTTTATCTTGGAGATATTTTGAGTTATGCAAGAAATTACTTGAATAAACAAATTCATCAATTTGATTGGCTTTTAAGCTAGATAAATCTAAGACTTCATTAATTGATTTTTTTGGTATTTAATAGCATTTTTTTTGTAAATAATCTTTCTTCAGAGACTGAGGCAATTATTACACCATCGATCATTACTTTTGCACCACAGTTATGGCCATCGTAAATTCTTAAAATTATCATGTAAGTCTTTTATTAGATTAATTTTTCATTACAATAATAATTCTTCTATTAAATTTCATTTTGTTTGAAATAAAAACTCTTTTTATTTTATTTTTTTCTAAAAAAAATTTTATCTTATGATTATATTTATAATTTTTATTTTGATCTATAATATCAAAAATAAGAAATCCATATCTTCTAAGATTTTTAAAGTAAATATTTGACAGTCTCTCCAAAAAGAATTGTTCGTCTATATTATGTAAAAAATTTAATAAAACTATTACATCATATTTTTTAGTTAGTTGTTCTTCTTTAAAATCAAATAAATAGAAATTATTTTTTTTTTGAAAAAATTTAGTAATTTTTAAAAATCTTATTATGTTGGAACTACTGTCATAAAAGTCTATATATGAATTTTTTATATTATAAGTTACTTCTCCTAGTCCACAACCAATGTCAGCAATATAGTCTTTATTTTTTTTTAATTTAATAATCTTATTTGAAAACAATATATAGTCTCTATTTTCTCTTGGGGAAGAATGCCAATAATCAAATCTAAAAACAAAACTTAAAATAATTTTTAAAAATTTAATTATGTAAATTTTAAATAACATATTTTTTAAGTTTTAAAGTAATACGAAATAAAAATTCAAAAATATTATCAAAAATATTTTTTTTAGGAAATTTTGATCCTATACTTTTTATACTCACAAATTTTTCTTTATGATTTTTAAAAACTTTTTCAATTTTATTAAAGTCTTCATCATTCATATAATTTGGATGAAAACAAATAGTCCAGAGACCAAAAGGAATGTTGTAAAATTTCCATAGTTGTTGGGGTACCCATTTAAGACCTAAGTATGTAAAAGGTCTATAAGAAAAACCATCAGATATGACTATTTTTGAATTAAGTTCTTTAATAATTTTAATTGTATTTTTATCAAATGAATGAAACGGAGCAATCCAGTATTTTAAGTTGATTTTTTTTTTTTTAAATAAATTAAAAGACTTTAAAATTATTTTTTTTTGTTTGTTAATACTTAAATTTGAAAATTCAGATTTATTATTTATGCCCAATATACCTGAGCTATTTGAATTTATACTATGAGAATATCCATGAATTCCAATATCCCATTTATTTTTCTTCCATTGATTAACTTTTTTCCAAAAATTTTTATTATATTTATTATGATTAAGACTTATGTCTTTATTGTTAGGAATTACTGCTACTAGTGGTTTAATATCATGCTTTATTAAAATTTTTTCTATACGATCCCATTTTTTTTTGAACATAGTTGGACATGCATCATCAAGTCTAATTATAAACCTGCTCATTAACTAATGACACCATAATTTTTATTGTAATTGTCACAAACTTTTTTTAAAGAATAATTTTCTAATAAATTAATCTCAGATTGTTTAATTATACTTTCTTTTTCAATATCTGGCAGATTTATAAAATTTTCTATTTTACTTGCCAACAACTTGTAATTACCTGGTTTAAATAAAAATTGTTTATCTGGAAAATATAAAGATGTATCCCCAACATCTGACGCTATACAAAAAGATCCATGCAAAAAAGCTTCGCCAATTATGTTTGGCATACTTTCAGCATAAGATGAATTTATCAATAGATCGATATCATTTAGGTAAATCTCTGGATAAAACACTTCTCCAAGGGTTAATGGGTTATTTCTAAAAGAAAAATTATTCAATAATTTTCTAAATTGTTTATGCCCAGTACCATTACCAATACATACGATTTGGATTTTAAATTTTTTATCTATAACTTCACAAGCTTTTAAAAAAATTTCGTATGCTTTGATTTTATGAAATCTGGCTATTTTTGCAATTACAAGTGTATCTTTTTTAAGGTACCAAGGAAATAACTTTTTACCTGTATTAATTTTATTATCTATCTTTAAAAAACCATTTCTTATAACTATCCCATTAAAATTTGAATACCCAATATTTTCATGATGTTTTTTAGCTACGTCAGAATTATAAATTATTTTATCTACATATTTGGATAAATACTTTCCAATATTGATTGATATAATATTTTTTAGATTTTCATATCTAAAATTATAAAGTGCGTGCCTTACATTAAAAAAAATTTTGGCTTTTGGAAAAAAAATTTTCTTAATAAAAAAAGCAAATAAATTTCCATGATACATCCATCCTTGCACAATATTAATTTCATATTTTTTTTTAATTTCATTTATTACTTTAAATGATTTAAAAAAATTGAAGCTCTTTAAATTAAGTTCATACGTTTCGAATTGATCTAAAATTTCTGATCTATCATTTAAAAAATCTTTTTTGGTTAACGAAAGTATTATATTCTTTATTTCAAAATTATCTTTTGAATAAGAGTTGTATTTAAAAAGCATTTTTTCTGCTCCACCTCTTTCTAAGCCATTAATAATATGTAAAACTCTAATCATGATATAATTTACTAATTAAAACATTCTGTTTATTTACAATTTTATCTTCGTTATGAAATAATTTAACTTTTTTAAAATTTATAAAACCCATTTTTTTTCTAACATTTTCAAATTTGTTAAGCATCTTAATTTTATAATATATTGATCTTGAATTTTTGATTGGAACAATAAAACCATTAATATTATTTTTTATTAGTTCTCTACAACCTCTGATATTAGTGGTTATTACGGGTAGCTTCATTGACATAGCTTCTATAATAGATCTTGGTAGTCCTTCTCTGTAAGATGGCAAACAAAAGACTGAAAAAAGCTTCAAGTAATCTTCTACATTTTTTACTTCACCTGTGATAATTAATTTACTGCCCATCAATCTCTTGTATTGATTTATTTTTTTTTGGATTGATTTTGAATGTTCATTTTTTATTCTTTTACCTATTAATATAGCTTTAAAATTTTTTTCTTCTTTTGAAAATAAATAGCTAGCTTCTAAAAATTCAATAACTCCCTTTTCTTCTACCAGTCTACAAATCATACCCACGATAAATAAATCATTATTTAAACCATATTTTTTTTGAATTTTTTTTATATTTTTTTTAATTACTTTCTTTGGATTAAATCTTTTTAAATTGATACCATTACCAATACAGAAAATGTTTTGTTTATTATAAAATTTTTTATTAGCAATTTTATAATCTTCCTTACTTTGAATAAAAGTAAGTTTAGTAAATAATGATAAGAATTTTTCGATAAATAAAAAAAAATTGTATGAAAAATAATTCATATTTTCATGAAAATAAAACCCATGAGCTGTGTATACTACTTTTGATTTTTTTATAAATAGGCAAGCAATTCTTACAAGCATTGATGCTAAGGGCGTATGAGTATGGATAATGTCAAATTTTTCTTTTTTAAAATAATTATAAAAAAGAATAATAGTATTGAACTTATCAATAATATTGTAATCTCTGGCTATATTAATTGCTTTAACCTTGAAACCAATTCTATTTAAATAATTTAAATATTTTCCTTTGGAGCTCAAGCATGTCACATCCCAACCAATTTTTTTTTGTTTTAAAATCAATTGATTTAAAAAATACTCAAAAGTAAAATCTACTGCACATACTTGGCAAATTTTAATTTTTTTTTGTACGAGCATTCTTGTCATTGTAGGATATGAATATAACGTATGTTAAAATTATCGGAAACTTATATCTTGATAACGTCCCTATATTATCAACGATAACTGCAGTCATGGTTAAAGAAAATAGTAAGAAAAAAATCCATATCGGAGCTTTTCTATAATTTGACTTCATCGAAATATAGGTAACACAAATTATTATTACAACTATTATAATATTTTCCAAAAATTGAATATTATTGTAAATATTTTTATTAAAACTTGGCAAGGGTTCTATAAAAGATTTAAAAAGCTCCACAAAACTTAAAATAAAAAAATCAAAAAAGTTTTTTAAATATATAAAATCTTCAGCTGTGTTTCCATTATCAATAAAAAAAGAATACCTCATGCTATTAATTGATTCTTCAAATTTGTTGAACAATAAAAATCCAATACATAATATTAAAATAATACATACAAAATAAATGAAAAAATTATAACCTTTGTTTTTAAAATCAAAAGGATTTACAATTAACAAAACCGAAATTGGAGCTATAAAAATAGTAAATTGATACTTAATAAGTGTACATGCTAAAAATAAAAAAGCTAATAGTGGAATTTGTTTTAATTTGAAATTATACGATCTTTCAATTATTAAAAACATAAAAAAAACTGATAACATCTCTTTTAAAGCTATACCTGAATATAAAGCAAAGCTAGGGTAAGCTAAAAAAAAATAAGCAGTAAAATTTGTGAATATTTTCTTTTTATAAAGATAAGAAAATAATATAATAAATAAAACTTTGTTTGCGAATCCTAAAGATCTAGTAGTTAATACATTTGGAGTAGGTATTAAGGATAACAAGTATGAGGCAAAACCTGTTTTGGAAAAGAAGAATTCATCATTTATTGTAATCCCGTAATTTATTGATTTTTGTTCAGTTATATATCTAAAAAAATCAGTATAAAAAATATATCTAGTTTGATCTGGCATATAAGCATAATCCATAAAAAAATCATTTATAAAAAAAGGCAAAATTGAATGAAATGATAAAAAATAAAAATGAATTTTTTTTAATTGAAAATATTTAGTACATATTATTGTGCAAAAAAAACATATTAAGAAATTTCCAAAATCTAAAATTGGATTTGAAGATAAAAAATCGTAAGTGCTCAATTTATTCCTTTATCTTAGATTATAATAATTTAACCAAGACTTAATCATTAAGATATTCCATAATTTGTAAGAATTGTTTGCTTTATTATTTTGATGTTCAAGCCATAATTTATTAATTTCACCAGGTTTAAACATCCAATCCGTTTTATTTTGTTTAATATCAAGTTGATCTTCTGCCCATTTTTTAAGTGACCCTCTTAACCAATTATCAATTGGTATAGCAAATCCCATTTTTGGTTGTTCAGATAATTTTTTTGGTACATATTTTTCTAACAATTTTCTTAAAGGATACTTAGTAATACCATTCTTAATTTTTATATTCTCAGGAATTGACCATGAAAATTCATATAAATTTTTATCTAAAAATGGAATTCTGCTCTCTATTGATTGGCTCATTGTAGCTCTATCGACCTTTGTTAATATATCAAAGATTAGATAATTTTGAACATCATTTAGCATCATAGATTCTTTATAAGAAAAACCATTTATAGAAATTTTTTGAAATTTTTCATTAACATCAATGTCTCTAGCAATTATATCGTCAGTGTTAGAATATATTGAAACAATTTCGTTATAGGCTTCTTGTTCACTACTTTTTTTAATTATATCAGCTATTTTATGTATTTTATATCCAAAGTTTTCAACTTTATATTTATTTATAACTGCTTTGTTATAAAAAATACCAAAAGTATCCCAAGAGTTTGTTTTAATTTTATGAATAATTTTACTTATTTGTTGACGAGCGTTAGGTCTTAATAAATTCATAATTTTCATAACTCTTGGACCCCAAACATATCTATTGTATCCACCAAATATTTCATCTCCTCCATCGCCTGTTAAAGTAACTTTAACGTTATTTAATTTAAGATGTTCTGAAATTAACATTGTTGGTATTTGAGAAGAGTCAGCAAAAGGCTCATCATAGATGTATGGTAATTTTTTTATTATTGAATTACTTTTTTGTTCATTGATAAATATCTCCTCATGATTTGTGCCCAAATGTGAAGCAATTTTTTTTGCATTTTCAGACTCATCAAATCTGCTATCATCCACTTTTACTGTAAAAGTATTAATTTTATTAGTATTAACACTTTGCATAACTGAAGCTATTAATGAAGAGTCAATTCCTCCAGATAAAAAACAACCTATATTAACGTCAGCGATTAATCTATCCGATACAGAATTTGTCAAAATTTCCTGTAATTTTTCAATTATTAATTTTTCTGAAGTTAATTGATTATTTTTATTTTTTTTTGCTATTTCAATTGGATCCCAATAACAATATTCTTGTATAGATATGTTATTAAAATCATCTTTTTTGATTTCTAGATAATGACCTGGTTTTACTTTTTTTGTATTTTCAAAAATAGAGTCATTGCTATTTACAAAGCCATATTTCACATAATTTTGTATTGCTTTATCGTTTAATTTTTTTTCAAATGAATAATTTTGCATTAAAGATTTAATTTCAGATGAAAATAGTATTAATTTTTGATTAGTGAAATAATATAAAGGTTTTTCACCAAATCTGTCTCTACATAAATAAAGTTTTTTGTTATTTTTATCCCATAAAGAAAATGCATACATTCCATTTACTAAAGACAATGTTTTTTTCAATCCATAGCAACTAATGGATTCTAACAACACCTCAGTGTCTGACTTTCCTACAAAAGAAATATTATAATCCGCATATAATTTTTTTTTAATATTTTTAAAATTATAAATTTCACCATTATAACAAATTATATATTTTTTATTTTGAGATGACATTGGTTGAATTCCATTTTTGCTTAAATCAATAATTGATAATCTTTTGTGACCTAGATAAATTCCTTCTGCTTCATCAAACCAATAGCCCTCTGCGTCTGGACCTCTGTGATTCAACTTTGTGTTCATTTTTTTTAAAGTATCAATAGAAAGATCTTTTTTTAAATTACTACCTAAAAATCCAGTTATACCACACATAAGTTAAGAACTTTTTTTGCCCAAAATGTAACTCACTGAAGCTGTGAAATCATAATCTTTAAAATCAATAAAGTTTTTATTTAGACTCCAGTTTTTTATATTAGATTCTTCCTCTATTATTTGATTATCGATAATATTAAAATTATTCATTTCTATTAATTCTAGATGTTTTGAAAGAGGCAATCTATTAATAAGATAGGGCCTTTTTCCTCTTAATAATTTCCAATATAGATCTGAATATTCCCAGTGCTTGTCCCAACTCGAAGCATAACCATGAGACCTAAAATCAATTGAATGTGATATCAAACCACCAGAATTTAAAAGATATTCCATTAATTTATATTGATTAGCTATATCATCTATATGTTCCATCGTTGCTTGAGAAAATATTAAATCAATTGAGTTTTTTTTAACCTTATTTTTGTAAATATCTTCATCATTGTAATAAAATATTTGTGAGTCATCTTTATTCTGATTAATAATAGAATATTCAATTTTCTGAATTCTTTCTTTACTCAGACACATCTCTATAAATTCATCAGTATAAATATAATAAGGAAATTCATAATTATTTAGAAAAGGATTTACTCTTGGAAATTCATTTTGATCAGGAATATGTTCTCTCTTTTTTAGAAGATCAATTAATTCATAAAATATTTCTAAATTTTTTTTAACATTTGCAAATTTTACAACATCAAAAGCATAGTATTTGTTAGCACCAAGTAGAAGCGCCAATAGTCCGACACCAATACTATCGCCAGGACCAACTTCCGCAATTGTATCAAATTTATTTTTATTAGTTTTAGTAAATATTGAAATCAAATGTCTAAACCAAACAGCATAACAATATCTTGATGAAAAAGTGCCTCCTGAACCTTTTATTTTAGATCTTATTTTATAAAAACCAGGAATAAAGGTGGAAATACCATATATCAATTGTAAATAATTTCTAAATTTCATCTATTTAATTATTTAGAATAAATCTTCTCATATTTATAGCAAATATTTTTAAGAGAAAAATTTTTTCTTAAATATTTTGATAAGTTAGTATTTGGTTTTTTATTAATTTTAATTTTTTTTTTAATAATTTTTTCTAAAATATTAAGAAACTTTGTATATTTATTTTTATTATTAATTAAAAATCCATTAATCAAAATTTTTTTTGTATCTCCAATATTTGTTGAAATACAAGTTATACCCATTGCCGTTGCTTCTAAAAGAATATTGGGAAATCCCTCTCCCCATAAAGATGTAGAAATCAAAATATCAATATTTCTTAAAAAAACATTAATATTCTTTTTTTCATTAAGAAGAAAAATTTTTTTATTTAGTAATTGATGATCAACATTTGATTTAAAAAAATTATTTTTATAATTAACATTTTTTCCAATAAAAAAAAATTTAACATTATCATTTTTTGCAACAATTTGATGAGCAATTTTTAAAGCTAGACTATGATTTTTCATTGGATGAAATCTTGCGACGTGAGCGATATTAATATAATTTTTTCTTTTTCTTTGATAATTTTTATTAAATTTATGTAAATCAATACCATTTGGAATAAAAATAAATTTTTTTTTAAAACCAAAATTTTGGTGTTGTTTAATACTAAGTTCTGAATTACATATTATCATTTTTGGAAATTTAGATAACAAAGAATTCAAAAAAATTATTAATTTAGTTAAAAACTTTTCATTTTTTAAACTATAGAGTGTTTGCCTTATATTCCAAAATAAATTTCTTTTTTTTGACAAAAAACTGAATATTAAAGCAAATAAATTTCCATGATACATCCATCCTTGAATAACATCGTATTTGTTTTTATTTGTAAATTTATAAAAATAAAAAAAATCCCTAATTATTTGAAAGAAATTTTTTTTAAAATTTAGATGAATTACTTTATTTGTAGCAAGCTGAAATTTCCTGCTTAAAGTGCCTTTTCCAGACAAACACATTACATCGTGTTCTATATGTTTGTTACTAAAATTTTTGAGTAAATTTAATAAAAAAAGTTCTGCTCCACCTGTATTTAAGCTTGAAATAATATGCAACACTTTAACTTTTTTCATTAAAAATCTTATTTAGGTTTTTATAATAATCATCTTCAGAAAAATTTTGAATTACGAATTTATTCAAATTAATTGAATACAGATTTGATAATCTTTTATTTTTTTTTAAACTATAAATTTTTTTTTTTAACTCTAAATTATCTACTTCTTTTGGGTGTTGCAATTTCTTGTGACTATTTATAATTAAATCTGGTTTTTTTATTTTACTAAAGCTAAAGATTTTATGATTTAATTTTTTAGTTGGTTTTATAAGTATTCCACAATTTTTTTTTAAGATCTCAGGTATTCCGTCTACCCAACTAGCTATAACAGGTATTTTTGCAAGACCTGCATGAATAATTACAATACCTAGTGGTTCTCTTATTGATGGAACTACTAAACAATCAATTGAACTTAGAAATTTATATACATTATTTATTCTACCAACAAAAATTATATTTTTATATTGTTTATATTTTTCAGAAAAATAATTAAACAAATCTCCAGATCCAGCAATTTTTAAAATAAAGTTTTTTTTATTAATTGTTTCAAACGCTTTTAGAAGAGTGTGTATACCTTTATGAGAGTCAAATCTACCAATGAAACCTACAGTATATTTTTTATTATTATTTTTTTTATAATTCTTTATTTTTTTAAACCCATAATAAACTAGACGAATCTTTTTAGATTTAATTTTAAACCTTTTTTCTAACAATATTTTAGTTGCCATTGAATTAGCTATTATAATATTAGCAAAATTTGAATTACTTTTAACTATATCTAGATCTTTTTTATCCACATTCCATATAGAGCCATGTTCATAAAAAATTAAATTATTTGATTTAAATATTTTTAACAGAAAATTAAATTTTTTACTTGTTAATAACCCATGTAAAATTATTTTTGTATTCTTGTCTCTTAATCTTTTTAAAAAAGTTATCCAAGAAAATATGTTTAGTCCAAGATAAATATAATTTCTAACTGGATAAAATTTTTTTTCTATTGGATAATTTCCATAAATTTCAATTTTAGATTTTTCTTGAGCATTTAATCTTTTATAAAAACTTATAAAGGCGTCTTGCATTCCTCCTATACTTTTTAAACTAATATGGTGTATTATTTTATTCATTTATGAGTTTTGAGATTAAATCGAAATATCTATTATCTATCACTTTAGTTGAAATTTGATCTAAAAAATTTAAAGCATTTTTTTTTAAAGTAGTTTTTCTTATTTTTATTGTAAGTTTAATTTTTTGAGCAAATTGTTTTTTTTCTAGTTTGGATCTATATCCGCCTATTCCATCTTTGATATAATGTTCTGTTAAATCTTTAATATTATTTGAAACAACTGGTATTCCACAAGCTTGGGCTTCTACCACTGGTGTACCAAACCCTTCATCTTTCGATACAGGAAATGCCAATACATCAGAAGCCCACAAATATTCATTAAAATTATTTACAAAACCATCTAAAATTATAATTCTATTATTTAATTTATACTTATCTTTAAGTCTTAATATTTTTAAATATTGATTACGTTCATTATCACTTTGATGAGGGCCACCTAAAATTAGTTTATAATTTTTTGGCAATTGATTTAAAACTTTTATTAAAAAGATATGATTTTTTTGAGGCATGAAAGACGATATAAATAAAATTATTTTATCTTTCTTGGAAAAATTTGTTAATTTTTTTCTAAAATAAAACTTATTTTTAAAATTAGGATAATATTTCTTTTCATCGATGGGATTCGATCTTGACCATAGTGAATTATATTTATATTTTTTACAAATTTTAGTTAACCATGGTGATATAGATATTAACAAAGTATTTTTTCTAAGAAATATTTTATTTATTATGCTGCTTAATTGAATTGGATAAAAAGGTGTGGAAATAATATTACAAATTTCTCTAATGATTGGTTTTTTTTTAATTCCAAAATAAAGAGTAAGAAAAGATAGACCATAAGAATTACCAAAAGTATGTAACAAATCATAATTATTAATATTTTTTCTTATAAACTTCCAAGAATAGAATACGTCATTTGCTATATTAAAAAGTTCTAAAAGTTTATTTTTTTTCAAATTTATGAATAAACGGCCAATTCTAATAAAGTTTCTTTTATAAATATTTTTTTTATAAATTTTTGAATTTGAAAATACTGTAAATTTTAAATTGTATTTTTTTTTTAATCTTAAATACAAATTTTTTGCTCTATATCCAGATCCTGAATATTCAGGTGAAAATTTACTACTTGCTAGCAATATTCTCATTAACTATTTTTTGTTAAAAATTTTTTTCTAAACTCATTTTGTGAATATGAATTAAAGATTTTTCCATCTTGAAGCTCTAAAATTTCATCGCAATATTTTATAGTATCAAATCTGTGAGCAATAATAACAATAGTGATTTTATTAGCTAAATGATTTATTGACTCTACAATTTTGGATTCTGTTTTTGTATCCAGTGAACTTGTGGCCTCATCTAATATAAGACATTTTGGTTTTTTATATAATGATCTAGCTAAAGCAATTCTTTGGATCTGTCCCCCACTTAGTTTAACACCTCTTTCTCCAACATAAGTATCCAAACCTTCTGGTAAAGAATTGATAAAACTCTCTAATCCAGAAGTTTTTACTACTTCAGTTACTGTATCTTGATCGATTTCATCTTTGTTTTTCCCATAAGCAATATTAGATAAAATTGTTCCATCTAGAATCGTTGGTGATTGAGGAACATAGCTTATTAAATTATGCCATGAACTTTTGTGGCTTATTAAATTATAGTCATCTATCAATATTTTTCCTGAATATGGCGTTAACAAACCTATAAATAAATCTATTAGTGTAGTTTTACCAGCTCCAGTTTTCCCGATTATTCCAATAGTTTTTTTTGATGGTATTTGAAAACTTATGTTATCTAAAACAAAATTCTGTTGATTTTCATACTTGAATGAAACATTTTTGAAATAGATATTTTTAAAATCCTTAAACTTTAATTTATCAGTATCTTTATCTATTGGGTCTAATGAAATTTCTAATTTTAAATCATTTGAAATTTTTTCATAAGCAGGGAAATGATATTTAATTAAATTGATCGATCTATAAATTTCTTGGAATGATGGCAACAATCGCAGACCAGCGAATGCATAAATTGCTATTACTGGGACAATATTGTAACCTGAATTTATAGTTAAAATAACAATTATAATTAATATTACAGAACTTACAGCTATAGTTTCAATTAAATATCTTGGTGACTGAGAAATAATCAGTGATTTAGCGTTTGTTTTTGTAAAGTTTTTTGAAGACTCTTTAAATAAATTTAGAAAAAAAAATTCAATTTTATGAATTTTAAGCAACTTAAATGATCTTAATGACTCATTAACAAATTTAAATTTTTCATAAACAGCATCACTATTTTTTTTTCCAATAATTTCTATTTTTTTTTTAAAAATTAAAAAAATAACTAAATATGTTAAACTGAAAATTGTTGCTAAAATTATTGATAAATAAAAATTAACGAACATTAATGAAATAATAATAAATAAAGATACAACCATTTTTGAAATTAATATTATTGAAGGAAGATATATTCCACCAACTACTCTTCCTACTTCAGTTAATATATTTTTTGATAAATCTGAACTATTTCTTTTTAAAAAAAAATTATATGGTTGAAAAAGGTACAAACTCAATAATTTTAAACTTAATTTGTGACCTAAATTACTGCTAAAATTTATACTTACCATCAACATCAAAGTAGATAATAAATTTGCTATAATTATAGTTGATAATGAAATAAACCCAATTAAAATGAGAAATTTATTTACTTCTGAAAATTCAAAATAATCATATACAAGCTTAAGATAATGATTTTCAAAAATTATTTGAGAATTTGTAACAATTCCAATAAATGGTCCTATTGAAACAATTCCAGCAACTTCAAATATCGAAACTATAATTGTACCAAATATTATTAGTATCAATTTTTTTTGATCTTTTTTATCTTGATTATTAAAAATTTCTAAATATTTTTTCATTAACTATAAAATTTACTATAAAAAAAATTATCATTATCTTCTTTACTGTTTTTAAATTTATCTATTTCATAACATAAATTATCAAAATCAACTGTTGGCAAGTTGTTTTTCCAAAAACCCTTTATAACGCACGCACACTTTCTAATTTCACCAAATAATTCTGGGTTAACTTTTCTGATCTGATTGTCTATCAATATTACTTTTTTCTTTGCTATTAAAGCTTCAATAAATGCAGTTCCAACAAAATCAAATATAAAAATATCGTCTTCAGACAATAAATCTGAAAATTTTTTATCATAAATCTTAAATGTCATGTTAATAAGTGGTTTAATTATGTCGTCACCTTTTGGATGTTTTTTTATATATATCTTATGACCTCTACATTTTAAATTTTTAAACAAATGAAATTGCCAATAATAAAGCAAATTATCATTTAATCTAATATCTATATTTCTTGAATTTCCAACAAAAGATTGTTGCACATAGATTATTTTTCTAGACCCTGAGGTCTTTGTGTTGGACTTTAATCTTGAAATTTTTTCCAGACTCAGTGACTTAACTGTTCCAAATTTTCCATTAAATCTAATATTATTATTTTTAAAAATATCTTGATAATTTTTCTGTAATTTAGGACTGTAAGTAAAATAAGAGTCTATAAATTGAATTTCTGAATTAAGAAACTTTTTATCAATAAAAAAACTTTTTTCACCCCCATGATCAAATCTATAATTTTTAATATTATTAATTTTAGAATAATATGAAATCAATTGATTAAAATACTGATCACCAGTTCCAGTTACAATAACATCACAAGATACAAATGAAGATTTTAAAGTATCAATTTTCTTAATATCGATTTCAAATCTATTGAGATACACATTTATAATATTTTCAATATTGTCTAAAATTATTTGGTCAAAAATATTATCGTATACAACTAATCTGTCTAAAATACTTTTAGCTAATATTTTTGTTGATTTATTCTTTTTTATTGAATTTTTATTTGGTATTTGAAGCAAATAAATTGGTGGCAAATAAAGAAATGAGTTGTCATTACCTATGTAAGTTTGGATTAATTCATTTTTTGAAATTATTAATTTTTTTTTAAAGACAGACCCTAATTTTAAGTAAAATTTAGAAAGTAAAAAATTTATTTTTTTTTGGGGAAATCTTTTTAATTCTAGATCGTAATTATATATTTCATTAATTTTTTTTTTTTCTAATATATTTTTTACAAAATTATTATTAATTTGATCAAACTTAATTTGATCATAATTTTTTGCTTTTTGAACATCATAATAAATTGTTATATATTCAACAAGAGCTTTTAAAACTTGAAAATAAATTACGTTGAATTGCTCAAGATTGTTAACAACTTTCCAATTATCTAATTCTTCAATTATGATTTTCCTTAATTTTTGGTAATTGTCTTGTGACGAACACCATTGAAATTTACTCATATCAATTTGTGAACATGATTTTACATCAAATGGCTGCATTTAAATTTTTAGTTGAGAGATTATTGTTTGATTCTTAATTGGTGAAATTGCCAAAATATTTAAAATATTAGATTTACTAAGGTTTATTTTACTTATATCATCAGTTAATTTTCCTTCGTTTCTTAAAAGATAAAAAATTTTATAACCATTAGTTTTCAAAATTCGAAGAACTTCGTTGCTATCATCTGTGAGGTGCATATATTCTACTATTAAATAGTCTATTTGATTATTTTTTAATAAATTTTTACTTCCTTTTAAAACCTTGTAATCATACCCCTCTGTATCTATCTTGATAAGATTTATATTTGAAATATTATTTTTCAAAACATAAGACTCTAATGAATCAGAGCTAATATCGTGATGTAAACTGCCTTTAACATTATCAAAATTTTTTTTTACAATTTTTGTCATTCCTGGATCTTTAGGATCTTCTAGAGTAACTAGCTCTTTTTTATCTCCTAGAGCTTGGTTATTTAGATAAATGCTGCTAATCTTATTCAAATTAATATTTTCTTTTAGTCTTAAAAAGTTTTTTCTAAAAGGTTCAAAACTATGAATTTCAGTTCCCTTATTACAATATTTGTTAAATACTAACGTAATTATTCCAATATATGCACCAACATCAAAAAAAATATTTTTTTGATTTTTAATTAGATCATTTTTAATAATTTCCTTAATAACTAAAATTACTGTTGTATCATCAGTTCTAATTTTATTTAAAAATGTATCAATTGGTCTTGTATCTTTCCAAACATAGTAAGTTAGCCCAAATTTATCATTTTTCATTATTTTTGAGTCAAAAATGTAAAAGTAAATCTTTATAAAAATATATAAAAATACTATTTTAATTTTTCCTAAAATATTTTTCATATCTTTCTAAATATTTTTTTGATTGTATTGAAACATGACATAAACCAGTAGAATTATTTTTTGAATTTAAATATTCTTTATAAGAGTATAAACAAACCATTCTTGTAACATCATAAAAATAATAAAAATATTTAATATCAAATTTATGCCAATAATCTCTTGATTTTTTTCCAAATATAATAAAAAATAATTTAAAAATATTTCTTAAGTATCTTATGGTTATTGGATAAACTTTTTTTTTATTAACTGGTATAATGTTTCTCCATACATTGCCAGGATTGTAGGAGTTTATTGTATTAACATAAAGTTTTTGATCAATTTTATGTCTATCAGGGATATGATTCCAAAAATTTATAAATCTACTATCCCATAGTGGCATTCTCCAATCTAATCCAAAAAATTCAGCTACTCTATTTATATTAATTACATATTTTGATTGTCTATTTTCATATTCATAAAACTCATAAAAATCATTTAAATTTAATTTTTTAAAAAATTTTTTTTCGTATAGTTTTTTTTGATTTTGAATCAATAAAGTAATTTCGTCTCTTAAACTAGGGTCTTTGTTGTTCCATAAATTAAAATGTTTATCTAAAATAAAATCAAATATTTTTTTTTTATTATTTATTTTTTGCTTCAGAAATCCTGATAAATGTAATCCAGTTATATAATCTCCACTATTGCCAGTTATAATAATTGCATCTTTTTTTATAAGTTTTTTTTTTTTCATTCTATTCAAAGTGCTAATTCCTTGAAAATATTGAACAGAGTGATGCATGTTTGAATAATTTAGATATTTTCTAAATATTTTAGATTTATAAAATTTTTTCTCAGTATCTAAATCTAATTCGTCAAAATAATATTTTACATTAAGTTTTTCACAAATTTTTTTTGCAACAGTACTTTCAGAATTATTTTTCATACCATAAGAATAGCAGATGATATTTTCATAGTTTAATTCTTTTAACATCGATAGGACAAGTCTTGAGTCATATCCAGCAGAAAGAGAAATAACTACCTGTCGATTATTAAGTGATTTAATTAAATCTAAAAAAATTTTTTTTATTAATGAAAATAATTTTTTTTGTAGTTCTTTTTGATTTAAGTTAATTTTTTGATTAAAATGAAATACATTAGACTGGTATGTTTTTTTTTTTAAATTAATTAAAATACTTTGTCCTGAACTTAAAAACTTAATTTTGTCAAACAAAGTATCTTTTCCAATTGTGTAACCAGAATATAAGAACGGTTTAACTTGTTTTTTAATTAAATTTAATTTTTTACTAAACTTTTTGACTAAAAAATGTGAGCTATTTGAAAATACTATATCTTTTTTATTTTCATAATAAAAAATTGGTATTGAAGATACATTGTCTGTAGTTGCATATAAAAAATTTTGTTTTTTAATTATAATTGCAAAATGTCCTTGTAATTTTAATTCTTTAAAAATTCTATCAGTAATATTATAATTTTTTTCAATCTTATTAATAAATTTTCTCAAAAATATTTTTAAATCATAATTATAAATATAGCCTGAATAAAATATTTTATGTCCTTTAATAATAGTTTTAGTCCATGTATTTTCTTCATCTACTATAAAAATTTTTGGTATCATTTAGATATTAGAAATAATTTTTTTTAATAAACTCCGCTAATTCCCAATCATTTTTTTCATCAAGCTCTAATAGAGATTTACTTGACATTTCATAAAAACCTACCGGGTTAGTAAGTCTATTTTTTGAATTCAAAATATTTTTAACAGAATTTAAATAGAAGGCTCCATTTTCTACATATATTCCATCGTAATCCTGTCTACGTGGTCTTTTTTTAAAATTATAATTTACCGGATTACCTTTTTTATTCCAGAAAAAATTTTTTGTCTTAATTACAGATAGTATACTTTTTTTATCTGTTTTAATTAATTTTTTAAAAGCTTTGTTATAATCTTGGCTTTTAATATATGGACTAGTCGGTTGAACTAAAAACAGATAATCTTTTTTATTAATTTTTTTTTTTTTAATAAATTCTAATAACACTTTCTCTGTTTGAGCACTATCACTTGAAGATGATTTGCTTCTATTATAGATTTGTAATTTTTTAAATTTAAAACTATTTGCAATTTTTTTAATTTTTTCACTATCTGTAGCTAAATAAACTTCATCAATTATATTGCTTTTTTCTAAACTCAATAAGGTCCAATAAATTAGTGGTTTTTTTAAAAATAATTTAATATTTTTATTTTTTATTGACTTACTTCCTCCGCGCGCAGGAACTAAAGCTATATTCATTTACTAATTCTTTTCAGCTTTTGTCTTTGGAATTTTTCAACTTCTAATATTTCACTTTTTTTAGGCCTTAATGATAAATAGGCATTATTTAAGTCTCTTTGCAATTTTTGAATTCCTTGAACTTCAAGTGATGCCGCATGATCTGTTCCCTTCCAACTTCTGTCTAAAGTAAAATGTCTTTCGATATGTGTGGCCCCCAAGGTATAAGCCGCAATGTCTGCAGATATTCCATTATGGTGACCAGAAAAACCAACTGTTTTAACTCTATTCGAATAAAGTTTTTGAAGTCTATTAATATCTAGTAATGATAAATCTTCTGGGCTCACAGGATAGCCCGACACACATGAATAAATTACCAACCTTTTTTTTGCAGAATTATTTTTTTCAAAGAAAGTAATAATTTCTTCTTCTTCTTTAGACGTCGTCATTCCAAAAGAAAGGTGTATTTCACCCTTATAATTATCTCTTAATAATTTTAAAATCTTAAAATTTAAGTTACATGCTGAAGGAACTTTTATATAAGTAGTTTTGAGACTAATTATTTCTTTTGTTGATTTCCAATCCCAAACAGATGTTGAATAATTCATAGAAATTTTTTTACAATACTTTTGAAGCTCCTTATGCTGCTTTAAATTAAATTCTAGAAAATTTCTATGTTCTCCGTATGTTTTGCCATATGAATTTTCTGGCACTGGATGTGGTTTATTATATTCTTTTTTTGATAATAAAATTTTATTATTTCTTTTTTGAAACTTAACATATTTAATTCCAGCTTTTTTTAACTCTAGAATCATTTTTTTTGCAATCAACATGTCTCCCATATGATTACATCCAATTTCTGCTATCAAAATTGGTTTTTTGTAATTTTTAGATTTAATTATCATAAAAGTTGGACTATTTTTTTTTCTTTAAACGTATTTTTTAAATCAAAAATAATATGGTTTATTTTACAGTAAGTTTTAATCTTTTTATATCCTAATTTTTTAAAATAATTATGATAAACGCATAAAACAACACTTGAATAATGTTTTTTTTTGATCTTTGTTAAAATATTAAGCTTCATATCTTTATATTCTTCTTTTGTTTTTTT
>ENA-UOXV01002950-UOXV01002950.1-marine-metagenome-genome-assembly--contig:-NODE-2950-length-21534-cov-5.985195_pt1 | contig 21534 bp, 14 predicted proteins | sample MGYA00238165_ERZ766961 | MGnify/ENA primary metagenome ERZ766961 (study PRJEB28924, sample SAMN03173240) | marine metagenome | biome: Marine; feature: Water; material: Subsurface seawater | place: North...
GCATCGTCGCCCTCCAGCTCGAGGAGGCGAGGCTCTTCGCGAAAGCCGCCCGCGCGCTCACCCGTCCAAATCAAGCGAACGCACGAATTCTCCATTCCTAGCCGCGTCTTCACCGCCTTCCGAAGCGCAGCAACAGTGAACCCCCGTTCCGTGCCGCCACTCTCAGTCGCGCTCGCGCCTTGGCGCAGCACGACACGCTCTGCAAGTCCGCAGCGCGACACCATCCCATCGAGGCCATCCGCGCAGGGGTCATCCGCGCCATCCTGCCCTGGGAGCCAGCGGGCAACACGGAGCTGAAGATCCGTCTCGCCCACTTCCTCGAATTCTGCCTCGCCCTCACGCCGCACCTCGAGGAGGAGCTGGCACGATGGGTGAAGTCCGAGCCGCGAGAGTGACTCCTGCTCTCGCCCCCCAAACGTCGCTCCGCCGACCAACAGCCCTGCATCCACGCTGCAACGGCGCAGCCGCATGCATACGGGATCGCATGCTCGCAACAATGCAGTGCCAGGGTCCCCCGCAGGCCGTGCAGGGTTGGCCGCAAGTGCATCGCGAAGCAGCTCGGCGAGCTTTGACAGGGTAGTCGCGCAGGACACCTCGACAGCACACTCGGCGCCGCCCTCTGTGAATCCACGCACCCGTGTTACGCCCCCTCTCACGCGTACCATTCTGCGCAACCATGCTGACCTGGCATCTTCCGCAGCAATTTTGGCAGCCATCGGGGGGGGGGGCCTCAGCGCTTCGCAAGCGATGCTCGTATGCGTTCCTGTTCCGCGCCTTCGGTAGATGAGCATGTACGCAGAGCCTCCACCCGTGGACTCTCCAGCAGGCCTCTGCCCCAGGACAGAGCAGACACGGGGCTCGCTCGCGGACGAGACAACAGCGTCGTTGAACTCCCACCATGATCCTGCTCCGTCCGAGTCAACATCTCGCGCAAACGCGAAGTAGTGCCCCCCTTCGGCTGTGCCTGCGTGCACAAGCACGCTTACAAGATCAAAGAGCATAGGTGATCCGCCTCCTGCGGGCGGTAGCCACGGCGTGCCATATGGCGCGAGAAATGGTGCCATGTCGAGCACCAGTGGCGCTGTCTGCACATCGTCAATTTTTACCCGTCGAGCCCGCTCGTGATCAAAGTCAAATCTCCGTAGGTGCAGGGTCAGAAGCCGTGGAAGTGCCTCGCGTCGCAAGGCCAGGCCCTTGAGGGCGTCGACCCGTGCGCCTCCATCCACCTCCCACTGGTTCTCGCCGTCGAGCACCTCTGGCGTCACAAACGCTTGCAGTGCGGCCTCGAGGGTCCCGTGGCCGCGCACCTGCACCTGCAAGTCCTGGAAGGCTTCGGCGCGGACCGAACGCAGCCCGCGCTCCTCGCACGAAACGAACGACGTCAGTTCCCCCTGATATAACGCGGCGATGGGTCCAAAGCCCTCTGCGCCAGGCGCCGCACGTGCAAGCGCCTCGAACAGAACGCGCATTAGTTCCGAAGCGTCGTGCTGTGCAAATGTGTCTGAACGCGCCCAACCGAAGGCCCCCGTGAGAGCCTCGGTAGAGGCAGCCGCACACTCCGACAGTTCTAGTCTTGTAAAGAGCACCTGCAATTGCTGTAGAATGCAAGTTTCCTCGGGGACGTGCAATGCCGGATCGTACACAAACCGGTACACGAAATCGCGAAACTCGTGCGTCCAAAACAGTGCCTGTAGCAGCGAGTTCAGGTAACACGTACCACCCTGGTTCTGGAGCCCTGCGGGCACTGCGAAGGACCCATTTGCCCGTCGCGCGCCCTCACGGCCTCCCAGTGCTGCAGTCCCGCCTGCCATCTTGAGCTGAGCTTCAAAATCGGCCCTGTTGGCCAAGTACTCGTCCACCTCTTCGGGCAACACCGCCCCCACCTCCGCCCCCGTCTTCACCCCAGCTGCCGCCCGAGCCGATGATTCCGCTCCCGTCTCCATATTTGACTTTTCCCCCGTGTCTACCACGGGGTAGGGCGCCAATCGACCTTCCACCGCTTCCTGACCACGCCCATCGGACGCTGGAATCGACTCGTACACCTTCTTTCCCGCTTCTCGGTTCTCACCCATTGGCGGATTCCTTGGCACTTCCGCGCCATGATGCAGCGCCTCGTTAGCCCCCGACAAAACCCCATCTTGAGCCCTGTCATCGCTTGGCAGGTGCTGGTGCAATTCGACAGCCTGCCTCTCTGCAGCTCCGGATTGCTCCTCCTTGCCCATGCCAGAGGCTCTCGCTCGGGAGCTCGACCTCGCGCATGGCAACTCCGCCGCGGCAAAATTTGCTTCGCCTGTTAGCACTGCCGCGGATGTGTACGGCGTGGGACTGTTCTCCCTTTCCCGTGATTCCTCTGCAGCACTGGCACTGGCAACCTCCTGAAGCTCCAAGGCCTGAGGTTGACCTTGTGGAACAACTTCCAGTGAAGGAGGCCGCTTGCCCGTGTCCTCCGCACCATCAGTGCCCGTCGGACTTGATGTCCCGAAGATGTGCATCGAGAATGCTTCTGCTTGCTCGCTGCTCCCCGGGCGAGGGCTATCCTCGCCAAGCGCGCGGGGGTCTCCCAGCAGAAGAAACTCAGAGGCCCCTGCCAGATGTTGTTGCGCGCCGCCCTCATCCAGAGCACCTGGATTTTGACTTGCGTCCGGACAATAACGAAGCTGCGGGACTTCTTCCCGAGCAATGCTGCGCACCAAGCCAGCAAACAAGATGAGTTCTGAAAGCGAGCCGCGTGAGGACAAGAATGACATAGCCCTCGAGATATGCTAGCGCGCAGGCCGGCCAACGCAGCGAACATGCAAAGCTGACAAGATTTTGGTGGACCCAGCACCGGCTTGACTCTCTCGTGAGGTCCATGGTTGCAGAATCTTGCGCGTCGTCCGAAACTTCGGGACGTGTTTCTTCGGACGGCCAGAGAAGGTCGGAGCCGGGTCTCCGTAGGCCTTTACGGACTCCCGCTGATGCGGTGGAGGACGGGCGAGATCGCCAAGAGCTAACGAGGCGACCCTGATCGGCGAGGTTCTTGCTTCGCTGATACTCCTCTTCCTCCCTGCGAGCGAGCTCCACAATCGAAGGATGATGAAACACCGCCTGCAAGCGAAAACCTCCAGCGTAAGCACACGATGCTGACAGAATGCAGCGAACCGGAAGAATGACGCAGCCAAGCGACACAAAACGACAAAACATATCTACACTACCAGGCGGTCAGGAAAGTGGACGTCGTTTCAACCTGAAGGTCTGCGATGATGCCCTCAAAGTCAATCAGGTTACTTGCTGCTTCCTTGGTCCGCGCCTCAAATTGCTCGGCGTGCTGAAGCAGTACCTTAGCGGCTAGAAATTCAGAAGACTGCGCGTCATCGGCAACCGGATCCCGTCCCGCATCGTCGTCCACAGGAGCGATTTCCACCATCGGACTTGTGATGCACCCGTCCAACGCAGTTTCCCGCGGCGAGAATTTCGGAAATTTTACCTGTGTAAAGCGACGCTGTAGCGCCTTGCTGCGAGAGTCTCTAAGCGCCAAGACCGAGCGAAGGCGAAGCGGGGAGCCGCTCTCTACTCGGACCTCAGGTCTAGGCAGACACGCAAACGACTGGTCGCCAGGTCGCCCGGCTAGTGTTGATGGATAAGATCACGCCGGGAGTGCCAATGGAGTCTGGACTATCGCTTAGCCGCGGCGAGTCCACAGACACTGAGGAATCCGGGGGAGGCCAAGCGCCAACTGGCCAAGATATTCGTGATGGTCAAACGTCAGGCAAGCCAGAAAGCGACTCTGCAGCCAAAGAAAGTATCCCTGGCGAGGGTAGCTTTGCAGCCGAGGAACAGGAATCGACGGATAGCTCGGAAATCAAAGCGCAGATAGTCACGGGCTATCCCACGCCCTCCTCTCAAATCAGCGCAGGGTTCAACGAAGTTGATGCCACACCAGCGTCCAACTATCATTCTGATGTGAAAGTTCCTTTCTCGGAGAGCTGCAAAGTACCCCTCGCTGAGGATCTTCTGCAGCTGCTTCGCAGAGTCACGGCGTCAGAGATGCATGGCAGGGCAGCGCTGATTTTGCCGTGCGTCGAGACTGCGGAACAAAAATTGATGGGCATAGCAGCACGTACTGCGACAGACAGCGAGGTTGCTGCGGCAGTGCGCCGAACATCAGATGTGCTCAAGGTTGGGGTGGAGCTTGCGTGTGGTGCCAACGGGGAATCGGTATTGCACGGTCTAAAGCTACTCGAGTGGCTGGTGACCTGGGACTGTGTTGCGGTCCAGTTTTTCCCGTCGGTAGCGCGCGCCATTATGGCTGGAGCAGCATGTCCTGAGGCCAATGTGCAGGCTCAAGTGGTTCAACTCGCGGCAACCACTGCGGCGCAGCCTCGGCTGGGCTCGAGAGTTGCTCCAGCGCTCACCGCACTGGAGACTCTTCTATCTATCGCTGCGCGCCCACCAGTGGCTGCTCGCGTCCAGGTCCCAGGGCGCGCCAGCAAGCCCCCTGCCCCGCCGGTATCCCGGATCGCAGAGGGCGCTGCCCGCCAGGCCGCCGCTTTTCTGTTCCGTCATCTGGCCGCGCGCACTGGTACATTCCCACCTCGTTCACCTCATGTCGGCATGTGCACAAAAATGCCAACTTTCTGGTCTGTGCATAGCGTTGGGCGCTCAAGTGCAGTTGGCGAGCTGCTGAGGAATATGGCGCGGGCAGTGTGCGCAGGCTGCGGCCGAAGATTCAATGCAGGGGCCCGCATGATGTGCGCAGCTTGCACCGTCGAGCCGCAGAGCGTTAGCCTCCATATCACTACCGAGCGTCCCAGATTTGACTGGGAGGAAAATGACACTCGCTCCAGCGCGGTGTCGAAAGCGATCGACGGCGACGGTGACGGCGACAGCGACGGGAGCGGCGCGCAAGATACAGTGGAAGCGGTAGTGGCGGGGCTGGTGCAGTTGGCCCGGGGAGAGGCGGGGGGGAGGATGCGTGTGGAGGGTGCAGGATCGGAAGTGGCTCGGATGCTTGCGCTGCAGATCCTCGAGGAGGCAGTGCGAGAACATGCGGAGACGCTGCTTGTTTTCCCGCGGCTTCACTGCACGGTCTGCGAGAGCACACTCGACCTCGCGGTCGATCTTCTTTCTGACCTCTGCCGATCGGCCTCCCGCAGCCCGACGCCCCTTACACTTGGCGGATCCGCTCGGGTGCTCGCACTGGCCGCAACTGCTGCCGCCGGCTTCACCTTGGCGCCGCCCGCCGATGGGGCCCCAAAGACTGATGTCGAGGGCTGGCGGCGCTTGACGGGGCAAGCTGCCAACGTGATCGCGCTCTTGGCACATCTCCTCACGCCGCCGGCGGGGTTGCCGCCACATCCCATGGCTCCGCCGCTATGGCTGCGGCTTCTGGCCGCAGAGGCTCTGCTTTCCCTTCTCTCGCGTCCTCGCCCGCCCCTTGCTCATCGTCTCTCCGCCATCCTTGCGCTCTCTCCTGTCCCAGCCTCCTATACCAACTCTACTTCTCAGTCCCCCCCACTCCCAGCGTCTCAAAGATTGCTGGATGAGGGAGGCGGCAGAGATGGCTCCCGTGATGAGGCAAGTGGTGCCCTGGGCATCGTGGGCGTGTCGGGCGTTGCCGACAGTGCAGCGGCGTCGTTGGCACATAAGATCGGCCATGGAAACCTGCAGCCAACGACACATACTTTGCACACAAGATCGGCAATGGAAATTACGGCGGATGATGGAACGGAGCAAGATGTTCTTGGATCCCTGTGCTCATGTCTGCACCTGCTACTTGCCACGCAGCTTGCTCCTACAGCCGCCTTTCCGTTGCATTCCTCTACAGCCTCAGGCTCTCAGATGTCGTCGGCGTCTGAATCTGCACTTGCAGTGGTTGCCAGTGCAAACACCGTCTTGCAAAGCGGTGGAGCGAATTCGAATTTAGCGTTTCGAGGTGACGGTGGGGCACAGCACAGGCCGTCTCTGGTTGAGCGTGCGCGAGGGATGTTCAGCTCACCGACGTCATCACGCCGCCAGAGTGCAGAACTGCTGAGTGCAACGCCTGGCTCAAGCGCGAGCGCCTTGACGGGTGTTGCAGCTCGCGGCGCGTTGATGGGACGCCAGCTCTTTGAGGAGGCAGCGCGAGCGAACACACCCTCTTCCTCGAGTGTCTCTGTGTCCGTACCGACCGATGATGCGCGTCCAGTGGAGATGGGGGCAGCGCGGTGCGATGACGGAACGCACATTTGGCCTGTACATAGCCGGACAGGAGTGCTTGCTGCCGCGGTCGCGGCGGGGGAAGAAGCGGTTTGGGTAGGACCGGGGCGAGCTGCAGCAAAGGCATCAGGCGCCTCGAAATCTGGCAAAAGAGTGGAGCTTGGGGCTGGGCTGGGCTGGGCCGATGTGGTAGAGGCGTGCGTAGTAGCGGCTGGCCTGCTCATGCAGGCATTGGGAGACGACTGCGAAAACGACGACGAAAATTTCGGAGGACGAGGGATGGCGGATCAAGAATCCCATCGCTCGCTCGTGGACACGTGCGCGGGGGGCCTTGTGGCGGCAGGGGCACTGGCGCTGCGGCACGTGCAGGAGGGTTTCGAGGCTCGAGAGGCGACCGCCCTAGGTCGAGCGGTGATGCATCTCCTCCCCTCACTGACGGCGCTTTGTCGCGCTGCCGCGCGCCTCGGGTCGCCCTTTCGAAACGACTGTATTCGGCTCCTCGCCCGCGCCCCGTTGCGCGTCGCGCCCGACGCGTCAGTTTCGACTGGCACCGAGCTCGAGGTGCGGTTAGATTCGCCAGAAGCACGCCGGGTGGTGGGTGCAGGCATCGCGCTGGCGGTACGGCTTGGACAGGAAGGGCACATGGGGCGGGGAGGCTGGGAGGCGGCCTTACCCCTGATGCACAAGACGCAAGCTGCTCTGGCTGCACGGGGTTTCCGCTCAGCCTTCTCGTCCGACACCCTACCACACGCACAGCTGACCATGACGACAGGGCTGGGGGAAAACGCGCGCCTGCAAGAGGCTCTGGATGGCTTGGTGGAAGCAGCGCGGGGAGCAGAAAACGCACGACACCGAGACCAAGCGGTGCCGACTGACCACCCATTCATGGGCGATGGAGCTGTGCTGGATCTCCTGCACGCACTGCTGGAATTCGGGGAGAGAGCAAGGGTTGGCTCCCGGCCCGCTGATGGGACGCTGTTGACAGAGAGAGAGTGGGCCATGTCTTTGGCTCTGGCCATCGCGCGAGGGGCGGTATGGCGCAGCAAGGCTGTTTGGGGGGAAATGGTCGCGCATCTTGAGAAGGCGTGTCTCGACGAGCGATCTTCACCTTTCACACCTTTGACTTCCCGCGCGGCACACAGTGCCCTGAGTGACCTGCTCGACTTGCTCGAACACGCGATGGCGAATGCGCTGAAACGCCGGAACGACACGGTGGAGACCGGCGCAGCGGCGGCTGTTGTAGCGAACATGTACTTGCAGGCATTCAACCGCATCGAACGAGCAGAAGCACAGCTTATGGTGATTGCTGAGGTGGAGCGTGTGGTGCTGGGGCGATTCGGGACGAAACTGAGTGGTGCAGCCTGGGATCCCGTCCTCGACCTACTCAGCTCTGTGGCTGCATCGACCGCCGCGGGCCGCTACTCCCAGCACTTACCGCGCCTCGTGCTGTCCTGTGTGACGCGAGCTGCCGAATTTGACGCGATCTTGTCTGCTCGCAACCACTCGGCTCTTTTGTCATCTTTCGCGTCGCTTGCGCGCGTCACCTCGGACGCTGCTCTTGCACGACAGGCTTTGGGGCTCTTGGTTGTCACGGCCCGACGCCTCAGCTGCGCCGCGGGAGGAGACATCTTTGCGAGCGGTACCGCAGCTGCAGCGTCTGCGTGGCAGACGGGGCTGCACGAGCTGTCAGTGCTCGCAGCTGCCGACACTGCGCCCGAGGTTCAAGCGGGCGCTACTGCTGCGGTGGCCGAACTGATGTGGCTTCCGGTTGATGGGGCGAGAAACTGCACGTCCGTGATGGCAAAGCTGGCCGGTGATGCAGAGACGTCGGCGAACGGGCGTGCGACAGCACGGCTGCTGGCCAGCGGCCTCGAGAAGGTTGTGCTCCCACTCTGTGATCGGCTGGGGTCAGGGACGTCCCCCTACATGGCACATGACATGGGGCAGGGCGACCATGGGGAGCGACCAGGAGCTGCTCTGCTGACCAGGGAGATTGCTCCGCTTGTTGCCGCCTGCCTGGGCTGCTTACGCGGAAACGGGGCTGCGGTAGGCTCTGCTGACAAAGAAGATGAAGCTTCGGCAGAGTCTCTTTGGGCGCAGGTTCTTTGTTCCACGCGGACAAGAGTTGCCACTGCCCCTGATCCTGCCTCGGTGCTGGCCGCCGCCAACGCAGTGTGTGAGATCGCCAAAGCTAGCGGCGCGCTTTCCTCTGCCGCGCAGGGTCAAGTTCTGTGTGCACAGCTGCGCGTAGAGACTGAGAAATCCGCAGAAATTTCGGCGGGGCGGGGCTGGGCGCTTTGGGGTCTGCTAGACGAAGTACTGGCGGTGGAAGAGAGTTTTCTGATCTTCTCAGAGCAGTCGAAGCTGAGCGATGCCGAGTTGGACAAAGGATTTGCACAGGATTCCGCATACGCGCTGGTTCGTGCGGCGCAGGTCCTTTTGGCAGCGCAGGCGGACCAGGAGAGTCTTGTGGCTCGAGCGGAAGAGGTCATCTGCGAGAGGCCGATGGAAGCTGTGATAGGGCGACTCGCAGGGTTTCTGGAGAGCAAAGGAGAAGTGGAGTCGCTTTTGCAGCTTGTCAGCGCAGGTGCGGCGCTTCTTCCGAAAACAGTGCTGCAAGAGGATGGTAAAATCGGCATGCATTCAGGGAACATGGTGTGCAGCAACACAACCACAAGGTTGGCAGGACGGGTAATCGGCGCGGTACTCAGTGCCATCGACCGCCGAAGCATTCTTCAATCACAAGACGAACACCGCCGCCTTGGGAGAGATAGCGCAGACAATGGAGAAGGTATACGGAAGGTAGCAGAGGCGGCCTGTACTATGGTGCTGCAAAGTGTGGGATGGGAGCTGAGTCACGGCGACTCTTCCAGCAGTGCGGAATCGTTAGACGTGCTTGTGCTTCTTCTGCCCCTAGCGATACCGCTGCTGATCCAGGGCGTGGAAGGGGGCAAGGGTGCTGGAGATGTGGAAAATTCAGAGGTTGCAGACTGCGCGCGGCACCGGCTGCAGGCTCTCGTTTCAGCCCTGCGCTCCGCAATCGGGCAGGCAGGATTGCCAAACGACGGCGGAATCGCGGTGGGCAGGTCAGACGCGGTACGCCCCAGTGTGGCCGTGCGGCGGCTGGTGCGAGACGTAGTGGTGCATGTTCTCCTCCACGATTTTCGAACGGAAACGGTACCCCGTCCCGCGTTTCCTCTTCCTTACGTATTTGACCCTCAAATCAAGCATTGCTTGTACCATACGGCACTGCGCTTATCACTGCACCTTGTGAAATCTGGTTGGATGTTCTTTGGCGCTTGCAGCGCCCTTAGTGTGATGATTCGTATGCCACGACAGGCGTGGGTGCACGGAGACCTGCTCGCGCTGCTGGATGATACGGCAGCGCGCGGGTTTGGTGCGCCTGCGGTGGCCGGTGCATCGCTTGAAGGGCTCCTCTCGCTTGCAGCCGTGGAAGAGCGGGGAGGGAAAGGGGACGAGGCCTGTGTGGAAACACAAGAACTCGCCCAGCGAGCAGCCTTGGTTTGCCCCCTCTGAAATAGGGAAACCCTTTCCCCCGCCCCATGCTGCTGATCTTGCCCGATTCGAGGTATAAAGCCCAAAGTCGTTTGAGACCCGATGCTGATAACTCTGCTTCAGAATTTCTTGAAGGTAGCCATCTTTGCCTGATCTGGTCGCGGGTGTGGCGTGCCTAGCTAGCCCTGCGGCGCTTCGCAACTTTCGTACGAGCAAGCGTTGCGGCCGGCACGAACAAAGTCGGGACGCAGTCGGCAAAAACTTGCGAATTATCACTCGGGTCAGCGCATGTAGAGTTGCTTCTCGTAGGACTTCGAGCGGTACGTCGGCAAATGTGCTTTGCTTTCGACCAAGCTAACTTTGTCTGCACCTCCGTAGTCTCCGTTTTACTTCAGATTCGATTACTGACTCAGCATCGGTAGATGGGCGCCCTTATTGTGTCGAGATCAACCCTGGTCTTTCTTGCGGACAACCTCACCCCCTCAAGCGGTGATAAGCTCCGGGATTTTAGTCGGGATTTTGGCAACTCTACTTCCAGGGCCCGGTGTGTCCCGCGCATTTTTTCCCCCCGGTATCTGCGTACCTCGACGATTTCTGACACAATGTGTCTGCTTGTTCCTCTCACTTCCAGGACTGCGGGGGCACGGGTGACTCTTTTGCTCACCCGTGAAGAAGAAGAGTGCCAGGGACACTTGGCGTTGATGTTCTCTACCCTCTGCGATTGCATAGCACTTCCCCAGGTGCGTAAAGCTTTCCTTTTAGATGGACAGCGTCCTCCACAGTCGCAACTTAAAATGCAAATTCCGATCGTTCGCGTGAAATAAGTTCCCTCAGCATCAAGTTTTGAAAACCCGACTCTACTGCAGAAGGAGGTGAGGCTTCGTGCCCTGGAACTGCTTCGCATTGCGGGAGAAGACCTCCTTGGGCGAACCGTTTGACATATGCATGAAGGAAGTTTACTTTCACATCGAATCAGGCGTCAAACTCACAGGCCGGAACTGCCTCGATAGGCGATTTCGGATTTGCCGCCATGAATGCGGCAATGTAGGTGGCAACATGTGTGTGACCCGCGAGCGTTGCTTTCTCCAAAGGAGTTCGACCATCCACTGCAGGAATGTAGCACTGGTATCCTAATTTCGGCCCATCAACGGCCTCAATGAGCCACTCAACTAGATCGCGATATCCTTTCCATGCGGCCTTTCCCACTGCTGAGTGGCCGGCGTGATTTATAAGCTTAAAGTCGACGTCGATCTCCAGAAGGTATTTCGCAACATCCACGCGCCCAGCTGCTGACGCCCAGAAGGCCGCGCCACAACCAAATTGGTTGAGGGAATGTATGTCTATGTTAGGATTTCTAGCGAGAAAGGAAATTGTCTCTAAGTTACCCCCAAACACCGCCCAGTCAAATATGGAGGAACCGTCTTTCATCCTGAGATTCACGTCTGCACCGCCTTGCTCGATTAGCCAGGCAACAACGTCAATGTGCCCGTTTTTTGCTGCCAAGGTTCCCGTTGAGACAGGTCAAGGTTCCAACTAAAACAGATTCATGAATAACATCACAGCAGTAAAATGAATGTATGACGGATAAGCACCTGCCCACATGACAGCCGAACGACCCTCCTTGTTCATATGGTCCACATTTGCACACACGTCACGAACAAGCCATTCAGTAACTTTGAGATGACCAGATCCTGCAGCCCAGGAAAGCGCGGAGTTTTGTCGTGTATCGACCTGATATTGATATTGATTGGGATTAAACAAAAGGACCTCGAAGTTTTCGGTTCAAAGAATCCAGTCAACTGAGAATTTGGTCAGGATGATTACAGCGTACAGCGGATTCCAGCCGTCAGTGGCAAGTTGTTTTGCCTTTTCTAGATTTCCCTCCGCGCAGGCTGACAGACCTCCGACTGCCTCTGGAGTACTCTGCGACACGTGAAATCTACAAAATTAAAATGACTCAACCAAACTCGTTCTTGTGAGGTAATCGATCATGAAATTCCTTGCCTGAGGATATCGACAATCTCTTTCTACGATCTGTTTTGAGCCCGGTGAATGATTCGACCCATTTTCCTCTCGTCTTTCCTCGTTCTTGCCTCCAGCAACGTGCTTCAAGGCCCGATGAGCGAGATCTTGTACGGAGAGCATCTCGAAGTCCGGCGTGAGCTCAAGAGCAATACCAATTTTTGCAGCTCTCGATACTATGGTCACACCTGCGACATGAATTTCATGAGGTCCACTGGCAGTTGCTGGAACAGGCTTCTCAAGCTTTCAATTGAATTGCTGTGGAAACCTGAAAGAGAGTCGCCTCCGTATTCTGAAAGCGGTGCGCGCAACTCAACTTCCTCTGTCAGACACAATACCTACCAAGTGCTTCCGTCACTTTTCACCTTGCAAAACGCTTGTAAAACTCAATTGAGCAACCTTACGAGGGTGTCTGATCCTCACCTCTGAAGCAATTTTTTGTAGCTGTTCTGCCCACAAACGCTCCTGTTTTGGTCTTCGCTGTTGGTACCAAGACAACAATGCCTCGTCTTCCTCCTTTGATCCCGCTGCTGCACGTACTTTTGAAATGCGTTTTTTCCCCCTCTGCTCCTTTCGGACGCGCTCGAGCAATCCGTAGGCGTTACACATTTCGCCATTGGTCACCTGATTCGGGATGTTATTTTCAATTAGGATACTCCGTATCGTCACTGTCAGTGACTCACAAGTCGCGTGTTCTGTGCGCACCTCCCACATTATATCGGCGAAAGCCTGGCCGCTCGTCTCTTCCTGTTGCTCGTTCTCCGAGCCGACCTCGGCTCCCGCGTCCACCGTAGCCGTGTCTGACCCACTACGGTCATCCCCAATCTTCTGTTCCGCAAGATTTGCGGTGTCCTCCTGTAGCAATGCCGAAGGGTCAAACACCAGCTGCGCCATAGATGCTGCCTGCAAGCGGACACCATCGTGCCCTTCGCTTCCTCCCGTCTGGCGTGCCGCCCAGCGAAGGAATGCCCTCACGGGCGCATTTCGCTCTCGTTCCTCCCACCGCACCAACACCTCGCACTGTGAGTCGCTCTCAGGAAACACTCTCGAGAGTGCCAATGCCTCCTCTCCTGCACGGGCTAGCATCGCGTGTTCCACCCCGCGCCCCAGAGCCCGACAGCTCATGATGAATGCTTCCACGACCACTCTGACACTGTTGGAGCCATTTCGTTTCGTCTCTGGCTCACGAACCAGCAGAACAGCGCCGACCTGGCCAAGGTCTCCGAAGCGGTCTCCTGCTGACGCCATTAGCAGGACGCTTCCTGGGCGCTGGCGAAATGCCGACACCTCCGTAGCTGACAGAATCCGCTTGCACGCGTTGAATTGGTTGGCCCTTTCAGACAGCTGCGCCACGCGTACCTCGCACTCTTGAGCTCCTCCACCCTCACAGCCAGCCTGAACGCGCCAGATTCGCACCGTGATCTGCAGTGCAGCAAAAAGTGTGGCTGCGGGGCGCTGTCCATGTTCAAAAGCTCCAGAAGAGCGGCGAGCGACATCCTCACGGTAGCGTCTCGCGCGCTCGCGGTCTTCTGAAGTGAGAACGCGGCGCGGCTCATCTAGCACCCATGCGCGCGCGAGGGCAGCTTCGAAGGCGGCAGGCGCAGGCCCCAACTGCACCGCCGGAACCTTTGGCAGCGCGAGCCGCACGGCCATGCACTCGGTAGGGTTGTCGTCGACCAGGGCGAACGCGTCGGTGGGCAAGCGCAGCTGTTGGGCAAGCGCGCGCAGTCCGTGAACCTTGGAAGCAAGAGGATCAACTGCCCAGGCAGCGATGTGCTTGTCTTGTAGGAGCATCTCCGCTGCGCGAAGGGCGAGCGTGGCGCGCACGTCCGCTGGGTCGTTGCGCGAGAGGAGGCAGATGAGCGTTCCTGCCTCAGCAAGGCGGGCGAGCAGTGCCTGCAATTTGAGGTGATGATGCTCAAAGACAACTCCCCCAGGGCCCACCTCGCCCACAGCCTCTCGCCAGAGAGTGTAGTCACAGTCTACCGCAACCTGCACAGCCGCCCCATTCAGAATCGGTTCTGCCTGTGCACGCAGCGGAAGCTGGGCGTCGCTACCGCCTTGGTGCGGTACGGTGCGCATGATGCCGCGACGAGGCGGATGCGGCGCGCCGCGACAGTTGCAATTACGCATGCCGCTTGCTCCGTAAAGGGTACATGTGCGACGCGATCAGCGACAGGGTCGAACCAGTCTGCCTCCTCCCACAGTTCTGCCTTGCCCAACGCCTCCTCCACCGAGTCCACCACCTCGACACAACCGCGCAGGCCGTCACACATCACACGTATCTTCTTAACAGCTGCTTGCACCGCCCCTGGAGAGGGATCTTCCCCCTCGGTAGTGCTCTCCGGCGAAGAAGGGCATAAAACGAGCACCAAGGGGTTGGCAAGAAGCGGGGAAGCCGCCAATGCTGATAAAAACAAATCGACGTCGCTCGCTAGTTGCACGTCTGGTGCGTCATCGCTGCTCGCCAAAGTCTTGCGGAGTCTGATGCTATGGCTTGACTCAACACTGCTGCGCCGTTCGCGCGACCAGTCGGAGAACCTGACAAGCAGGATGTTGCATGCGGACCCCGCTAGAGCCTGCCAGGCAGGAATCGAGTCCGCCGTAGTTTCAGACCACAAGGTAGACAGCTTGAAGGCATAGTTTTTAACCAAGGAGTGATTGAACTTTGAGCAAAATCTGTGCAGATTCGTAGTGTGGGAAGTCGGTTACCGAGGGCGACATGAGTTCCTGCAACACCTGGAGTGAATCGACGATCGTGAGTTTTGTTCCAGGCAACACGCTAGCGCGGGCAGCTGGAGTCAATGCAGGCAGAGGCATGTATGGGGGAAGTAGTGCAGGCAAGTAGCAACTCACCTGGTTGTAGCCCGCCAGATGCAATGTTTCTCCCATGCCAAGCTTCGACAGCCAAAAGCGTGTCGCAGCCAGGAGGGTACTCGACAATGTGAACGTCGCGGCCAGTCCGACACCCTTCCCGGTCGCATCTCCCGTCAGCACCATGCCGTAGAGAGCCTCCCAAACCTACGCGTTTCTGCGCGACACGTGCAGCGGAACTCCCGTCAAGCTGCTGCTTGCGCACAACCGTGGCTACCGGGGGGCGTGCGAGCGTGTCCCAAACACGCCGAGCCACTTTACTGAATTATTATCCACTTTTGGCCGAAAGTGGTTCTCATCATCATCATCCCTGCCCTCGGTGTTGTAGGTTTCGCGATTAGCACTCACAGCTTCATTGCACACCCGATTCCGAAATACTGGCAACCGGGGCTCTCGAACTCCGAAACCTGCGGGTCGAACCTCTCGGTAAGTAGACTAAGCTAGGAGTGACTCGGTGCTGTTTGAGCCGGGGCGCTTTGAGCCCATCATCGTCTTAGAGACGCGGGGTGCGCGGACTCTACTTCCCATTCTCAGGCGCAGGCTACACGCTCGAACGGGGCGGGCAGGGGCGGGGACGGCGCACACCGTTGGGGTCGACTTTCGCGAACTTGTTTGTGCCCTGTTTTGTTTGGGCGCACAGCGCCAGGTGTGAGCCCCGTACAGACGAGCATTCAGCGGATGGGCGCGCGAGTGGCCGGCAGCAGTGTGCCCGCATCCTATTCGACAACGGTAATGGCGCCAGGAGCGTGAGGGGGCGGGGGCGTAAGTCCTCAGGGCTGATGGCTCGGGCCTGCCAGGGCTTGGGCTGATGACTACACGGGGGAAATGACCTCCTGTCGCGTGCGCTCAAAACTGCGTTCTCGCGGCTCTGAAGACTTTACACAGAATTTGGCCGAAAAGTCAATGTGTTTTGAGGGTCAAGTGCTGGAGGGGCGGACCGGCACATCGGAGGGGAGGGCAGAGCCATGCTCTCGAGAAAGGCGTTGGCTTTTCTCCTGACACTGATTCTGGCCGCAGTAGCAGGGCCGTCGCCGGGTCAGGAGCTCGACCTTGGCCCAGGCGACCAGGTCACCTACAACTTCGCGTACAGCGCGGAGCCGACCGGAGCCAGCTTCTTCAACAATGGGCAGTGTGCGCCAGACCGTCCTCCTTTACCATGCGTACTTCCCATCAATGCAAACGTCTCATTCTCGGACCTGGGTGCCGGAACGCGGAGTGACGTTAGCGTCGATTTGGACGTGTATCCCGGGCCCAAGTGCATGCGCCAGGGCGGGAGCTCCTATCTCAAAGACTGGACCTGTGACGAGGCATCGGAGGCTACAGTGTACCACGATCCACTGGAGCACGCAATCGTCCATGATGAGTTGTACATGACCCTCATCCGCATCATCTTGCCTGAGGGCTTCAATGCGTCCAGCATTTCACTCGATGGGGGCGACGGACGGTACGGAAGGATTGAAATCAGTAACGTCACAAACACGACGACTACGCGCATCGACAGGAACACCTCCGGCGTGGAAACATTCCAGACTACGTCCACGGGTCCACTGCGCGTGCCGGTACGCGTCCTTGCGCGTCCGCTGGAACTCTCGTATGGAATCTCCGAACCGTCGCCCTCGCTTGTCCCAATCGAGATCGAGGGCTACTCCAATTACCCTGTTGCTGAGTACCGCACGGGAACAAACTGGGCGCAACGCGACCCTATCAGCAGCGATGGGTCCGTCGACCTCTCGCGCGTCGTCGACCTCGTCACCACCTCACCGATTGAGCCTGCAGAGAACCCCTTCCCTGCACCGTACACGCGCGTGACGCCGCGCATCTACAACAGCACGCAACGGGTCTCCTTCACTCTAAACGGCGTTCTCAATCGCCGTGAACTCGGCAAGATCGAATCTGCGATGGCCACTGGGCGGAGGGTGTTCGGTGTGCAGCTGTACAAGCTTCTCACCTCTGACGTTGACCGGGCCGTTGCAGGCACCTCAGTGTTCCCCCCGGGAGCAGCACTTCTGCGCTACTACAACACACGCGTCCGGGATCCCTGTGCTGGGAGTGGTGTGCGTGGTGTCAACGCCAGCGCGGACAGCCCGCTGAAGAACTGTCCAGAATCATATGATCCGGAGCGCGACCCTCGACTGCGAATGGAGTGGTTTGACGCGACGGACACAACGCTTGTTGAGATCCTCTGTCCCGCAGGAACCGAGCTGGTGAACCGTTCTAACGTCTCATTTGCGCCTGGCACGTCCGTCTCGTGCTCGAACTGCCCTGCAGGGACGTTTTCCAATGTGACTATGGCACTCAAGTGCACTCCGTGCCCGCCCGGGCTGTTCTCCGACCCCGCGACTGCGCTCTTTCCCGGCCTTGGGGCCTCGGGGTGCACTGGCTGTGGCCCAGGGCGCTTTGCAACCCCAGGCTCGCTTGAGTGTTCCGAGTGTGCCCCCGGAACATATTCGGCCCGCGGTGGCGCGGGTTGCATCGATTGCCCACAGGGCTACTTTGCCGCCAACGGCTCCAATCCGGTGCGTGCCACCTCATCCTTCCTCTATCTCGGCTCCTGAGTGCATGCTGTCATGGCCAGCTCCCCCTTCCTACGCGGCTCGTGTTGACCAGTGATAACGTTTTGCAGGCATGCACCAAGTGCCCCGCTGGAACTTCCACCCTGGAAAGTCGCTCTTCGAGCCAAGACGAATGCCTTGCGATATGCATGCCCGGAACGTACGGCATCGGGGGGCTGGAACCCTGCACGCCCTGCGCGTCCGGGACGGCTGCGTCAGTCCCAGGCGCACTTGAGTGCCTGCCCTGCCCTGCGGGTCACGCTCCAGATGCGGCGGCGACGGACTGCATCCCGTGTGCTCCGGGAAGCTTCGCCGCCGCAGCGGGCACTCCTGCGTGCCACGTGTGTCCGCTGCACACGTTCTCTGCCACGCTGGGCGCCACCTCTTGCGAGGTGTGCCCGGTTGACGCAGCAAAGGTTGCTACGGCGACCCAGGCGGGAGAGGCCCTGGACAGCACGCCCACGCTGCGGACCATCGCACCTGGTCGGACCAGCGCGGCTGAGTGCTTTGTGCCATGCAGCCCTGGCGAGTTCTCTCCGCAGGACGGCATATCGAGCACGGAGAGTCCATGTACGCCATGCCAGCCGGGTTACTATTCGCCCGATTTTCTCTCCGTCGAGTGCCTGCCGTGCATGGTGCGTTGGCCTATGCCCCGCAACGCGCGCCCCACCGTCACAGGCCGCATGCCCTGCCAAACGACCCACGTGACTGAGCAACCCCTCCCTCCCCCCCCGCGCGCAGGCTGGCACATATCAGGACAAAGCTAGTTCTGTGGGCTGCAAGGTGTGTCCCGACGGACAGGCGTCAGCGCTCTCTGCTGCGTCCTTCTGCGGAATGTGCATGCCAGGGACCTTTGCAACTTCCGGCCCGGATGGAACCGTTACATGCATCCAGTGCCCCAACGGCACGCACGCGCCGGGGCCCGGAGCCTCGCACTGCGTCGAGTGTCCTGAGGGGACCTACGTGTCGCAAGATCGCGACGCCTGCGTGCGGTGCCCCGCAGGCTCTTGGACCGTGGCGCGGCGCGCAAGTTCGCAAGAGGATTGCGTGTTGTTTGCCACGCTCGGAGTCCTTGCCCACTGGGAGCTGCACCCAGATTACGTAGATCTGGGCTCATCCTACACGCGCGAGCCGCTCGATGTGGAGTGGTGCCGCGAGACAGGGGCGGCCTTCGCAGTGTCGCCCTCCGACATCGTTGATCTCGCGGGTGGGATAGGCCCGGCGACTCTGCGCGGACCTTTGTGTGCGCAAGGCTCCTTGTGGGACTCATCACGTGTGCGAGGCGTTGGGGTACAGCCCCGCATGAGGTTGTGTCTATTGTTTGGTGTTGCGGCTTCCTGTGAGGGGGCACTTTGCACTCTTCCGCGGGCTTTGCGGGTCGCCGCGCAGACGATCGAAAATGCTTGAATTGAAAAAATATGATTAGTGTCGAGAATGTAATATATAGATCGCGGCTTCTGAGGAGTGCAGGGGCGCTGGCAGGTTGGTGCTGTGCTTGCGACAACGTTGGGTGCTTTTACCGGGCTTCTCTCTGACGGCCCATTGAGTTCTGGGCTCGCTGTCGGAGAGGTGGATGCCTTGGTGCAAGCGGAGCTGCTTCCGACTGAGGCCATCGGTGTCGAGGCATGGTTCTCCGTCGGGGCTAGCGACGCGACGCGCTCGGGTGTCGTGGGGGCGTTTCAGCAGGGCGAAGACTACGGGAAGGGCTGGGCACTCATGCACTGGCGCGATCGGAATCGGGGAGACGTGTGGTTTGTTTCCTTCTTCGTAGCAGTGGAGGCCAACGATGCTGCCTTCGCAGACTTTTCGTCATGGCGCTCGGATCCCAACTCTCGTGGCGGCCTTGCAAGTGTCGTTGCGCGCGTCACGCCAGCGCCAGCGCTCGACAGTTGGGTGCACGTGGCAGTGGACTATGACTCTGCGGTTTCAATTGTCCGTATCTTTGTCAACGGAAAGATGCTCGCCTCGCAGGCTCCGTGCCGTGGCTCGTGCGGCCGGATCCAGTATCCATCGGTGTCCGACTACTGGGCTGCGGCGCGTCCGAGCCTCTTTTCGATTGGACGCGTGGATAATCCTGCGGTATACCCTGACTACCTGACACCCACTGGCCGGGCATCTGCTGCTCCTCTGGTCAACGACTGCGCGCTTTTGCAGGCTTCCGAGGGCGAAATCTCGCACCGTGGTATGGTAGGCATGGTGCGGATCTACCCTAGACGGCTTGCAGACGGAGAGGCCCTGTCCCGGTGAGCAACGATCAACCGCCCTGGCACCACTGGTTGCGTAAGTCGGCGCCAGTCGTGCTGCGCAGGGTAATCGCCCCCACCAAACGGTGTTGGTCTTTGCAGGTACATGCTCCGTGCCGAGCACTACTCCTCTGCGCCGGGTCTGCAGCCGTGGTGGTGGGCGGCGAGTTCGGCCCCGGGGCTTCTTTCGCCGAGCCTACGGAGCGCGCGGAGTGATGCCAACACGCCTGTTGTGCGTAGCTCCCGGGAAGGGGCAACTCTATATTTGCTGTTGCGCGGTCGTTTCCCAGTCGAGTTAGTGCCTTCGCTGCGCTGTCGCTGGGTGTGGGGGGGGCTCGTCCAGGACACAGAGCCTGGTGTGGTGGTGGGCGCAGATGGAAACGTTCTGAGCCTCGCTGATGCCGAAGTCGGAGACACTCTGCAGTGTGAGCTGCCCGACTGGCGCTACGGGGCGACTGCGCGGGCATCCGCGCCGCCGGTCCTTGCAGTAGTCTCGGACACGCTGGTGGGCACCCTTCAACATCTGCGCTCTGCTCCCTCGGCCGGCCCGGCGTGCCGTGTTCCTGCATGGCTGCCCTTGCAATTGAGTTCGTAACTGCGCCGTTGCGCTCGGCAGGGGGTTTTATGGCAGCGCGTTTGCACGTCGATGTCGTGTGGTTTTGACAGCGATGTCAGCGGGGATGCTCTGGGCGACCCGTGGTGGGTTCGCGCGGGGCTGGGGGCGCTGAGCGGAGCGCACGTGTCCTTCAACTTTACGGTCGACGAGTGTGGCCCCGGGTGCCCCTTCCCTCTTCTGGGCGCGGCAATGACAGCCCCAGTAGCAGCGTGGGCTAGCGCGACGCACCACACGCTCACTCGTGACTATGACCTACATGCTGATCTCTTCTTCACCATCAGCTTTATGCTCTTCCCCCCGTGACGCTTTCTCGGCGCGTCGGCAGGTCTGCGTCGCCTCGTGGGGGTGCATTCCCGTGGTGCGAGCTCTGCGACCGTGGGTCGTACGCACCGAGCTACGGGATGGTTGCATGCCTCCCGTGTCCGAAGGGATCGTTCGCCGCTGAGACAGGCAGCGCGGTCTGCACACTGTGCCCTGCGGGGCAGAGCACCGTTGGACCAGGGGCGTACGCGGCAGGCGACTGCAACCCGTACTGTACCCCTGGGACATTCTCGGCTGCTGGGGCCGACACGGCGCCGTGTCATCCATGCCCGAGGGGCGCTTATGCACCGGATGCCGGTATGGGCGCATGCTTACCGTGCCCGCCAGGCCAGTGGACTCCTGAGCCGTTGGACGGGGTGGGAGCGGCCCAATGCCGCAGAGAGTGCCTGGCGGGACAGAACGGGCCCGGCGGGATCGAACCTTGCGCAGCGTGTGCGCCCGGCACCTTCTCTGCGGAGGCGGGCGCTAGCGAGTGCCAGGCCTGCCAGTTAGGCAAGTTCACCGAGAGTGGAGGGGCTACGCAGTGCTTGGACTGCCCAGATACGTGCGAACTGGTGACTTCCCTGCGCCTGCATCCTTCGTCTCGACCTGTGTCCACTTTGCCTGGGTTGAAGGACATTTCCCTGAAGGACATTTCTCTGGCCGAAAAGCTCCGAGGGACCTGTGCGCCCAAAACAAGAGATGCGCTTGAAAAAGCTGATGTGAACGGTCCCTAACAGTGCCTGCCCTCCCAGGCGCTCCTGGGAGACTCTCCCGAAGACGAAGAGTTCAGGAAGCTGTGCTGTGTTGCGTAGGCCGTCCCGCCGCAATTCACCGAAGCCGTGAGGACGAGAACTTGAATCTGTAGTGGCTGCGTACTTGACATCGCTCAGCGCGATCTCATCGACGATCAGAGCAGATGCGGTAGCGCATGCGTGTGAGTCCACATGTATTCATTGCACTTGTCAATGCGAAGGGTCATACACCACTGACATGGGGAAAAGATACGTTCGAGAGAGAAACGTTCGAGAGAGAAAGATACGTTCGAGAGAGAAACGTTCGGGAGAGAAACGTTCGAGAGAGGATACTGACAACAGCCGCAGATCGCAGAGCGAAAACAGTTGAGAGCAGGGGCCGGGAGGCCGCGGTTAAAAAACGGATACAAAAAACTCCCAGGCCCACACCACTAACGGGACGCGAGCACGTGGGCGGCGGGAACCGGGGCAAAAGCCCC
>ENA-UOXV01002951-UOXV01002951.1-marine-metagenome-genome-assembly--contig:-NODE-2951-length-21533-cov-16.215988_pt1 | contig 21533 bp, 19 predicted proteins | sample MGYA00238165_ERZ766961 | MGnify/ENA primary metagenome ERZ766961 (study PRJEB28924, sample SAMN03173240) | marine metagenome | biome: Marine; feature: Water; material: Subsurface seawater | place: North...
ATGCAGCGAGATGACCAACCAATGGCTTAGTATCAAGACCAGCGAGTTCTTCTTCACCAACCGAGAATGCTACAACAGGGATATCTTCAGCGTTGATGCCCTGGTTACCCAATTCCTTATAGAAAGGAACGTTGGCGTCGCCGTTAATCGTAGATACAACAGCCGTTTTCTTGCCAGCAGAACCAAACTTTTTGATATCGGACACAATGGTCTGCCAATCGGAATGACCGAATGGCGTGTAGTTAATCATGATATCTTCTGCGGCAACGCCTTTATCCTTTAGGTATGCCTCAAGAATTTTGTTGGTAGTGCGTGGGTACACATAGTCTGTCCCTGCAAGCACCCAACGCTCCACACCTTCAGCGGCGAGATAATCAACCGCAGGAATGGCCTGCTGATTTGGTGAGGCACCTGTATAGAATACGTTCTTCTGGCTTTCTTCACCTTCATATTGAACAGGGTAGAAAAGTACGCTGTTGAGTTCTTCAAAAACAGGCAATACAGATTTACGAGATACCGATGTCCAGCATCCGAAAACTACATCGACTTTGTCCACTGAAATCAGCTCACGTGCTTTTTCGGCGAAAAGTGGCCAGTTTGAGGCCGGGTCGACAACAACAGCTTCGAGTTTCTTGCCAAGAATGCCGCCTTTTTTATTCTGCTCTTCGATGAGCATCAGCATCGCGTCTTTCAGCGTTGTTTCGCTGATCGCCATCGTGCCAGAAAGCGAGTGAAGAATACCCACCTTGATCGTGTCAGCGGCCCATGTCGCTGTACTCATCGTCATTGTCGCTGCGAGTGCGCCCGCAGCCACGACTGACTTTATAGAAAATTGCATTGTAATCTCTCCTTAATAGGATTGTTGCTGCACTGCAACAACTCAATACAAGAAGCGGGCCAAATTTGAAGGCGGCGATGAACTAATCAGCAATAATCTTTTAATACATTGTTATTTATGATGAATTTATAATATCGATATGTGAATCAGCGTTAACAAACTGTATATGCTTAAAGCTATCCACATTAAGTTTGACTAATTAATAGTCATTATTATTTTTATGTTTATTTTTTAATCATTAATGCTGTGTGTATCCGCACAAAGCCTTCTGATAGATTAAGGATGCGGAGGCTCTGTCTCTGCACGGGATTGTTGCTGCACACTTCAATCCCTGACCCTCACGAACCTCCGGGTCCGTGGGGGTCAGCTTTTGGCTATTAGCAGACCACCTTGGTGCGTAGGAATTTCGTCTGCTCATTGTCTGAAAGCAGACATTATTAGACAGGAGCACCGAGGTCCGCTGATAACGCTGCTCTCATTGACATTATTAGATGGTGTATTTTCCACCCTGACCGCTCCGCATATGAGCCTGACCTAACAGACTGGATATGATAGTAAAGTTCCGTGTCCCAACGCTCAGGATAAGCGTCTTCAGCTATCAGCGCACCATCAGCAAGCACATATTGGCGATCTAACAAGTTTTTTTCTGGCTTTATCTTAGCGGCCACAACTATTTCCTTGTCACCACGTTTTAAAACAAAGTTGTTCGTGTGACGCACGCGAGCGGATAGCTGCGAGGACTCTCTAGGTTTGCCCCTGGCAGCTCCCGACAGTCGTCTAGTTCTTGGACTGCTTAAACTAACATTGCCCACCAGTGAGCTTCCCAGAGCGTTAGGCTATTCGATGTCCTAAAGTTTGCGAATAATATCCAGCTCCTGAAGCCAAGAAGCCAAAACTTTTATTTTCAGTAGGTACAATCTGAGTTGACCAGCTTTGATGGATTTCAATTGATGGAGATGTCCACACCATCAGACGAATGCGACAAAACCTTTGAATTTAATCTGTTTCCCTAGGCATGGCTATTTTCGACAGCAGGTCACGGAGTTGATCCCGTTCATTGGTTTTCAGGTGTGCCAGCATATTCTCAATCGTGACCACATGTGATGCGAAAATACCGTCTACCAGGGCGAAGCCCGCGTCAGACAATACGATTTTCAATCCTCGTCGATCATTAGGATCGCGCCTTCTTGCAATCAATCCCCGGCGTTCCAACCTGTCCAGGCGGTTAGTCATCGCAGATGTAGAAAGCATCATTTCCTTTGCCAGAGCCGATGGTGAAAGTGCCTGCCCCCTACCCTGCCGCCTGAGCGTCATTATCACATCGAAGCCAGAAAAATCGAGATCACTTTGAGACAGATTGGAGAGCACACCGCGCCGTAACCGTTCACCACACTGCCAAATAGCACCACATACCGCAATTGACGATGGATCAATTTCTGGTCGCTCTCGACGCCATTGAGACAAGACTATCTCTAGGTCCTGCCCCTCTGATGAGCTTTTACTTTCGCTTTCGCTGGCAGCCATCGTATCCACTTGACTCATTGTCTTTGTCCACCTTAAAGTAATTTAACATCAAATTATATGATATCAAATCATATATTTGATTGCGCCAAAGATACAATAAAAACCACGGCGTCAAGGAGGAGAGGTCAGGGGCCTCGCAAATGCATGAAGATCGAGAACACACTGAATGTTTCACTGCCACCGGATGAGGCCTGGAAGATCCTTCTCGATATCCCGTTCGTAGCGCCTTGCCTACCAGGCACGGAACTCACGCAAATCATTGATGAACGCACTTTTGAAGGCACGATCCAGCTAAGATTGGGACCTGTTGCTTTGGCGTTTCAGGGAACCGTTTTCATTGAAGAGGTCGATCCCGATGCGCGTAATGTTCAGGTTTCTGCCAAGGGCCGGGAAAGCCGTGGAAGGGGTACGGCACATGCCGATGTATCGTTTTGCCTCGTGCCAACTGACAATGGAACAGAAGTCAGAGTGACAACCGACCTTAATCTAGCAGGTAGCATTGTTCAGTATGCCCGAGCCGCAAGTATGATTGAGCGAACTTCGCAGTCCCTTGTTGATCAGTTCACAACACGATTGGAAGCGCAGATTGAATCTGGCGACGTCCCTAATGCCGAAGCGATCAAAGTCGGTTCTTTGCTCTGGGATGGAATCAAGTCCAGCGTTATGGGTAACAAAACCAAATCATCGGAAGATACATGAAGCCGGCACCCTTTCAGTATAACAGGGCAGAGACCCTATCCGAGGCGACAAGCATGCTGGCGACGCTCAAGAACGCCCGCCTGCTTTCGGGTGGTCAATCACTGATGTCGATGATGAACCTGCGATATGTAACGGCTGATCATCTCATTGATCTCAACCGGGTTCAGGAACTTGCCGGGATTGCCCTCGATGAAACACATCTCAGGGTTCGCGGCATGACTCGTCAACGCTCCCTTCTTGAGCATCAACCATTATTGGCGCGCGCACCCATCTTTCGCGAGGCACTTGAATTTGTCGGACACATTCAAACGCGGAACAGGGGCACAGTTGGCGGCTCGCTCGCACATATGGATCCTGCGGCAGAGCTTATGGGACTAGCCGCATTGATGGATGCAGAGATCACCATGACCAGCGAAGGTACGCAACGCCAAGTGGCTATCGCTGATTACCCTCTTGGATATATGACACCAAATATCGAGCCGCTTGAAATCCTGACCGACGTAGCCTTTGAGTTATGGCCGGAAGGCCATGGCTGGGATTTTCGTGAATTTGCACAATGTCATGGTGATTTTGCTGTTGTAGGTGTGGGAACATTAATCGCGAACGACGACAGCGGAATGATCGAACGTGCCGCTACTGTCTTGATTGGCGTTGATGATCAACCAGTTCGATTGCGCGATGTTGAAGACATGCTGACAGGCGAAACCCCAAGCGAGTCTCTGTTTCGTGACGCTGGGGCATTGGCAAGCAAGCATGACATGATGGGTGACGCGTTGGTTACTTCTGCATATCGAAAGCAGATCGCAGGCGTATTGGTGCGACGTTCTCTAACACAAGCCGTCAAACGTGCAACGGAGCAAAAAAATGTCTGAAGGTCAGCACACACATACAGTGACACTAACAGTGAACGGTGACGTTCACACCGCAGAAGTTGAAGACCGGTTCTCGCTGGCTGATTTTTTGCGGAAGAAGCTTGGCCTTACGGGGACACATCTTGGTTGTGAGCATGGCGTCTGCGGTGCCTGTACTGTTCTTGTTGAAGGGGAAGCCGTACGCGGCTGTTTGATGCTGGCGGTACAAGCAGATGGGCAGGAAGTGACCACTATTGAAGGCTTGGCTGATATCGGCGGCAATTTAAACACACTGCAGCAGGCCTTCATGGACAATCATAGTCTGCAATGCGGATTTTGCACGCCGGGCATTCTGACCACATTAACAGCTTTTCTCCAAGACACCCCTGATGCGGATGAAATCTCAATTCGTAAGGCCCTAAGTGGCAACATTTGTCGTTGCACAGGGTATGACACCATTGTCAGGGCTGCCTTAAGCGCTGCCGCGACCCTTCGGGCAGGCCAATCATGAGTGGACAGACATTCGTCGGACAAAGTGTTAAAAGACTTGAGGACCCGGATTTACTTCGGGGCCACGGTCAGTTTCTCGATGACCTGAAGCTACCTGGTCTGCTCGAAGCCGCATTCGTGCGCAGCCCTCTTGCCCATGCACGCTTTACATCAATTGATACACGTGACGCACAAGACATGCCTGGGGTGGTCGCCATTTTTACGGCTAAAGACTTACCAAAGGTCATGCAGGGCAAACGCATTTTGCTTCAGGTCCCTAACCCGGCCATCACCAACCCTGTAACGCAAGAACCACTGGCGAGTGAAGAGGTGTGTTTTGTCGGCGAAGCCGTTGCCGTGGTTGTCGCCGACACACGACATGCTGCGGAAGATGCTGCGGAACGTGTCATTGTCGACTGGGAGCCCTTGCCAGCAAACGGACACTGTGAACAAGCACTAAAACCTGGCGCAGGGGTTGTGCATGCAGATATGCAGGACAACGTAGCGGCGCGCTTCTCGTTAGGCTATGGCGATATCGACAAGGCGTTCAAAAACGCGAGCCATGTTCTCCATGAGCGCTATGAACCACATCGCGGCACCGGCCATCCAATGGAATGCCGCGGGGTTGCCGCTATATATGATACCTTTGCCGAAGCTTTTCGTATCTGGTCATCAACCCAGACACCGCACAACACGCAACGTGGCGTTGTTGATATGTTTGACATGCCAGAGGACAAAATAAGAGTTATCACCCCAGATGTGGGTGGTGGTTTTGGGCCCAAAAACCAGGTTTACCCGGAAGAAATGGTCATCCCCGCCGTGGCACAATTGCTGTCTCGACCTGTGAAGTGGGTAGAAGATCGGCGCGAGCATTTTATGACCACGACCCAGGAACGCGATCAGGTCTGGGAACTCTCGGCTGCGTCCGACAAGTGCGGGGTCATACTTGGGCTCAAGGGCACATTGATACACGACACAGGCGCATATCTTCCGTGGGGAACAATCATGCCCTATATCTCTGCGGCAACAGTGCCAGGTCCATATCGTCTTGGCGCATACAAACTTGATATCACCGTGGCCTTCACAAACATGGTCCCGACGACCCCATTGCGAGGCGCAGGCCGACCACAAGCCGTCTTTGTTATGGAGCGTATGTGCGACCTGATTGCCCGGGAACTTGGTATTGATGCAGCAGAGGTCAGACGTAGGAATTTCATTCCCGCCGATTCCATGCCGTACGAAATGGGGCTCACATATCGTGATGGTGCGCCGATTATTTATGATTCTGGCGACTATCCGGAAGCACAGGCACAAGCAATGACCCGCGCAGGTTATGACACCTTTTCTGAAAGACAGAGAGAAGCGCTTGCAAACAATCGATACATTGGGATTGGCATTGGCAATTACGTCGAGGGCACCGGACTTGGCCCCTTTGAAGGTGCGACGATACGCATTCTCACGAACGGTCGGGTCGCAATTTACACGGGGGCCACACCTGCCGGTCAATCGCACAGGACGACACTTGCGCAGATTTGCGCCGATCAACTCGGTGTCGATATGTCTAATATCGATGTCGTCGTTGGCGATACCGGCATGATGCCCCGAGGGGCTGGGACCTATGCCAGCAGGATCACGGTCAATGCAGGATCATCTGTGCAAAACGCATCCATTGAGTTGCATGGAAAGTTGCTGAAGCTCGCCGCGGCGAAATTCGATGTGACTGAAGATGACCTTAAATGTATTGGCGGGTTTGTCCGCATTAAGGGCGCTCAGGGTGACAGCATCAGTTTTTCTGATCTTGCGAAAATGACCAGCGGCACACCCGGCTACGTGCTGCCTAAGGGTATCACGCCAGATCTGGAAGCATCCGCATATTTCACACCACCGCAGGCTACATATTCAAATGGGTCGCACGTCGCAGAAGTCGGCGTCGATCCCGAGACCGGGCTCGTCACAATCCTGAATTATACTGTCGTTCATGATTGTGGTAACGTGATCAATCCAATGCTGGTAGATGGTCAGGTGCAGGGTGGCGTTGCGCATGGTATTGGCAATGCTCTTTTGGAACGCATGATTTATGACAAAGATGGGAACCCGCTGACCACCACGTTTGCAGATTATATGATGCCAAGAGCTGATATGATCCCCAACTGTAATATTGTTCATATGGAAAGCCCGTCGCCACTTAATCCTTTAGGGGTAAAGGGCGCAGGAGAAGGTGGAACAATCCCTGCCCCGGCGGCAATTATAGCCGCCGTTGAGGATGCGCTTCGTCCGTTCGATATCAGAATAACTGAATTCCCGATTTCGCCACAACGCATTGTCGCGTTAATCGCGGAAGCGGCACAGGAAAAAAATGGAGAGCAATCAAATGACGCAAAGCAATGATCGTTTTCGGGTAGAACTGGACGGTGCAATCGCACGGGTCACCTTATGCCAGGGAGACGAAGGCAATACACTTGCCCCGCCGGATATGGGCGCACTTGGCAAAGCCATAGAAGAGGCCGGGCGCAACCCCGACATCAAGGTTGTATTAGTTCGTGGAGAGGGTGAGAACTTCTGTCTTGGTCGGCGCATTATACCCGGCGTCCAGAAGCCAACCCGAGCCAGGGATTTTCGCCAGCGTGTGGCTGATGCGATCCTTGGTGTTTACGAGCATTTGCGTGCGACACCTGTCCCCGTCCTGACAGCGGTTCAAGGCAGGGCCAAGGGTTTTGGCTGCGCTTTTGTTGCTCAGAGCGACATAACCCTCGCTGAAGAAGGTGCACTTTTCAGCTTGCCGGAAATGGATAACAATCTACCACCTACATTGGCAATTTCAGCCTGCTTACCAAAAATGCCAGCTAAAGCCATTTTAGATATGGTTATTAGCCGCGAAGAGATCGATGCCAAAACGGCATTTACCCATGGTCTTGTGACTCGAGTCGCTCCGGTCAAAAATTTCGACACAGCTATTGAGCACTACATCGCCAAACTGGCAGACCGTGACCGGGATGCGCTGGTTGCCATCAAGGAATACATGCAATTGGCGCCAACAATGGACCTTGCCGGTCAGGCACGTTATGGCGCGAACCTCATTGCAGTCGAAATGACCAGTCAGGGCGAATAGAGAAGGAGGTTTTGATGCCAGAGATCAACGTCAACGGGGAAACATTACATTACGCGCGTGAAGGCGATGGCCCGACGCTCGTCATGTTTCACAGTCTTGGCACCAACAGCTACTTGTGGGCGGAACAGATTTCCCGATGGAAAGACCGCTTTACCTGCATCGCATTCGACGCGCGCGGTCATGGGCGCTCAAGCAACAATGGCGGGGTCAGCATGCAGAATGTTGCGCTGGACGTTTATGCTGCGTTGAAACGTCTCAACCTGTTTCCGACCTATCTCATCGGCATCTCTATGGGGGCCTTACAGTGCGCACGGTTCCATGCGCATTCTCCTAATGATGTTCTTGGCATTGTTTATGCCGACAGCTTTGCCTCATTAGGCGAAGCGGGACCATTACGCGTAAAGGATATGGAAGAAAAAATCGGTGCAACGACAATGGATGCGTATGCCAGAGCCTATACGGCGGACACACTTCTACCGACGACAGGCGCGGCGCACCATCAGGCGCTCACCAACGCTATCTCGGGCATGACGGCAACGGACTATCTTGAAACCGTGCGATCTGTTTTTCTCGAAGATGTTCGTGAACAACTAAAAGCGATCGACAAGCCTTGCCATATCGTCACGGGGGAACAAGATCAACGTACACCACCTGCAGCGGCCGAAAGCGTTCATGCGCTAGTCTCAGGCTCAACACTCAAACTCATACCGAGCGCGGCACACTTATCAAATATTGATAACCCGGATGGATTTTATGATGCAGTGAAACCGTTCCTGGACACGCTTATCGACTGACGCGCTATTGACCGTAACACTTGGCGGGCTTGCAAGAGGAAGCTACGTTTTGATGAACGGGTTTCGCTCACCTATTTTAGTTGGAAGAAAATTCCAATCCATTTCGTTATTTCAAGCCGTCCCCCCGAGATCATTCGCTTGGCCGTGATGATGTGTCCGTCGTCATATAAATTGGAACACGTAGCGGCCTAATCTAAGAGAGGACCTGGCTCATCTTGTTGATAATATTAAGCGGCGTGTTTGCGGTATTACAAGCGCCAGGTCTCCCATGAGTTCGCATTAGTCTGACAGCACCGGGTGGGCAGCTTGCCATAGAGGTAGATGCTCAGCTTAACATTTTTGGGGGCGTTAGGCGGACAGCTTCGATAAGAAAGTGGCTCGCCTGGGCAGCCTCGGAAACAGTATCTAGGGCACTTAATGCTTCGGTGAGGTTTTCAACTTTGTCTTGATAGAAGCACGCTTTATGGTCGATAGTTTACTGGCCTTTTTGATCGCGTCGGCTAGGATAGAAAGGCCCTGGTCCAATTCTTTATTCGTCATGGTCATCGGCGGCACCAGGCGGATCGTGTTCAGCATATTACGCACGCCGCGCTTCTGGAAGATCAAGCCGCGCTTCTCACAATAGTCGAAGACTGTCGCCAACGCCGCATTTGCTGGTTCCTTTGTCTTGCGATCCTCAACCAACTCGATGCCGATTAGAACGCCACGACCTCGGATATCGCCGATGATTTCGTTTTCCTTGGCCAATTCCTCAAACAAACCCTTGATGCGCTTTTCGATGTGCCGGGCGCGGCCAGCTAGATCCTCATCGATAACAATGTCGACGCTCTCTTCGCCGGCGGCGCAAAGCAGCGGGTCTGTGGCATGAGAGCGGGTCGCAAAATAGCCGTTGTTGGCCGCCTTGGTCGCGGTCTCGGTCGAGGTGCAAACAGCACTGATCGGCAACCCGCCGCCAAAATGTTTGGAGAACGTGATGATGTCTGGCATGACGCCTTCGTGCTCATAGCCGAAAAGCTTGCCGGTCTTGCCGAGGCACGTCTGGCTTTCGTCAAAAATCAGCAGCATGCCGCGGGCTTCCAACTCTTTCTTCAGCTTTTTGGTGTAACCCTCGGGCGGCACAATGATGCCGCCGGCACTTAGAATAGGCTCGGCGATCATCGCCGCCGGCTTGCCGGTAAAGTTGGCGTCAGCAAGTTCCATGCTGATATCCAAGCATTTGAAGGCACATGTCGCGGGCTCCAGATCGAGTGGGCAGCGATAGCAGTAAGGGGCCATTATCGCCGTCGTCGCTGGTGCAACCACTGAATGCTTATTACGGTCCCAGTTGAACGATAGCGAGCGCGTCAGATAAGACGTCGAACCGTGCAGACCAGCATGAAAGCCAAGTACGTCGATACCACCCGTTGCCTTGCGCGCTAGATCGACCGCCGCTTCAATAGAGTCGCTTCCCGAAACCAGGAATAGCGAGCGCTGAAGTTGTTTCGGCAAAAGCTTGCCCAAGCGCTCATGCAGCTTCAATCGTGGTACGTTCAGCATCGTATTGCTGGAGTGCATCATCAACTTTATCGTTTCTTTGATACGTTTGACGATGCGCGGATGCTGGTGGCCAAGTGCGGCGCCCATCTGACCGGATTGAAAATCGAGGTATTCCTTGCCGTTGATATCAGTGACCGTGCGGCCGTTGGACTTGGCAAGGATCGGACGATTTTCGAGGGCCCCCATGTAGCTTTTACCTTCAGCTGGAAACATGTAGTCGGACACTATTTTTTTTGCAGCTGTTTTCTTCATTGTGGTTCCCTTTGAATTGTGACGCCTGTATAAATGCGGACGAACATACAATTAAAGGGGATTGTAAGAGCAACCGCCTTTATGACCGCTATTGTTGACAAGCTTAGCTCTCAGGAATGAAAAATTCCATCCCTTTTCGCTATTTCAAAACCTCGTCGAGATGCCATCGCCAATTAGAATATGCATGGGACTGAACTCGCCGCTTTCGTATCTCCGCTGCGAACATGGGGCCGAAACGGTTCCACCAATATCTAATCGTTTCATGGCAAATATTGATGCCACGTTCGTGCAGCAGATCTTCAACGTTGCGAAGCGATAGCGGAAACCGGACGTACATCATGACGGCTAGGCGGATGATCTCAGGCGAGGTCTTGAAATAGCGGAATGGAGATTTTGTCATCGGATGAGACTATCCACTCATCGTCGTAGCCTCAATCAAGTTTCCTCTGACAAGTCCCGGCCAAGCAATGCTCGACGCGAACCAGCGGGTTGCAGCGATTGAGCATAAAGAATGAAGATTGACCTTCATCCAGTCAGGAACAATCCGGACTTACCTGAGTTTTTCAAGCAGCACATACTCAAACGCATTGAGGAACAAAACGGCAAGTACGGCTTAGCGTGGCGACTGATCCGCCGTTATCGTGAAGGCCGCTACTGCCTCGCTCAGAGGTCAGGTGGGCGGCTTTGCCTTAACAACGCAAAGGTTCCCGGCGATGGACCCAGAGGTCGCTGCGGGTGGCATGGTGGCACTGGGAATAGTGGGCCGAAGACTGCGGCGGGTCGTAGGAGGATTGGGGATGCCCAGAGGTTACGGTGGGCGCGGTATCGGGCAATCAAGACTATCGCTTCTGCGGATGTCCTCAAATAGCAAAAAAGTTGTCCGTCGTCATATAAATTGGAACAATCACCGGCCTGATCTAAAGGAGGATCTGGCTCATCTGGTTAAAGATATTAAGCGGCGTATTTGCGGTATTGCAAGCGCAAGCCCTGTCAGAGGAAAACCGTCTTTGACCGTATCTTGACATTTTCACAATGTTTCCGGATGAAAAATCAGAACCCATTTCGCTATTTCAAAAAATCCTGTAGTGTGGCGCTGATTTTCATGACGGATTATAAAACATGCCATCATCCTCGGCAGAGTATTGGACACTCACAGAAGCTCTGGCGTGGGTAGTATTTCAAGACCACCAGGTGCTAGAGCGGTTTTCATTACCTGATCCGGAGAGTTGGTCCGCATACCTGAGATATCCGTCACTCTGGGTTGTTCCCGAAGACCATGAACATTATGAACTTCTAAAGACGCCGATTGCGGGCAAACCGGGCAATGACGCTGAGCAAGGTCGGGTCGCTGTTTTTGACGAGATGAAGCGAACTGCCGCCATGAAAATTGCCGCGTTCAGCAAATCACTCGTTGAAGGAAGATTGATAGGCCATGGCCGCATTGCTTCAACTAAAAGCCAAATGCAGCAACTTGATCCAATCGAGTGGGCGACCCTGACCATAGACCCGCCCCATGCCTATCGCCGTTCGTCCACCAACCAAAGAGAATGGCCGTGGGTCGACATTACTTTCTTGCGCACTGACGTGCTCGCGTTGTGGCCAGACCCAGACAAGTCAGTTCCCATTGAACGCAAGCAAGGCAGCAAGGATTGGGGTGCCGTAGACCGCAAATTGGATAAATTGCGTAACCAAGGTTTTAACCTAACCATCTCAAACCGCAGTCTTGCCGAACGTATTCTGATGATGCTCAGGGGCGAATATGACGCCAGCACTCTACCGACTGCTGAGAGCCTCAGAAAGCGCATTACGCAATATCGTAATGATGGAACTCTTCCACACAACAGATGATATCGCCCGATTCGCAACTTTTCTGGGTCATACACTGTTTACCCACCAATTACCCAACACCACAACAGGCCCTGTAACTCTAATGCCTGGTGGGTAAACGCCCGTATAAATGTCAGGCTCAATACCCACCCAATATTCTTTGGGCATGCGAGAGAACACCCCCACGTTAGGCGTCCGAGCCTCTTCAAATCCAGAACAGCCCAAGAATGCTGTTCACGAAAATGTGCTGTTAGCCCTCGCCCGCCTACTCGCCCGTCAAGCCGTTGCCGATCTGGCAGCCACATCTTCAGCACCGGCCATCCCTACCTCGTCCAATGTCGACAGTGAGGAGAACTGCAATGCCGACCAAAAATCAAACCCTCGATCCCCTACTCACCATCAAGGAAGTAGCAGTCATATGCCAGGTCTCCCTTAAGACCGTACGCCGCTGGATCGAGGTCAAAGAATTAGCCGCAGCGAAGCTCGGTGCACAGTGGCGTATCCGCCCTAAAGACCTCGATTTATTCATCCGTGAACACCTAAATTGGTGACCAGAGATGTCCATATTTGTCCATTATTTTCAGTATGTTGAGAGGTTGTCGGGAGAATGTGGCCCGGCAATTCGTAACTGATATTTGTGCTACTATTTCCCGAATCGGCACTGGTTTGCTCCCGTGTCCACCCGTGTCCACTGTTGACCAAGAAGGAGTTATCCCGATGAGCAAAAAGATAGATGTAAGCGAGAACTCAGCTAAGACCTTCGCCGATACCATTGCGGCAATTCAGAAAATAGAAGGATTGAGCAAAACGCGTCGTCGCGACCTGATCTCGGCCCTGAGATCTATGGCCCGGTTTATTGATAAGGATGTCGCACTCATTCCTGCAAACACCGAATGGCTGCGCCAACGACTACGTCAGATCCATCCCCGGCAACTCCGTGTCAGCGAGAAACATTTTCAAAATGTTAAAAGCGCTGTCATCGCGGCCCTAAAGATGACCAGTGGCAATAACAAACGACTGGCGGCATTTCCGGAGATGAGCAGCAAGTTTGATGTTCTATATCAGGCAATCCCAGACCCGATGATGGGATACAAGCTTTCCCGGTTTTTCCGGTTCTGTAGCGAATGTGGCTTAACTCCTAAAACTGTTACTGACGACACCGTCGCTGAATTCGAATCAGCACTTATTGCAGAGACCTTGCACAAAGACCCAAGCAAAGTTGCCCGAGAAGCTGTTTTGGTATGGAACAAAATGCGAGACCTCGTTTCTGGCTGGCCTGTTTTGGAGCTAACCCGTAAGCGCAAACGAGAACCATGGACAATTCCTTTGGAACAGTTTCCGGCAAGCTTCTTGGCTGATGTCGACAAGTGGTGTGATCGCCTGGCTCAAAAAGACCTGTTAGATGAAAACGCCCCTATACGCCCTTGCGAGCCTGCTACCGTAAAACACCGCAGATTCCAGATACGTATGATGGCATCATCCATCGTTAAAAGTGGTGTTTCTATAAACGACGTTACCTCCCTCGCCGTCGTCGTTGAGCTGGATAATTTCAAACGTGGCCTTCAATTCATGCTGGACCGCCAAGACGGTGTCGTAATGGAGGCCAACTTCACCTTGGCAAGTGGCATTAAGGCGATTGCCAAGCACCACGCCCAAGTAACTGATGAGCATCTAAATCAACTCAAGCGGATTTGCTCGAAGCTCGACCATAAAGCAGACCGCTACAGGAAGAAGAACAAAGAACGGCTCGCCCAGTTTGATGACAGGCGCAACCTTGCGCTGTTGCTAGGTCTCACTGCCCGTCTTGCACGATTATCCGAGAAGCCTGGCCCAAAACCCAGAAGTGCGGCCCTGCTTTTGCAAACGGCGGCTGCTGTCGAGATACTGTTATTTTGCCCCATGCGCATTCGCAACTTAGCTAACCTCGACACAGAACGGCATCTTCGCTGGATCAAGGATCGCAAGTCTCTTCGGCTGATCATTGAGATCCCTGCCGTTGAGGTAAAAAACGATAAACCTCTTCGCTACGAGTTAACCGGTACCGGTGCTGAGTTGGTGCGTGATTACATTGATAGTTTTCGGCCAAGCTTATATCCGGGCCCTACGACCGCAGTATTCCCAAAGATGAACGGGACTTACCGCAATGAGGGAGACCTCTCTCAACAGATCAAGCGCCATTGTTTTCAAGAAACAGGGCTTACAGTTAATGCCCACCTGTTCAGAAGCTTAGCCAGTAAAATTCATAATCTCGTTTGCGCCGGTGACGCCGCCACCATCAGTCATGTTCTGGGCGACAAGATCACTACAGTCATGCGCGCCTACACCCAGTTCGAGCAAAAGAGCGCCTTGGATCATTATCAAAACTCAGTCAGGAAAGTCCGCAGCGATAATGATGATGGTGGGAGTAACGCAGCATGAAGGACTATATCTCCAGACGGTGCCTTCATGTTCACGAATGGCCTGAGATTGATCAAGACCTTTGGCATAAAGTAACAGCCCAAGGCAGTGTTCTCGATGAGACCCTTAACAAGAGTTCGCTCTGGCGTGCCCCCACCCGCAAGCGGGTTCGACAAGGGTATGGTCGATGGCTGAGCTTTCTAATATCGACTGATCGCATGAACCACGATATTGAACCTGCTGGCCGGGCAAGCCGCGATGCTGTTTACGCCTATGTGACCTGCCTACAAGAACAGGTTCAGCCCTGGACAGTTTGGAGCTACACCATTTCACTTTGGCAAGCACTGCGGTCATTTGCACCAGACGAAGATTGGGAATGGTTATACGTTCTGATCGCCAAACTAAAACTGCTGCGCAAGCCGAGCCGTGAAAAACGAGCCCGCATGCAATCTCCCACCGTCATTGCCGATTGGGCATTTTCTCGGTTGGACGAATTAAACAAAGATTGGCTTAAGGATAGGCAAGAAGCGCTCGATTACAGAAACGCCCTGATGGTTGCCTTGCTCGTTCAATGCCCCATCAGGCTACGCAACCTTGTCATGATCCGTATAGGCAAACATCTGACCAAGGTCGAAGACCGCTATCAACTCGATTTTGAGCCCGCAGAAGTAAAGACGGATCGTTACCTCACACAATTGTTACCCGCGGAACTTACACCCTATGTAGACACTTGGCTTGAGGTCTGGCGCCCAATTCTGCTCAAGGACCCCTTTATTGACGCCTTTTGGATCGGCATCCGTGGTAGCCCCATGCAAAACAGGGGTGTCTATGGCTGTGTCATTGCCACGACAGAAGCCGCCTTCGGCACATCTATAAATCCGCACCTGTTCAGGGACATAGCTGCATCCTGGACTGTTGACATGACGCCAGAGAATGTTGGCATAGCCTCGTCCCTTCTCGGCCATATCAATCCAGCCACAACAGAAGATCATTACATTCAAGCCAACCAGGCTATTGCCGGAGCCAGATACAGGAACTCCATCGATGAGCTTCGCAACCAATTTAGTGTCGAATATGGCGACCCTTACCAAGCCAGGAGAGATTTATGATACATGCTGCGATCTACGCCAGATACTCTAGCGATCTTCAGTCATCAGCCTCCATTGATGATCAGGTCCACCAATGCCGCAAGCGTGCAGACACTGAAGGCTGGCGGATAATTGAGATTTATTCCGACCAGGCCATCAGCGGTGCCAGCACTCAACGGGCTGGTTATCAGAAGATGATGATGGATGCGCGTGCTGGAAAATTCCAAGTTCTTATAGCTGAAGCCATGGATAGGCTTAGCCGCGATCAGGAAGATATTGCTGGTCTATACAAGCAACTCACCTTCGCTGGTGTTAGACTCATTACCCTGTCGGAAGGCGAGATCAACGAACTCCACGTTGGCCTTAAAGGAACCATGAACGCATTATTTCTTAAGGATCTTGCCGACAAAACGCGGCGTGGTCTTGAGGGCCGGGTTCGCCAAGGTAAATCGGGTGGTGGTAACGCCTTCGGATATGATGTGGTTAAACAGGTTGATGAGCATGGTGAGCCTCTTCGCGGAGACCGTCGCATCAATGAAGTTGAAGCCGATGTCGTACGGCGGATATTTGAAGCCTTTGCTCGGGGGCACTCGCCCAGAGCCATCGCCCGAACTCTCAATGATGATGGCATCCCTGGGCCCCGGGGTCGGGCTTGGCGCGATACGACTATACGTGGCCATCACACCCGCCGAACCGGCATCCTGCGGAATGACCTCTATATCGGTCAATTAATCTGGAACAAGCAGCGCTATGTTAAAGACCCAGCAACAGGTAAACGTCTTGCCCGGCCCAATGCCAAAGAACTGTGGGTTATCGAAGCGGTGCCCCACCTTCAGATTGTTGAACAATCACTCTGGGATATCGTCGAGGCCCGTCTTAACAAAATTCGCCAATCGCCATCGGTCAGCAAGGCGCGTAGAACAAGGTTCTGGGAGCACCGTCGCGCTCGGCATCTCTTTACCGGGCTCATGGTCTGTGCCGAATGCGGCGCCTCGATGATTGCCGTTGGTAAAGATTACATGGCTTGTGACCATGCCCGCAACCAGGGCACCTGCGCCAACAGGCGTGGCATAAAACGTGAGCGTATCGAAGGGTTGGTTGTGGATACGCTGAAGACCCGGCTCATGCAGCCCCATTTGGTCGAAGAGTTCATTCGAGAGTTTCATGCTGAGATCAATCGATTGTCCAAAGAGCGCGATGTAGGCCGCCAGCAAACAAGGTCGGAACTCAGCACAACAGATCGCAAGCTGGATGGCCTCTATGAGGCAATTGCTGACGGGCTACGTACACCAGGGTTAAAAGCCAAGCTTGAACAATTGGAACTCAAAAAAGAGGAGCTGGAATTGAAGTTTTCCAGCGCGCCGCCGCCAGCCCCTATTCTCCATCCTAATTTAGCAGAACTATATCGCCGTAAAATAGAGAACCTGCATGCCAGCCTCGACAAGCCTGAAAGCCGAACTGAAGCCGCAGAGATACTTCGTGGTCTGGTCAAAAGCATTCAGGTGCGGAACATTGACGATGGGATTGAGATCGAACTGGTTGGAGAGATCACAAACATGATTGAAACCGCCCAAACCGCTAACCTCAAAGAAAAAGCCGCCTCCGAAGAAGCGGCTTCTCTTAAATATTACCGAAGTTCGGTAAAGGTGGTTGCGGGAGTTGGATTTGAACCAACGACCTTCAGGTTATGAGTGAGGGTATCATAGGCCCTTAAAACCCTATATTTCTGCCATTCAAACGTTGAATTACTAATGGTTTACTTGATTTTTACGATGATTAGTGTTACATAGAATAACATGGGATATAACCGAATTACAGACCCCAACGTAGCAATTACGCGGCAATTTTTATGGCACTGACAGATAGAACCCTCAGAAATGCAAAACCACGCGAGACCGTGTACCGCCTACGTGATGGCAACTCGATTACAAAGGGCTTCGGCATTACTGTCGCACCTGCAGGGAGCAAGACATTCTTCCTCGGCTACACCTCCCCTGCCTCTGGTAAACGCACCCAAATAAATCTTGGCCGCTATCCTGCTGTTAGCTTGAGCGAAGCAAGAGAGAAGGCCCTATCCTTCCGCCAGAGTTTGGACCTTGGCATTGATCCCATGGACGAAATAAAACGAGAACGCAAACTGAGCGAGGAGTTAGCAACCAGGCCTACGGTGGAAGCCCTGTTCGATGGATACATCTCCGACCTTGAAATAGACGAGAAGAGGTCAGCAAAGGAAGTCCGTCGCATCTTCAACAAACACATCAATGGAATGATCGGCAAAACCATCGCAGCCGAGATAACCACTGACGACATTCTTGATGTCTTAACTCCAATTGTTCAACGTGGGGCCTTAGTTCACGCCGATAACGTCAGGGCTTATTTACGGGCTGCTTTTGAGTTTGGCCTTCACGCTGCGACAACTACGCGTTGGCGAGGCCGTATCCCAAAGTTTGACCTAACTCACAATCCGGTAGCCAGCACCAAAAAAGCTGTACGGCGCAAGCCTGTAGGAAACCGCGCACTGACCCCAGACGAGGTTGCGCAGGTATGGTATGGTAATGGCATCTCCCTCCCCTCTCATCTCGCTTTAAAATTATTGATCGCTAGCGGGCAGAGGGTCGAGGAAGTACTGCAAGCCAACTGGCGTGAGTTCGATCTGAAGGAAAAATTATGGACGATACCTGCTGATCGTCGCAAGACCCGCCATGACGTTACAGAGCCGCACGTAGTTCCACTTACAGACCTCCACATTGAGCTACTGGAGCAGGTACATAAATCAACAAACCACCAAGACTGGCTATTTCCGCACAGTGACAGAAATCAGCCCCGCAAAGCTGACGCCTTGTACCAAGCGATCCACCGCTTTTGCAAAAGTAACAGTATTGTGCCGTTTGCTCCGCGTGACTGCCGTCGAACTTTCAAAACCTTAGCCGGATCAATCGGCATCGACCTTGAACTCAGGAACCGGCTTCAGGGCCACGCCATGACCGATGTGGGCAGCGTTCATTATGACCGATGGGGATATCTGCCTGAGAAGCGAAAAGCGATGGAAACTTGGGCCGAGTGGCTGAGAGAAGTCGTATCCTCCAAAGACTAATTAGCTGAGGAGAACGTCTCTAGCACACCTGAGAACATCGGAATGTGAGGATCATGGGTCATGACGCACCTTCCTCATCAGGCTTCTTTGGGCTAGGCTGGACCGTGAAGCCGCTCTTCTCCAAAGCGGCGATTAGGTTCAGTTTTATTTGCTCTTTGCTCATCGACGGCTTCAATCTTGTAAACACAGTCTTGGCGCCGTCATTAACAGGGGCTTGATTATTTGACTTCTCGTTCTTGTCCAAGGACGGCAGAAAGGAACATACCTTGTAACTTTGCGTCTTGGCGTAATCCCAAGCCGAGAAGCTATCTTTCTTGTTTGCTGGCATGATGAACGGGTCCTCGCCGAAGGTGATGTATCGATCATAAAGCTCCTCCGCCGTCATGCCGGGCTTCACGCGGTAAGCTAGTTCTTCATCAACGATGCGCTTTGCCTCGGTGAGTGCTTCGTCATAGTTCAAAAACTCACCAGCCTTATAGCGATAGTCTTCGTCCATGTAGTGGGAGTTATCATCGACGAAGACCTCAAAATGTTCAGCTTCTACGCCGCCATTTTCTTGTTTGTTAACTGTTTTAATTGTCATTGGTCGTTCTCCTCTTTAGCGGCTTTGGCAAATGCCGGGGGCGCAATTCAGAATAAATCTCCCAGGTCCGTTAGGCGGATCAGTCCATGTCTCATTCGTAGATTTTCTCTCGCACTTCGCGGGTGTGCTTGCAATTACCGCGATACGTAAAACCGAGGCATGAGCATTCCAGGTGCCCAGCTCGGCCAAACGTCACACGATATAGTGCTGATGGATCACGTGAACTTGTGAACTCCCAGCTACCCGTTTTCAGTAGAGGCTCCGCCTTAGAACTTGGTTGGGGTCTTGCACTCGCCAGTTCGTCGAGCCGCGTAGCAGCATCACCTGTCGCCCTTGCAGCCCTGGCTTCCTCCATGAGGGCCGGAGCAAGCTGCCTCAAGCCATCCTGTATCTCCGAGAGGATGGATTGATCGGGGATTTCATCGGCCTCGACGGCGGCAATCATTGCCATTTTTTGCTCAAGGAGTGTTGCGATGTAAGCGTCAAGAGTTCCCTCCGCGTGGAAGTATTCCACCGTAACACGGTGGTCTTGGCCTATTCGGTAGCATCGATCTTCAGCCTGGGCATGATTAGCAGGAACCCAGTCCAGGTCTTGGAAGATCACATGCGTCCCAGCCGTCAGGGTGATGCCGACACCGCCTGCGATGATGTTGCAGAGAGCGACCCTAACACTCGGGTCGGACTGGAAGCGGTCTACGGCCTTCATTCTCTGTTTGGAAGTGTCTGAGCCAGTGATGGTCACTGCCTGATCGCCGAGCTTCTTCTTGTGACGCTCGATCCCATCGTTGAAGCAAGTGAACACCACAGCCTTCTCGCCTGTTGCTATAACATCTTCGATACGTTCCGCGACGGCCTTAAACTTCGCTTTATGCAGTGAGGTACGGACCTTGGTTAGTCGGGCCAGGAACTCCGTATCGTTGGGCTTCGACGGGTCCGTCTCCGAATACCACACCAGAAAACTATCAATAGCGTTGAGAGCGGCCTTGCTGGCCGAGATGTCTACCGGCACCCAGGCTCGGACCTTGGGTGGTAAATCCAGAACTTCGTCTTTCATCCTACGGATGGATGTCTCCTTCATCAGAAGATTAAGTTCATCTAGATTTGACGCACCAGTAGTGACCCAGCCGAAATCGTTGCGATAGGCATCACAGTACCGCTTGGCGAATGACAGGAATGACCGCGCCGCTGGGTGGCCGACACAACGAAACAGGTTAAACAGATCTTTGGGTCTGTTTGTCATAGGTGTTCCTGTAAGTAAGAACACATAGTCGGGACCGATCAGAGGAGCATGGGCTTCAGCCTGGACGCCTAATAGCTTTAGGCAATGAGTGGTCCGCTTGCTGGCGTTCTTAATGAAGTGGGCTTCGTCGAGGATGATCCCAGCCCAATCGATAGCATGGAGGCGATCCGAATATTTACTCAGAATATCGTAGTTGATGATGATCCAGCGAGGGGCGTCGGTTTGATCTTTATCGACACCCAGCACCTCAATGGATGCCTTGCTATCAACCATTAGTATCTCGCGCCTCCAGTTGAGCTTCAGGGAGGCAGGGCAGACAACCAGAACAATTCCTTCCGGACATCCAGCCTCCATAGCAACAATAGCCTGACGCGTTTTACCAAGGCCCATATCGTCGGCAAGGATCGCCCGTTTCTTAGACAGCAAAAATGCAACGCCGTCCGCCTGATGTGGATAAAGGCTACCCTCGGCGATCTTGTCGATGCCTGGGGCAAGTTGAATGATCGAGTTCATGGATCATTTCCTTTCTCTTTAGCGACTTTAGCGAAATGCAGGGGGCGCAATTCAGATTAAATCTCCCCGATCCGTTAGGCGGATCAGTCCATAGAAATTGGCCTATACGTTCCAGCTGTCTCCAGTCCGATGGCCTCTTGATCAAGAAGCTGACCAAGGTCGTGGCCCAGTGCTTCAACTGATGCGCTGTCTTCCGTACCTATCTTTATGATCATGGTGGAGACGGCACGGCCTTTGAAATGACCCTCGGCATCGATAACAGTGAAGCAGTCAAATGATGCTGAGACGGTATCCGTCACAACCCTCCTATCAGCTTCGGGAAACGCATGGCCGTCCCGACTGCCTGCGTAGAGCGAGTGAACTGGAAGTGCCGACTGATGATGAGTAATAGAGATGATAAAACTCTCCTACGGTTAAACCGAGGAGGGCTGACATTCTGATTTGGCTATTGGACCCCTTAGTTGCCGTCCTTGGCCACATCTCCCTTTCGGGACACCACCTTGCCGGGTTGGCAGGTTGGCGAGGGCGTCAAACCCTACTCTTGATGTATATGTAATATAGCAATTAAACGCTAATGACGCCAGTAGTAATTGGGGAATCTAAGCATTGACCATCAATTTGTCATTGATAGAAAAATTTACTCCCCAGCCTTCTTTAATTCCACCTTATATGGCCAATAATCAATTTCTTGATAGTCAT
>ENA-UOXV01002952-UOXV01002952.1-marine-metagenome-genome-assembly--contig:-NODE-2952-length-21531-cov-8.669817_pt1 | contig 21531 bp, 22 predicted proteins | sample MGYA00238165_ERZ766961 | MGnify/ENA primary metagenome ERZ766961 (study PRJEB28924, sample SAMN03173240) | marine metagenome | biome: Marine; feature: Water; material: Subsurface seawater | place: North...
TGATAGCCACACAATGTTTTCCTCCTGATTTAGGTGGAATAGAACACGTCATGGGGAATATAGCAATTGAGGCTTCAGAAGCCAAACACACTGTTTTTGTAGTCTCTGATAAAAGTAAAAGTCCTTCTAGGGATTTTGATGATAGAAATAATTATATTATTTTTCGATTTGGCCAAATAAAATATTTTAGAAAACTTAAAAAGGCTAATTATATTAATCATCTTTTAGCAACTGAAAATTTTGATTTAATATTTTTTGATAGCTGGAAGTCTTTAGAGTATGTTGACTCAACACATCAATCTGAAAAATTTGTATGTCTAGTGCATGGCAATGAAATACTCAAAGATAAAAATAGAGACCGTGTAATGAAAAATATGTCAAAAGCTAAGAGTATTATTTTTAACTCCAATGCAACGAAATTATTATTTCAAAAAAAATATGTTAGTTTTAAAATTAAAAACTCTAAAGTTATATATCCAGCTTTTATTTCTAGTATTCAAAAGTCTGATGATAAGAATAAAAAATATGATTTTTGTACAATTGGTCGTTTAGAAAGAAGAAAGGGTCATCAATTAATTTTACAAGCATTAAAAAAACTTAGAGACACTGATAATATAGTAAGTAAGTATGCTATTTTAGGAGAAGGTGATGAGTTAAGTCGACTTAAAACTGATGTGCTAAAATATTCACTTCAAAATCAAGTAGATTTTTTTATAGGTGAAGAAAGAGGTAAAATATTAGAACAGTCCAAAATCCATGTAATGCCTACATTTTTAGATGGCAATAGTATTGAAGGTTTTGGGATTTCTAATGTTGAAGCTTCAGCTTATGGCCTTCCGTGTATTGTTTCTTCAAGTGGGGGAACACAAGAGTCAATTATCAAAAATGAGACAGGTTTAGTGATACAAGAAAAAAATGTTGAACAACTCTATAAAGCGATGAAAGTATTAATACAAGACGAAGTAAACTATATGCATATGAGTTCTAATTCTTTAAAGTTTGCTGGAAGTTTCTTAAAAGAAACTAAGGTAATTGAATATCTAAAGATTCTTTAAGATTTCTTCGTAACTAGTTTCTAACAACCCATTTTCATCAGTTATTATTTTTTTAATTATTAAGTTTTCAATTCTAATGACACATCTTTTTAGTCTCATTCCCATTAGGTTGTGTTTGTAAGGCTTTAGTAATAGAGTTTCTTTTGCAAATTCAGCATTACCATCAGATAGAAAAATAACTCCTACAGCTTTCAAAGATACAGACCATTGTTGCATAACATATGGATCATTAACACTCACGCAATATATACCGTCAATGTTTTTTTCTTTTTTCAAAAAATCAGAATTTTCAACATAAGGAGGCAGGTGCTTGTTATGACAAGTTGAAGTATAGGCACCAGGTATACATATTATTAATATATTTCTATCCTTAAAATTATTATGTAAATCAAAGTCAATAATCTCATCCTTTGAAGAGCTTTTTAAAACTAACTTTGGAATAGTATCTCCTAAATTCATTATCTAAAAAAATTTTCTAATGTTTTGTAATATATTTTCTCAGTTGTTTTTAAATCTTCAATAGATACACATTCATCTACCTTATGAAGAGTTTTATTTATTGTTCCAAATTCAAACACTGGACAAATCCTTTGCAGAAAACGAGCATCTGAAGTCCCTCCACCAGTATCTTGTCTTGCATCTATTCCAGTTACATCTTTTATGGCTTTTACACAATTTTTTGTAAAAGGACTGTCGAAACTATGAAAAGGAAGACCTCTAAAAATCAAGTTTGTCTTATGTGTGAAACCATTTGCATCACAAATTTGACTAACATTTTCATTAATAAAATTTTCAATTCTTTCTTTGCTCCATAAATCATTAAAACGCATATCAGCAACAACTTTAAGCCTCTCTGGTATTACATTCTTTGCCTTATTGTTAAGGTTAAGTTGTGTAAATTGAATACTGGATTGTTCATAAAATTCTGTTCCTTTATCTAACTCATACTGATCAAAGAAATCAATTATTTTAGAAATCCCATGAACAGGATTTTTTGCAATTTGTGGATATGCGGCATGACCTTGTTTTCCAATTAATTCAATATGAATATCGACAGCACCTTTTCGCCCAACTTTAATTTGGTCACCTAAGATTTTCTCAGAAGAAGACTCTGTTGCGATTGAACCATCAATTCTGATGCCTTGAGCAGATATCCAATCAACAACTTTATCGACACCATTAATTGAATCGGCTTCTTCATCACCAGTAATAATAAAACTAATCGTTCCATTAAAATCTTTATTATTTTTTATAAAGTTAAATACACTGACAATAGAGGCAGCAGTACAACCCTTCATGTCTTCCGATCCTCTCCCGTAAAGGTAGCCATCTTTTATGACAGGACTAAATGGATTTTCAGTCCAGTCTTCAATATTGCCAGGAGGCACAACATCTACATGACAAGCAAAGTTAAAATGCTTTGCGTTTGATCCTGCGTTAGACATTCCATAAGTTGCAAACAGATTGATTACTTCATAGCTCCCATCACCATTAAAATTTAATTGCTTAGTCTCAAATCCTTGATCTTGAAATAATTTAATAAGATAATCAAAAATATCCTGTTTAGCAGGTGTTACAGATTCAAAAGCTATTAGCTTTTTAGCTAGTTCAATAGTTTCAATCATTTTAATCTCTTAAAAGTTCGTTAACTGAAGTTTTGGATCTTGTTTTCTCATCAACAGTCTTAACAATTACAGCGCAGTAAAGAGAAACATTACCTTTTGAAGAGGGTATACTTCCAGGAACAACTACTGAATATGGTGGAACTTGACCCATAAAAATCTCGCCGGTTTCTCTGTCTAAAATTTTGGTGGAAGCGCCTATAAAAACTCCCATGGAAAGAACAGAACCTTCTCCTACGATAACTCCCTCAGCAACTTCAGAACGAGCTCCAATAAAACAGTTATCTTCAATAACAACAGGATTTGCCTGAAGTGGCTCAAGAACACCGCCTATACCAGCACCACCAGAAATATGACAGTTTTTGCCGATTTGAGCGCAAGAACCTACAGTAGACCACGTATCGATCATTGTGCCTTCATCTACATAAGCTCCTAAATTAACAAAACAAGGCATTAAAACAGCACTTTTTGCTATAAAAGCAGAACGCCTGACGATGCAGTTAGGAACAGCTCTAAATCCAGCGTTTTTAAACTCAGCTTCCCCCCAACTTTCAAATTTAGATGGTATTTTATCCCACCAATAACTGTCATCTTTACCAAATGAAGGACCACCTTTAATAAGGGCCATGTCTTTTGTTTTGAAACTTAAGAGAATAGCTTTCTTAATCCATTGGTTAACATTCCATTGATCTTCAATCTTTTCACAAACTCTAATAGTTCCACCATCTAGCTGATCTAAAATAGAATCTACAGCATCTTTGGCATTACTATCCTTAATAAAGTCAATCGTATCCTTTTGCTCCCAGAGATTTTCAATTATTTCTTTGCTACTCATAATTTGACTATTATACGGTATTTAAAAAATTTTCCAATTGGTCAGTTGAATGATCAATGTAATCTTTTTCTTTCATGATTTTTTCAATATCGTTTTGAGCTTTAATATCTCTATTGAGATTGTATTCCAAATTATTAGTTATCCAAACAGTCGTCCATCCAAGCTCATGAGGACACTTAAGATTAATATGTAAATCCTCAAACATTGCAGTTTCATTATTTGGTAAATTAAATTTTTTTTGAAATGCATCATAAATAGGCATATGAGGTTTTGGTAAATAATCACTTTCAGAAATATCAAAGTATCCATCAAAAACACCGTTCATTTTTAATTTATCAAGAACTCTTTCAGCATGACCAAGATTTGCATTTGTGAATATATACTTTTTACCATTTAAATTTTTTATAGTTTTTGCTAGTTCTTCATTAGGTAAGACAACATCATAATTTATCTGATGGACATACTCTAGGTATTCATCTGGATCAATTTGATGTTCAGACATCAGTCCTCTCAGAGTTGTACCGTATTTATGGTAGTATTGTGTCCTAAGTGCTTGAGCTGAACCTGAGTCAATACCAAGTTTCTCTTCTATAAATTTACCCATTAAAATATGTACTTTGTCAAATAGGCCGCATTCAGCTTTATACAATGTATTGTCTAGGTCAAAAACCCAATTTTTTATATGTTCCATCGAGATATAAAGTAATTCTTCTCAAGTTAAAAAGAAAGTAAATAAAAATTTAAATTTATAGAATGTTATAGATTATTTTTTGAACATCAAAAATGCCATCATTATTTTTTGAACTGATTGTAAAATTTTCATAATTATTTTTAAGTTTTTCAGTTTTTTCAGAAGTCTCTTTAATTTTTTTATCTTTTTTAGTAAATACAATAACAATTCTATCTTTGATAGATTCCATATATTCTAATATTTCTAAATCTATATCTTTTGGACCAAGAGTATTATCAATAAGTACAAATAATTTCTTGAGACTTAATCGTGATGATAGATAGTTTGAAACGAGTTGAGAAATTTCTCCAGCTTCTTTCTTTGAAACTTTTGCATAACCATAACCAGGTAGATCAACCACCATCAATTTATCAGAGTGATTAAAAAAATTAATTTGCCGAGTTTTTCCAGGAGTATTACTAGTTAATGCTATTTTTTTTGTAAACAAAGCATTAATCAGGCTTGATTTACCAACATTGGATCTTCCTATAAAAGCAATTTCAGGAAAAGCAATATTTGGATATTGTGCTTTTTGAACTGCGCTTAAAACAAATTTAGTTGGCTGTTTGAAAAAACTAGCAACATTGCTCATATCAGCTTGATTTATTAACTTGTCTTTGTATTACGTACTGTTGAGCCATAGATAGAACATTGTTTGTTGTCCAATAAATTACCAATCCAGCTGCAAATCCACCTAATACAAATGTAAAGACAATTGGTAAGAACATAAAAATTTTAGCTTGAACTTTGTCGACAGGTTGTGGGTTGAGTTTTTGCTGTAAAAACATTGATATACCCATAAGTATCGGCCATATTCCAACATTTAATATTTGAAGAAGACCTGGGACATTCCAATCAAAAAGCCCAAAAGCAGTTAGAAGTCCTAGCGGATCAGGAGCTGATAAGTCATGTATCCAGCCTATAAATGGCGCATGCCTCATTTCAATAGTCACAAATAAAACTTTGTAGAGTGCGAAGAAGACAGGTATCTGGAGTAGAATTGGAAGACACCCTGCAATAGGGTTAGCTTTTTCTTTTTTATAAAGTGCCATCATTTCTTTTTGAAGGCCAGATTTATCATCTCCGTATTGTTCCTTTAATCTCTTCATTTCAGGTGCTAATTTTTTCATTTTTGCCATGGACTTAAATGATTGTTGAGCTAAAGGAAAAAAACAAATTCTCATTAATAATGTGAAAAGCATAATGGCATAGCCAAAGTTTCCGACATACCCATGAATAAAAATAAGAACATTAAAGATCGGCTTAGTTAAAAAATACAACCAACCAAAATCAACAGAACGATCAAATTCTTTAATTCCAAACTCCTCCATATATCCATCAATAACTTTAACTATTTTCGGCCCAGCAAATAATTTAAAATTATGACTAACTTGACTGTTGCTTCCAACACTAATTTTTGAGCCTACAACATCAGTTTGATACGAGTCTTCATTATTTGCAGAGTTATAACTAAACGTTTGTTGGATTGCTTCATTTTGATCTGGAATAATTGCTGTTTGCCAATATTTATCAGTTATTCCAATCCAGCCACCCAAACTAGAAAATTTTATTTTCTTATCTTCTCTTAAATCTTCATAGCTATATTCTTTTAAGACACTATCAGTGACTGACATAGGCCCTTCGTGAAGAATAAAAAATTCTTGCATTTCAGGTTCGCCTTTTCTTTTTGAAAGACCGTAAGGAAAAGCTTCAAACATTAATTCAGATTTATTAATAATTTTTTGTTCAACTTGAAATAAGTAGTTCTCATCAAGAGAAATTGTTTTTTCAAAAATCATATTTTGATCATTAGACCAAGACAATGTCACAGAGTTTTTTCCATCAAGGTAACTGCCCGATGAGGACCATAATGAGGAAGAGTCAGGTAAATGTATATTGGTATCTGTTGTTACCCATCCAGTATCAAGAGAATAAGAATCCTTTGTTCCTACAGGATTTAAAAAATTAATTTTTTCAGAGTTTATATCTAGTAATTTTCGATATTCTAAAAGGACTAAGTCGTCAATTATAGCTCCTGATAGATTAATTGATCCTGAAATTTTACCATTGTTAAAAGTTACTCTTTTAGAAGTTGACAGAACTTTTTCTTTGTCTTCGAATGTTACAATAGTTTGAGGTGTTGTTTGGGAAAGATCAATACCCGTTTGTGTATTAGTATCATTTGCACTTCTTTCTATTGGATCAGGTTGAGGCATTAAGAATTGAAAGCCAAATATTATTGCCATTGAAATTGCGATTGCTAAAAATAAATTTTTTTGATTTTCCATTTTCTACTTTCTTTTTATAACAGGATCATAGCCATGACTGCCTAAAGGATTACACTTTATAATTCTTACTATAGATTTTAAGCTTCCTCTTAAAGGTCCAAGCGTTTTAATAGCTTCAACTGTATACTCACTACATGTTGGTAGATGCCTGCACGTTTTTGGTAAAAGAGGTGATATAATTAATTGATAAGCTTTTACAAATGATAAAAGGATAACAGTTAAAATTTTATTTATATATTTCATTTGCTTTAGTTAAGAATTTATCAATATCACTTTTTAAATCAATAAATGCTAGATCTAAAACATTTTTTTTCATAATTAGGACTAATTTTAGCTTTTTAGTTGATTTTACAACTAAAGAGTTACGAATTGCCTCACGAACTCTTCTTTTTGTTTGATTTCTTTTAACGGCATTTCCTACTCTTTTACTTACTACAATCCCATATATATTTTCGGATATTTCACTGTCATGCAAAAAATAGCCATTAAACGACTTAGAGGGATAAAACTTCCCTGTTTTTTTTACTTTTTGAAATTCAGAGGATTTGTTTAAAGTGGGTAGTCTCAAAAATTAAGCAGACAGTTTTGATCTGCCTTTAGCTCTTCTTGCATTAATCACTCTTCTACCGCCTACAGTAGACATTCTAGATCTAAATCCATGACGTCTTTTTCTGACAAGTTGGCTCGGTTGATAAGTTCTTTTCATATTACTGTGCTTCCTTTAAAAAATAGGTTTTTACATTTAACAATTATTGATATTAAGTCAATCACTATTATCAAATATGCTCATAATTAAAGATATAAATAATTTAAAAAACTATATTAATCAATATAAGTCTGAAAATCGTTCAATTGGAATGATTCCCACTATGGGCGCATTACACGATGGTCATGGGGCTTTAATAAAATCTTCTAAAGAGCACAATGATAAGACGATCGTAAGTATATTTATTAATCCCAAGCAATTTAATAATAAAGATGATTTATCTTCATATCCTATTAATAAAGGCAGTGATTACGATTATGCTATTAAAAATAACGTAGATATAGTTTTTGAACCAGATCAAAAAGAAATTTACCCTAAAGACTTCCAGTCTATCAAAAATTCTTTTTACAAAAATATTTTATGTGATTTGCACAGACCTGGACATTTTGATGGAGTGATAACTGTTGTGAATGAGCTTTTAAATGTCGCTTCTCCAAATAAAGTATATTTTGGGTTAAAAGATTATCAGCAATTTAAAATAATTGAAAAATTAATTGATAAAAGTTTTCCTGATATTCAAATCTACGGAATAGAAACTATCAGAGACCAAGATGGTTTAGCACTTTCATCAAGGAATAAGCTCATCAACAAACCTAATAGGGAAATATATATTAATTTCATTAACACTATGAAAAAATTTATTTCGAATATTGATCCTGAGACTGAAATTCAAGATGCCAATCAAAAAATAAATAACTTCATAAAAGAGACTATTGATCAAATTAAGAAATTTGAGTACTGCGAGTTTAGATCAGTTGAAGATATGTCTATGAATGGCAAAGTAAAAAATTCTAGACTGTTTATGGCTTTTTATATTCTGAACACCAGACTTATTGACAATTTAAAAGCTTAACTTTTAAATACATTTAGTCGCATTATAAATTAATTTTTTAAAGAATTATTATTTTACTTTTCTTTTTTCCTTTTAAAATCAACATGCTTTATTAATAAATTGGCATAATATATACAATATACCAATTTTTTTCTTAACTATATTTTACGATTAAATTTATTTAATATTTTTCTAGGAGAATTAAAAATGAGAAACTTTACATTAAAATTAAGCAAATCTTATAATTTTGAAATCAAAATAGAGGCTAATTCAATTCAAGAAGCAAAAAAAATAGTACAAGATACGCCTATGGAAAAAGTAATTACGGGGTGTGATTTTGATAAGCCAGAATTAATTATCAACGATATCGTTTGTAATGATTTAGATCCAAGATTTTATCGTGATGATAATAAGTTAAAATAGTGTTGGCGGTTCTGTAAGGATTCGAACCCTAAACGTCTGATCCGTAGTCAGAAGTGATATCCATTTCACCACAGAACCTATTGAAAAACTTATCTTTTTTAGGTGTAAAAATCATCAAAATAAAAGTATACGAAAAAGTATACGAAAAATGAGTTTTAGAAAACGATTGAGACTTTTATATAAGTCTTAAAAATATTAATATTAATCATGAAGTTTTTTCTCACATTCTTCTTTCTATTTTTATCTACTACAGTCTTTGCAGATAGTTGCGTGAGTGGTGATTGCGCCAATGGTTATGGTGCTTATGTTTGGGACAGTGGAAATACATACGTTGGAGAATGGAAAAACGATCTCAGAGAGGGACAAGGAACTTATACCTTTCCCAATGGAGATAAATTTGTTGGAGAATGGAAAAATAATTCAGCAAATGGACAAGGAACTTATACCTTTGCCAGTGGAGATAAATACGTTGGAGAATTCAAAAACAATGTCTACGAAGGAAATGGAACTTATACCTATGCCGATGGAGCAAAATATGTTGGAGAATTTAGAAATAATGCATTTGAAGGACAAGGAACTGATACCTATGCTAATGGCGATAAATATGTTGGAGAATTTAAAAGTGGTGTCAAAGAGGGACAAGGAACTTTTACCTCTGCCGATGGAGCAAAATATGTTGGAGAATTTAGAAATAATGCATTTGAAGGACAAGGAACTCTTACCTATGGACCAGGAGAATGGGAGGGAGATAAATACGTTGGAGAATGGAAAAACAATGTGAGACATGGACAAGGAACTTATACCTATGCCAATGGGGACAAATACGTTGGAGAATGGAAAAATAATTCAGCAAATGGACAAGGAACTGATACCTATGCTAATGGCGATAAATATGTTGGAGAATTTAAAAGTGGTGTCAAAGAGGGACAAGGAACTTTTACCTATGCCGATGGAACTACTGAATCAGGCATTTGGAAAAATGGTGGACTAGTTGCTAATCAATGCATTAGTGGTGATTGCGTCAATGGTTATGGTACTTATGTTTGGGACAATGGCGTTAAATACGTTGGAGAATGGAAAAATAATTTATTTAATGGACAAGGAACTTATACCTTTGCTAATGGCGTTAGATACGTTGGAGAATTGAAAAATGGTCTCAGAGATGGACAAGGAACTTATACCTATGCTAATGGCGATAAATACGTTGGAGAATTTAGAAATAATGCATTTGAAGGACAAGGAACTTTTACCTCTGCCGATGGAACTACTGAATCAGGCATTTGGAAAAATGGTGGACTAGTTGCTAATCAATGCATTAGTGGTGATTGCGTCAATGGTTATGGTACTTATGTTTGGGACAATGGCGTTAAATACGTTGGAGAATGGAAAAATAATTTATTTAATGGACAAGGAACTTATACCTTTGCTAATGGCGTTAGATACGTTGGAGAATTGAAAAATGGTCTCAGAGATGGACAAGGAACTTATACCTATGCTAATGGCGATAAATACGTTGGAGAATTTAAAAATAATTTATTTGAAGGACAAGGAACTTTTACCTATGGACCAGGAAAATGGGAGGGAGCAAAATACGTTGGAGAATTTAAAAACGACGTCTATGAAGGACAAGGAACTCTTACCTTTGGACCAGGAGAATGGGAGGGAAATAAATTTGTTGGAGAATGGAAAAATGGTGTCCAAGAAGGACAAGGAACTTTTACTTATGCCGATGGGACTACTGAATCAGGCATCTGGAAAAATAATGAATTTATAACTCCAAATTAAAAATACATATTCTTCACATTTAATTCATTTAAAGATTTTCTCATTATAAAACTACACGAAAAGTACACGAAAGATTTTAACGCAAAAATCTTGATAATATTAAGGTTTATCGATTACCACTCTGATCCGTAGTCAGAAGTGATATCCATTTCACCACAGAACCGTGTTTAATTATTTATAAATCTCTAATTGTAGATTTTGCTTTTTCATATCCTGACGTCAAAGAGTCTTTAACTGACTCAGTACCCTCAATTAAAGAGTCGTAACCAGTAGATATTGTCTCATTAACTGTGGCACAACTAGATAATATAAATAAGCAGGCAAATAAAGCTAAAAGAATTTTCTTAGTATTTAACATACAAGTATTATTATTAATTCAGTAAAAATGTCAAACGTGTTGACCTGCAGCATATCCTGATGACCAAGCCCATTGGAAATTATAACCACCTAAATGACCTGTTACATCAACTACTTCTCCAATAAAATATAAACCCTTGTTTGTATTACTCATCATTGTTTTTGATGACAATTCTTTTGTGTCAATACCTCCTAAAGTCACTTCAGCAGTTCTATACCCCTCAGTTCCAATAGGTTTTATTTCCCAATTATTAATAGAATTACTAATTTCTCTAATCAATTTTTTTGATAAATCAGCAATTCTTCCTGAAATTTTTAAATCTTCACATAGGCTTATTGCAAACCTTTTTGGAAGAAATTCTGATATTATAGAACTAATCTCTTGTCTTGGATTAGATACCTTTCTTTTCTCTAACAAGTCAAATATGTTAGATCCAGGTGTTAAGTCAATTGAAATTTTTTCTCCTAATTTCCAGTAAGAAGATATTTGAAGAATGGAAGGGCCGCTTAGTCCTCGATGAGTAAAAAGCATGCCTTCTTCAAAATACATCTTTTGAAAAGAGACGATTGCTTCAAGAGATAATCCAGCCAATTTTTGACATTTCTTTAAAAACATATCTTGAAAAGTTAAAGGGACTAGACCTGGATTTTGTTCTATAACATTTATATTAAATTGTTTTGCAATTTCGTATCCAAAATTTGTTGCACCAATTTTTGGTATTGAAAGACCTCCTGAAGCAATTACCAGTGAGTCGCAAACATAATCTTCTAAATTAGTTTTAATAAAGTACTTATTTTCTATTTTTTTAACTGACGATATTGACGTTTCACTTTTCAAAATTACACTTGCCGATTTACACTCCTCTAGGAGCATGTCTATAATTTGTTGAGAGCTATTATCGCAAAATAGCTGGCCTAATTTTTTTTCATGAAATTTAATGTCATATTTTTTAACTAAATTAATAAAATCATTTTGCGTATATTGTTTTAAAGCTGATATGCAAAAATTAGGATTTGATGAAATAAATTTACTTGGATTTGTATTTATATTTGTAAAATTACATCGTCCACCACCAGATATTCTAATTTTTTCTCCAATCTTCTTGGAATGATCGATGATCAAAACTTTTCTTCCCCTTTTTCCAGCTTCAATCGCACATAACATTCCTGCCGCACCTGCGCCAATAACAATAACTTCAAATCTTTTTATCATGAGTAATTCTTAAAATTATGAAAAAATTTAATAACCTTCAATGATTATCAAATTGCTTGTAGCGGAATTTGACCTTATTTTTAAAGCTTTTTGATATTCAGATGAATTATACCACTCTTGTGCTTTACTTATATTTTCAAATTCTAGAAGTACATTTCTTTTGAAATCCCAACTACCTTCTAAAACTTTAAATTCTCCACCCCTGAATAAGTACTTTCCTCCAAATTTTGATATTATTTTTTCACTTAATTCTGGATATTTCTTAAAAACTTCAGGATCATTAACGTTAGCTTGCAATAAAACATATCCTTTTTTCATATTATGCGACCAAACCTATACTTTTCTCACAGACTTATCCACATATATGTAGTTTGTTCATATATGAATGATATTTTTTTTATTGAATTCGTGTATTAATAATCCCCAAAAATATTGATTTATTTATATTTTTCATGAATCCTGAGTTTTTTTTCATTTGATGGACAAATTTATTGATTATTTTTGTTAAAATAAGGTGCTAAATTCCAAAGTTATGCACAACCTTAATAAATTATCAAAATCTTTTTTAATAATCATTATTTTTCAATCTTTTTTTATGAATCAAGCACAATCAAGTCATCTTAAGGTCAATATACTTGTTGATAACTCCTATAATGGCAAAGTCATAATTGAGGGATATGATCGCAAATATTTATTTGAAAGTAAAACGGCTCCATTATTCATTGTTAAAAGAGATATTGGTAATATTAATTCATCTATAAACCTAAGTTCTATTCCGCACACATATATAGGTCTTTTTGTTTTTATTGATCTTGACGGAAATAACAAATTTTCTCTCGACTTCAAAGGAGACCCTACAGAACCATATGGCTTTTCCCTTAATCCAAAAAAAAATTATCAAGACATTAAGTATGAAGATATAGTATTCGATACCTCTTTAATTGAGGAGATTTTAGAAATTTCTTTAAATATAGAAAACTTTTAAAGTTTGAAAGTTTCTAAAATCTTTTGAACAGCTTTATTTACATTTATTTTATTTGTCTCAATTATTAAATCGGGATTAAGCGGTTCCTCATAAGGACTAGAAATACCAGTAAAGTTTGGAATTTTACCTGCCCTTGCTTTCTTATAGAGCCCCTTAGGATCTCTTTTTTCGGCAACTTTTAGAGGAGTTGAAATATAAATTTCTTTAAAATCATTTTTTTCAAAAAGTGACCTTGCCATTTGACGTTCTATTCTGAAGGGTGAAATAAAAGATGCTATTACAATTATACCAGCATCAACCATTAGTTTTGCTACTTCAGCAACTCTTCTAATATTTTCAACTCTATCTTTATCTGTAAAGCCTAAATCTTTATTTAAACCATGTCTTACATTATCGCCATCCAATACGTAGGTCCTATTGCCTTTACTATATAAATCTTTCTCCAAAGCATTAGCTATAGTTGATTTTCCTGAGCCGGAAATTCCTGTTAACCAAATAACTAAACCTTTATGGCCACTTAATTTTTCTCTAAGCTTTTTATTAATTGTTAAATTTTGTATGTGAATATTTTCAGATCTTCTTAATGCAAAATTTATCATAGCACATCCAACTGTTTCATTGGTAATAGGATCAATTAAAATCATTGATCCTAATTGCTTATCTTCTGTATAGTTTTTAAACGGAACAGCTTTATTAAATGCAATAGTGCATTCGCTAACACTATTTAAAAGAAGCTCTTTTCCAGAATAATTTTCAAGTGTATTAACATCATAAATTTTTTTAATTTCTAAAATTTTAATAGATATTTTTTGCGTGTATATTTTTCCAATATAAGTTCTCCCGTTCAATCCGGCATTATTAGACATCCAAATCATATTAACGTTAAATTGATCTGCACAATCTATAACTTTTTTACTATCACAAATAATATCTCCTCTTGAAATATCGATCTCTCTATCAAGAGTGATTGTAATACTATTTCCCTTTGAAGCCTTTTTCAGATTTTTCTTATATAAGATAATGTCTTTAATTTTTGCCTTTTTATTTGAGGGAAGGACTAATATTTCATTACCTTTCTTAACGTTACCTGAACTTATTGTTCCGCTGTAACCTCTAAAATTTAAATTAGGTCTATTGACCCATTGAACCGGCATCACAAAACCAGCTTTTTTATCTTTTTCTATATTTATATTTTCTAAATAATGAAATAAAGTTGATGACTTGTACCATTTAATTTTTGAAGATTTTTGATAAATATTATCTCCATTTAATGCTGATATAGGAATTATTTTAATTGTTTCAAAATTAAGATTCTTTGAGAATTTTTTATACTCCTCAGATATTTTTATAAATGTATCTTTATCATACCCGATCAAATCCATTTTATTAATTGCGACAACAATATTTTTAATACCTAGTAGAGAAACAATAAACGAATGACGTTTTGTTTGAGTAACTACACCATGTCTAGCATCAATAAGAATAATTGCTAAATCAGCTGTTGATGCTCCAGTGGTCATATTTCTGGTATACTGCTCATGACCTGGTGTATCAGCTACAATAAATTTTCTCTTACTACTTGAAAAAAAACGGTAGGCAACATCTATAGTGATGCCCTGTTCCCTTTCAGCACTTAAGCCATCGACTAGTAAGGCAAAATCTATTTCTTTTCCTTGAGTGCCATGTAAATTTGATTCTCTCTTCAATGATGCTATTTGATCATCAAATATCATTTGAGATTCATAGAGCATTCTTCCGATTAAAGTACTTTTACCATCATCTACACTTCCACATGTTATAAATCTTAGGAGGCTTAACTCCGATTGTCTTTCGAGATAAAGATCAATTTTTTTTTCTTTAGACATCAGAAATATCCTTCTAATTTCTTTTTTTCCATTGAGCTTGAAGAATCATTATCTATAGCTCTACCTTCCCTTTCAGATGTTTTTGATTTCAGTAATTCTAAAACTATTGTTTCTAAAGTTTCTGCATCTGATTCAATTGCGCCGGTAAGTGGATAGCAGCCTAACGTTCTAAATCTTATTTTCTTTAGAAGTATTTTTTCTTCTTTTTTAATATCAAGTCTGTCGTCGTCTACCATAATAAGCATTTTGTTACGCTCTATAACTGGTCTCATTTTTGCATAATAAAGAGGTACAATAGGTATGTTTTCTTGATATATGTATTGCCAAATATCTAGCTCAGTCCAATTGGAAAGAGGAAAAACCCTTATACTTTCACCTTTATTTATTGAAGAGTTATAAAGATTCCATAACTCGGGCCTTTGATTCTTGGGGTCCCATTGATGATTTGGAGTTCTAAATGAGAAAATTCTCTCTTTAGCTCTTGATTTCTCTTCATCTCTTCTTGCCCCACCAAAGGCTACATCAAACTTATATTTATCCATTGCCTGTTTAAGTCCCTGTGTTTTCATAATATCTGTATGAACAGAGGAACCATGAGTTAAAGGATTGATATTTTTTTTTACTCCCTCAGGATTTATATGTGTGATCAATTTCATACCTGTCTCTTCAACAATATGTTTTCTAAATGAATACATTTCTTTAAATTTCCATCTCGTATCAACATGCATAAGTGGAAATGGTGGAAGACTGGGATAGAATGCCTTTTTTGCCAAATGAAGCATAACTGAACTATCTTTGCCAATAGAGTAGAGCATGACAGGATTTTCAGCTTCACTTACAACCTCTCTCATTATTTGAATACTTTCAGACTCTAAGTCATTTAAATATGAATTATTAGAAATATTTTTATTTGAATATTTTATTTTATTTTGTGAGGGAAGGGAGTTGTAGAAAAGATAAATAGGAATATGACAAATAAATTTTGATTTAAATTTTATATCAAAGTTTTTATTTTCTTCAGTAATTAAAAAAAATTTTTCACTAATCTTTATGTCAGGAATACATACAAAACTTTTTTTTAATCTTAATGACAAAGACTCTAGACCTTTTAATATCTCACTTTGACTGTCTGATGTGATTAAAGCCCATCTTCTTCCACCTCTTCTATCGTTTGCAAACAAAATAAATTGTTTATCAATTTTATGAAGTTGAATAAATAATATCAAAGTCCTCTTATCCTCATACTGTTTAAGTGTTCGCTTAAAGAATTGGAGTTTAACTTTTTCTTTATTATCAATAATATAATTTTCAAGCTTTAAAATAGGAGGAAAAAATTTATTTTTTTCTATCCATCTTTCGTAGCTTCTTTTTGTATTAAAGTATTTCTTATGAGAGAGTAAATCAAAATGGGATTCACTATCCCATGCAATTTTTCGACTAATTTTGTTAGTGGAGTAAAATATGTAGTTATTTATAGTTTTTATCATAATGTCGTATTATGAATAAAATAGTATTTTAATTCAAATTGTATATAGTTATTTTGTATTAAATGAATAAAAAAACAGATAATAGCAAATTACGACAAAATATATATCTCACTGCTTTAATTGATATTGCGAGACAGGCAGGTGCTAAAATTCTCGACTCCTATAATAACCAACATCATGAAATTACATACAAAAATGACGAATCGCCTCTTACTGATGCAGATATTAATTCTCACAAAATTATATCAAGTGAATTAATGGCAATTAGTAATTTGCCAATTATTTCTGAAGAGTCTGAGTCGATTTATACAAAATCCGAAAACTATTGGTTAATTGATCCTCTAGATGGCACTAAAGAGTTTATAAATAAGAATGGCGAATTCACGGTTAATATTGCTCTTATAGAAAATCAATTCCCTACAATAGGAATTGTTTATCACCCTTTAGAAGGTTTTGCTTATATTGGTGGTAGCAAATTGGGTGCTATTAAAATTGACTCCTCTAATGATCAAAAAAATATTTCAGTTTCTCAACCTACAACTCCTATCAGAGTTGTAGCTAGCAGAAGTCATTTAAACGACCTTACGAAAACATTTATTAATAGTTTGGGTTCAGTAAAAACTATTCAAGCTGGAAGCTCTTTGAAGTTCTGTTTAATTGCTGAAGGTGTAGCAGATATTTATCCTCGATTAGGCCCTACTTCTGAATGGGATACAGCTGCTGCTCAAGCTGTGGTTGAAGGTGCGGGTGGAAGTGTGTTAACTCTAGAAGGAACAAGATTACATTATCAAAAAGAAAATATTTTAAATCCACATTTTGTTGTGAGAGGAAACAATACTCTAAATTTCTAATCTTCATTTATAGAAGGATTATTTTTTCTATATGTTTTTTCTAAATTTATTTCATCTACTTCAGTATATATCTCCGTTGTTGATAAAGAAGAGTGACCTAATAATTCTTGAATAGTTCTAAGGTCGCCACCATTTTTTAATAGATGAGTTGCGAAACTATGGCGGAGAGCATGTGGTGTTGATGTTTTAGGTAGTCCTAAATTAATTCTAGCTTCTTTTAGATCTCTTTGAAATGTTCTTGCTTGCATTGGTGAGCCCCTATCTCCAATAAAAATAGATTGACTCTCTCCTATTTTGTAAGGCAAAGAAATTACATACTCACTAATTGCTGATTGTACAATCTCTAATACAGGAACCAATCTTTCTTTCCCCCCTTTACCCATAATAGTAATTGAGGATAAATTTTTAGTCTGGAGTAATGTTAACGAAAGAGCTTCATTAATTCTAAGGCCACATCCATAGAGAAGATAAAATAGGGCTTTGTTCCTCTTTTTGATCCAACTCTTCTTAGATACAGATTCTAATTCAGTTAGAAGTAAGCCAATTTGATTTTCTTGAATAGATTTTGGAAGCGATTTTGGTATTTTAGGACTTCTCAAAAGGATAATTTGGCTAAATGGCTTATCGTAAGCATCAGATCGAGTTTTCATGAATTTGAGAAAATTTTTTAACGAACTTATAGTTCTTCTTCTTGATCTTGCAGATAATGGTTTTTTATAAATGTTTATATAGTTTCTCTCTAAGGTCAAATCAGACAACCAAGCTCTTAGAGTTTTGAGTTCCAATTTTATAATATCGTTGTTTGTAATAATTGAAGCTTTGTAATGATTTAAAAATATTAAAAAATCGGCAAGATCGTAAGAATAGGAGTTGTAAGTATTTTGAGAAAATCCTTTAATATCCTTAAGAAATAAAACCCAGTCTTTATAATTTTGAATTAAAGATTGATCAATTTGCTTGCCTTCTAGTAAATCTAAAAAGTTCATTTCATGATATTATAAATGAGAATCCCAATTTAAGAACATGTATTATTTTAAAATTATTCCTTTTGCCCTGATAGACAGACCATTAATTTATAAATGTAAGGAAAAGATTAAAAGGGGAAGAATAGTTGAAATATCTGTCAGAAAAAAAGAATTAGCAGGAGTCGTTTTATCTGAAATAGCATCATCAGAGATCACATTTGATAAAAAAAAAATTTTAGAAATATCAAAATTAAATCTTTATAGTTTTAAGTCTACTCACATAGAGTTTATAGAATACTTATCCAGACATTATTTTATTGAGTTGGGAATGTCGTTCAAAATTTCGATTGGTTCTGATGTAAATTTAAAAAAACAATTAAAAAACTATTTATTATTTAATCATCATATTTACGAAAATAAAAAAATATTAATTGGATATAACAAACTTTCACCTAAAAAGTTTTTAGCTCTCCAAAATGAAAAACAGATTGTTGAAACAGATCTAGGTTTTAAATTTTATAATAAGAAAGATAATATTGAATTAAATGACGAACAGGACGCTATTTTTCAAAAAATAAAAGATGACAGTTATTTAAAATATTCTTGTCATTTGATCAACGGAGTAACAGGTTCTGGTAAAACAGAATTATATTTTAAATTTATATATCAAGCTCTTAATAATAAAAAACAGGTCTTAGTCTTATTGCCAGAAATTGCATTAACAGAAGATTGGTCAAAGAGATTTGATAAATATTTTGGCTGTTCGCCATACGTATGGCACTCTAAACAAACAGTTAGCCAAAAAGGTAGAATATTAAAATCATTAATGTCAGGAGAACCTTGTGTTGTAGTTGGTGCTAGATCTGCAGTTTTACTTCCATTTCAAAATTTAAAACTAATTATTTGTGACGAAGAACATGACAGTTCATATAAGCAAGATGATGGTCCTAAATACCATGCAAGAGACATGTCTATTTTAAAAGCAAGTAAGGAAAAAGCAATGTGCCTTCTTGTGAGTGCTTCTCCATCTCTTGAAACTTTATACAATGTTAAAAATAATAAAATCAATCAATACGAATTAAATTCACAATTTTTTAAGACTTCTCTTCCTAACATAAAACTTATCAATATGAATAAATTTAAACCTAGTTCTACGTCTTGGATTTCTAAAACGATGTTTGAAAAAACTAAAGCTGTTTTAAAAAATGAAGGACAGGTTCTTTTTTTTCTCAACAGAAGAGGCTATGCACCAACTAAAATGTGTGTTCAATGTCATTCCGTGGTGCAATGTATAAATTGTTCTACAAATTTAGTTTATCATAAATCAATAGGTAGATTAATTTGCCATCATTGCGCTAAGATGTATGAGAATAATCAAATTTGCATGCAATGCTCAAGTTCTAAATTTATTTCTCTCGGTATAGGATTAGAGAGATTGCAAGAAGAAGTAATTAGACTTTTCTCAGGTTATAAAGTTCAGATTTTTTCGAGTGATACTTTGAGAAATAAAAAAAATAAAAAAATATTTTTTGAAGAGGTACATCAAAATCAAATTAAAATACTTATTGGTTCGCAAATTGTAGGCAAGTCTTTTCACTTTCCTAATCTTAAACTAGTGAATATTATTGATGGTGACTCAACTTTGCATAGTCCTGATTTCAGAGCTATTGAAAAAACCTATCAATTATTTCAGCAAGTTGCGGGTAGGTCTGGTAGAGAAGGATCTCAAGGAGATGTATTAATTCAAACATATAATATTGCACACCCCTTATTTCAAAGTCTTATGGATCAAGATCGTAATTTATTCATTGAAAAAGAATTATATAGAAGAGAGCAATCTGCTCTTCCTCCTTATTTTAAAATTGGTGTGTTGAATATACTTCACAAAAATCAATCTGATTTGAGAAATATAACCTTAGATATCCTCCAAAAATCTAAAGATCTCTCTATAAATATATATGGACCAACACCAGCACTGATTCCCTATAAAAAATCTCATTTTCATCAAATTTTCTTCCTCAAGGAAAAGTCTTACAAAGAGCTTGAGTGGAAAATTAGTCAGTTAAGATCTTCAATTAACCCTAAAAATCAACGTTTTCTCAGTATAGACATTGATCCTATCAGTATATCTTGATGCGTCATTTGTTAAGTCTTTAAAAGACACCCAATATGATAGAAAATCCTTCTATTTAAGTAAAAAATGAGCAATAAAATCATAGCCCAAAGATACGCAATAGCACTTTTTAGCACTGCTAAAAATGATGATTTAGATTCTCTTTTCTCAGATACAAAAACATTACTTGAAATGATTCATTCAAGTGATGATTTAATGAAAACTCTAAAGTCACCTTTGTCTAAAGGAGAACTTAAGTTAAATATAGTTTCCTCTCTCATCAAAGACATGGCTTCTAATAAAATTCTTAAAGGATTACTCGATACTCTTTATAAGAATAAAAGACTTTCTATTTTAGCTTTAGTGCTATCAAGTTTTGGTGAAGTATTACTATCAAAACGTGGTTACAAATCAGCCAATGTTACAACTGTAAGCGACATAGATGATGATACTAAAAAAAATATTTCAGAATTACTAAATTCTCAATATGGATCAAAGATAAATATTGAATTTAAGACTAATGAATCATTGCTTGGAGGCATGACGGTCGTTGTTGGATCTAAAATGATTGACCTAAGTGTGCGTAGTCAAGTTTCAAAATTTACAAATAACGTGAAAGGAGACATTTAATGTCGATTAAAGCATCTGAAATCTCTTCCATTATAAGAGATCAAATAAAAGACTTCGATAGCAAAGCAGATATATCTGAAGTAGGTACAGTTTTAAAAGTTGGTGACGGTGTTGCTCAAGTTTATGGGTTAGATAATGTCCAAGCTGGAGAAATGGTAGAATTTGCAGGAGGCGTTAAAGGTATGGCTCTTAACCTTCAAGAAGATAATGTAGGTATTGTTCTTTTTGGGGATGACAGAAGTATCAAAGAAGGCGACACTGTTAAGAGAACCAAGAGCATTGTTGAAGTTCCTGTTGGAAAAGGTTTATTAGGACGAGTAGTTGATGGTCTTGGAAATCCAATTGATGGAAAAGGTCCAATTCAAAGTAGTGAGTCAAGAAGAATTGAAGTAAAAGCTCCAGGCATTATTCCAAGACAAAGTGTTAATGAGCCTATGCAGACTGGATTAAAAGCGCTTGATGCATTGGTCCCTGTTGGTAGAGGTCAAAGAGAGCTCATCATTGGAGACCGTCAAACTGGTAAAACTGCTGTAGCTATTGATGCTATTATAAACCAAAAAGAAATTAATAAGTCTGAAGATGAATCTAAAAAACTCTACTGCATTTATGTTGCGATTGGACAAAAAAGATCAACTGTTGCTCAAGTGGTTAAAACTTTAGAAGAAAATGGAGCTCTTGAATATACAATCGTTGTTGCCGCTACCGCTTCAGATCCAGCTCCTTTACAAT
>ENA-UOXV01002953-UOXV01002953.1-marine-metagenome-genome-assembly--contig:-NODE-2953-length-21527-cov-10.451332_pt1 | contig 21527 bp, 18 predicted proteins | sample MGYA00238165_ERZ766961 | MGnify/ENA primary metagenome ERZ766961 (study PRJEB28924, sample SAMN03173240) | marine metagenome | biome: Marine; feature: Water; material: Subsurface seawater | place: North...
GTCCATGGTGGTAAGAATTTAAAGATGGAAATCTTACAGAAGTTCCTAAATTACCCCTCAATTTTGTGTTATTATCGACCTTGTAAGTTATCGTTGCTCTACTTGTGTAATAATCTCCAGCAGTTGTATGATCATCTCTTCTTAAACCAAAAGTAGTGTAGGTATCCTCTCTTGGTCGTAGTTGTAAATCAAAATATTGAGAATAAATTGCTTCATCACTTTCCTTATATTTGTTTCCTGCGTAATAACTTTTTAATTCAGCTGCATCAAATTCATTATCAAGTCCAAATATAATTTTATTATCTAGATCAAAATTATATTCTGATAATAAATTAATCGCATCTCTATAACCATAATAATTTGTTTTTGCTAAATTATAGCCAGTAGTATTTCTTAAAATGTAGGTATTATTATAAGATATTGTATTTTTTAGATTTCCAACATCATAAATTAATCGTCCGGTATAACTAGTTGACTGATCATCAGTAACATCATTTGAATCAGTTCGCGTATTGTCTACAGCATCGTATTCTAAGAATGAGTCATTATGATATAGATAACTTTCTACTCTTAAATTTTCATTAAAATTGTAACCATAGTTCATTGTTAAACTATCACTTCTATAGCCATCCTTCTCAGAGTTATCCGTCATTGCTGACTCACCATCAGTTGCAAAATTGGTATAACCTACAAAATAATCATAATTGTCATATTTTCCATCAAAACTTAAATCAACCTTTTGTGTGTTGAAAGAGCCTGCTGAAATATTTATATCATTGTTATGTCCTTCTTGCCCTTTTTTTGAAAATAATTGAACTGTTCCTGCTAATGCACCACTACCATATAGTGAGCTCTGAGCTCCTTTTAAGATTTCAACTCTATCAAAGGATCCAGATACTAAATTATTAAAATAATAATCATTAGATGGAGTAGAAGGATCTGAAACTTTAACACCATCTATATAAACAGTTGTATATCTTTTAGGCTGACCCCTTAATTGAATCCCCGCAACAGTTCCATATCCTCCATTTTGAAATTGATTCATTCCATTTAAATTATTATCTAAAATATCACCAATAAAATACTCATTTGAATTTTCTATAGTTTTTCTATCAATAACTGTAACGTCGCTACCTACAGTGCTCTTTGATTGGGGTGATTTACCAGCAGATATAACAATAACTGGAATTTCCTTTGCATAAAATTTTGCAAATTCAAAAAAATTAAAAAATAAAATTAGACTTAAAAACAGTATCTTCATTAGCAACCTTACATTATTTATTGGATTAAGAACTTTAGCTCTAATCCAGTTAATTTAATGCCGATGCTTATTTTTCATAGTAGAATTAGACTTTTCCTGGCCATCATTCAACAACGGACTATACTGGGTGGCGCTCCGACTTTACGGTTCCAGGAAGAGCCAATGAATTTAACACTGATTTCCCACCATGCATTTCAGTACATTTGATATTTACAAAGAAAATTTAAAAATGTCAAATCTATTTTATAATTGATATAGTTAGCTATAAAACTATTTTAGATTTATTAAAAACTTATAAATACAAATGTTTACAAATCAAACTATATTAATTACTGGGGGAACAGGCTCTTTTGGTAAAAAATTTATTGAAAAATTATTACACAAATACAAACCAAATAAAATCATTGTTTATAGCAGAGATGAACTAAAACAGTTTGAAATGCAAAAAATTTTTCCAGGAAATAAAAATACAGCTATCAGATATTTTATTGGTGACATTAGAGATTTACCAAGATTAAGACAAGCCTTGGATACGGTAGATATAGTTGTTCATGCAGCCGCTCTAAAGCATGTTCCGATTGCAGAATATAACCCATTTGAAGCAGTTAAGACCAATATTATTGGAAGTCAAAATGTTATAGATGCATCATTATCAACTAATGTAAAAAAAGTGATTGCTTTAAGTACGGATAAAGCTGCAGCGCCAATCAATCTTTACGGCGCAACAAAATTAGCATCTGATAAACTATTTATTGCAGCCAATAATTTTAAGGGAAGTAAAAATATTAAATTTTCAGTAGTGAGATATGGGAATGTTATGGGTAGCAGAGGCTCGGTAATTCCTTACTTCTTAAAATGTAAAAAAAAAAATTTTATACCGATAACAGATGAAAATATGACCAGGTTTAGCATTACTCTAAATGAAGGTGTAGACTTTGTTTTTAAATCTTTAAAAAATATGCAAGGAGGTGAACTTTTTATTCCAAAAATTTCATCATTTAAAATCTTAGATTTAGCAAAAGCAATTGCACCAAATATTAAACCAAAAATAATAGGACTTCGTCCAGGTGAAAAATTGCATGAAGAAATGATAACAGAGTCGGACTCTTATAATGCAATGGAGTTTAAAGATTATTATATAATCATACCAGACTCTCAATATACCAGTTTAAATAAAAAATATTTCATGAAAAAAAATAAAAACATAGCAAAGCCTTGTAAAATTGGTTTTTGTTATAATAGTAAAAATAATAAAAATTTTTTATCAATCAAGGAACTTAAGACTCTTATTAAAAAAAATGTTTCTGATGAATAAAAGATATATATGATAACCTACGGTAAACATTTTATCGACAAAGCAGATAAAAAAGCCGTCCTTTCAACACTTTCAAGTGGCTGGTTGACACAAGGTCCAAAAGTAATTCAATTTGAGTCTGAAATTAAAAAAAAATTTGGTTCTAAATATTGCTCTGTGGTGTCAAATGGAACAGCAGCATTACATTTAATAGCTATTGCTCTTGGTTGGGGTAAAAATGATACTATCCTGTGTTCTCCAATTAGTTTTATATCAGGGGCAAATTCAGCGCTTTATGTTGGGGCAAGTCCCGATTTTGTCGATATAGATAAAGAAACGTACAATATAGATATATTTAAACTTGAAAAAAAAATTATATTTTATCAAAAAAAAAAAATAATAATCAAAGCAATTATTGTGACAGATTTTGCAGGTAACCCAGCTAATTGGAGCAGTTTAAGAAAAATATCAAAAAAATATAAAATTAAAATTATAAATGATAATTGTCATGCTTTAGGGGCGGGTTATAAAAAAGATACAAAATATGCAATAAAATATGCTGATGTAGTTATACACAGTTATCATCCAGTGAAAAATATAACCTCTGGTGAAGGAGGAGCAATTTTAACAAATGATAAAAAACTTTATAGTAAAGTTAATAGGCTAAGATCACATGGAATTAAAAGAAGCAATGTTTCATGGTTTTATGAAATGATAGAAATAGGATATAATTATAGATTAACAGATATTCAATCTGCGCTAGGAGTTAGTCAGCTTAAAAAACTTGATAAGTTTGTTAAAAAAAGAAATCAAATTGCCAAAATATATTCTCAAAATTTTAATAGTAATATATTTAAAAAACCAGAAATAAATGAAAATAATTTACACTCTTTTCATTTATATCCATTATTAATAAAATTTAATAAACTCAAAATAACAAAATCTTTATTTTTAAAGAAAATGCTTGCAGTAGGCATAAGATTACAGGTTCATTATATACCGACATATCTACACCCATTTTATAAAAAAAAATTTAAATTCAAAAGAAATGATTTTCCAGTATCAGAAAATTTTTATAAGGAAGAAATATCACTGCCCATCTATTATAGTTTAAGAAAATATGAAGTTTATAAAGTAATAAATAGTATTGAAAAAATTTGTAAAAAGAATTTAAAATGAATATAGCAATTATACCAGCAAGGTCTGGCAGCAAGAGAATATTAAATAAAAATACAAAACTTTTTTTTGGTTTCCCAATCATTTATTGGTCATTAAAGGCAGCAAAGGAATCTAAAATCTTTGATAAAATTATAGTTTCTACAGATAGTAAAAGAATAGCTGAAATTGCAAAAAAATATGGAGCAGAAATACCTTTTTTAAGACCAAAGAAATACTCAAATGATAAAATTGGAATTGATGAAGTAATAAAACACACAATAAAAGAATTAGAAATAAAAAAACGTAATTATGTTTGTTGTATTAGTGCAACTGCTCCGTTTATAAGATCAGCAGACCTGATTATGGGTTTTAATAAGATAAAAAAAAAAAAAATGGACTATATATTTTCAGCAACTAAATATGATTACCCAATCCAGCGTGCATTTTCATTAAAAAAGAATAAACTTAAAATGATTTTTCCTAAATTTTATAAATATAATAGTCAAGATTTAGAAGAAACTTATCATGATGCTGGACAATTTTATTGGGGTACAGTTAATGCCTGGGTTAAAAAAAAAATGATTTTTTCAAAAAATTCATTAATTATTAATATCAAAAGTCATTTGGCTCAAGATATTGACACAATTGACGATTGGAAAAAAGCGGAATTAAAGTATAAATTAATTAACCAAAGTGAAAAATAATAATAATATCCTAATAATTGCTGCGCACCCAGACGATGAAGTGTTAGGTTGTGGTGGAACTGTAGCAAAAATGTCTAAAAATGGTGATAATGTTGATGTCTTAATTATTTCAGACGGTGTTAGCTCTAGAGACCTTAAAGATAAGGTATTAAAAGAAAATCTTATTCTGCGAAGAAAAGCCTGCAAATTATCGTGTGATTTGCTTGGTATCAACAAACCTGATTTTGAAAATTTTCCTGACAACCAGCTTGATAAGATTCCACTACTAAAGATAACACAAGTTATTGAAAAAAAAATAAAAAAAATTAAACCAAATATTATTTTTACCCATCATTGGGGTGATCTAAATATTGATCACCAAAAGATTAGTAAGGCTGTTATTACGGCATGCCGACCACAAAAAGGTAATAATGTGAAAACTTTATTATTTTTTGAAATTCCATCAAGTACAGAATGGCAAATTTCTTCAAAGAAAAATTTATTTTCACCTAATTGGTTTTTTGACATAAGCTCTACAATCAATCTCAAAATTAAGGCATTAAAATTTTACAAATCTGAATTAAAAAAATCTCCACATCCAAGATCATTAGCTGGAATTAAAGCACTTGCTGAATGGAGAGGCGCAGTAGTAGGCTCTAAGGCAGCTGAAGCTTTTGAGTTGGGTAGAAAGTATGAATGAAGACCACATAAGTAGAAAAATATATTCAAAGAAAAATTTTATATCAAAATCAGAAGTTAACGCTATCTTGTTGGAGATTCATAATTTGATGTTAACAAAAATAGATAATAAATTATTAAAAAAAACGAATTTATCCCAAATGAATGCATGTTATGAGTTTATAAAAAAAAAAAAAGAGTGGACGGACATTTATAATAAATTTAATAAGCTAAAAACTATACAGTCAATTTTAATACCTAAAGTTTTAAAAACTGCAAAGAAAATGTTTAAAAAAAATAAGATTAGAATTCTTACAAAAGGATTGAGAGTTATAGAAAAATCTTCATTGAGAACTTATCCCATCCATCAGGAATACCCAGGCATGAAGTCAAAATCATTTTTAGTATTTTGGATTTCCTTACATGAAATTAAAAAACTTTATGGTGGATTATTAGTATCAAAAAAAGTAATAAATAAACCACTAACACATGTACTAGATAAAAAAAAATATAATATTTTAAAAAATCAAAAACTTTGGAAAAAACAAACTTTTGAAAAAACATTTTCTACAGGTGAACTTTTAACAATTGGAAAATATGTACAGCATGGTACGGCTCCTAAAAAATTAGGAAGCCCAAGATGGTCATGCATAATTAGAGTTGGGTTATAGTTTTTATCAATACAATGAGTAAAAAGTTAAAATTTGTACTTTTGACAAGTTTTTCATCAAAACTTGGTTATGGGCATTTTAATAGATGTAAAATACTAGCAGAAGAACTTATCAAGAAAGGCCATAAAGCCTTATTGATTGTTAATACATTCGATATAAAATTTAAAAGCACAAAACATTGGATTAAAAATGACAATATAGAAAAGAACTATCCAAAAGCAGATGTTTGCATTGTTGATAAGTATTATTATGGAGACAGATATTACAAAAATTTACGTAAATTTTATGAGAAAATTATAATTTTTGATGATTGTGAATTTAAAGTACCCAATAATGTTTTTGGTGTAATTAATCCAAATATTTATGCACACAAATCACAATATCCTACTAACCTAAAAATTTGGTCTGGAAAAAAATATATCATTTTAAGAGATGAATTTTTAAAAAAAAGAAAATTAAAAAAGAGAAATAATATTTTTTTATGTGTGGGAGGTAGCGATCCTACAAATCAAATAGATAGATTAATTAAAGCTCTATTAAAAAAATCAATATTGAATATTAATGTTATATATGGGCCAGGCCATAAAAATATCAGAAATATTAAAAAATGGGAAAATAATAAACAAATTATAGCTCATCATAATCCTAAAGATATTAGTAAATTAATGTCACAAGCTAAATATGCAATTTCTTCAGCAGGTAGCATGTTGTATGAACTAAAATCACAAAATACGCCAACTATTTGTTTAGCTTTAGCCAACAACCAAAAAATATTAGGTCAAGAGATGAATAAATTTACCTCAATAAATTATTTAGGTTTTTATAAGTATGTAACGGACGTTAAATTGATTAAAGCAATACAACGTGAAGAAAAAAAAAATATAACAAATCATCATCTAATAAAAAATGATTTATTTTTGTATGGATCAAAGAAGCTAGCAGTAGATCTCTGCAATTATTTTCTATTAATAGATAATAAAAAAAATACTCCATACACGGTATCGGACATAAAAAACGAATATAATTATTCTGCAAATGAAAAGGAAGATTTTAAAAAATTAAGATGGGGATCTGAAAAATCAATGAATAATCGTTATAATTTTATAATTGATAAATTTATATCCAAAAATATAAAAGATTGGCTAGATGTTGGTTCTGGAACTGGAAACTTACAGTTCATAGTTAAAAAAAAATTCCCAGAAATTAATCCAATTGGTTTGGAGCTTTCTGAAAAACTTTTTAATATTGCTAAAAAAAGAAATACAAAATTAAAAATAAAATTTTTTAATATGGATTTTTTAAAATATAATAAAAATAATTTTGACTTAATTACATGTATAGGTGTTATGTCAAAATCAAATATTACACTTCATAATATATTCAGTAAATCTAGTAAATTACTTAAAAAAAATGGATTATTAATAATGGATTTTAAAAATAAAAATTGGGAAAAATTTAATTCAACCAACTTTTTTCCAGAAGCTAAACACACCTGGTATGAAAAAAATATTATTTTAAATGAGATAAAGAAATTTAAAAAATTAGATATTGTAGAATTTATTGGTTATAAACCAAACACTAATCAAAAAGTTTTAACAAGCCAATCACACACAAATTATTTAATAGTAAAAAAGAAATATTAAGGTTAAAAATGCTTTCTATATGATGAAATGCGCAGTAATTGATTGTGAGGTACGAGTAGTCCACAAAGCTGGTAGAAATCCAAATTATTTAAAGAATTCTAATGAAGGGCCTATCAGAGATATTTATCAAGATAGGTCAATTAAAAAAGCAATTAAACTTTGGAATGTTGAATCTTTAATTAAATCCATGAATAAAAATAAAATCCGATATGCTGTTATAAGTGGATTAGCATGGGTAAATAGAGGAGCATTAAAAGCAAATAATGAATATGTCAAATATTGTTTAGATAAATATGAAAATAGACTTTTAGGTTTTTACAATGTTCCCACTCACAATATTAAAAAAGCAGTTTCAGATATTATTAATTTAGATAAAAAAAAATATCTAGGTGTTGAAATAATTCCTAAATGGCAGAATATTAATATTAATGATAAAAAATTAACACCTATTATTAATATAATTAAAAAAAGAAAAATGTTTTTAAAAATTTACACAGCTCATCCGACACAAACACTTAATGGAGATTCTCCGTTTAGAACTTTATCCTTTTTAAAAAAAAACAAAAATTTAAAAGTGATAATTCCTCATCTAGGTGGTTTATTAACAATTTATGCATTGATGCCAAAAATTAAAAAAATTATTAAAAATGTATATTTCATTACATCTGTGAGTAAAACAATGGATATGGTAAAATTTTCTAGTGAAATTAATTCAAAGAATTTATTATTTGGAACTGACTATCCTTTTAATCATTGTTTTAATCAAAGCTTCCCAATTAAAAAAATTAATGAACTAAAAATTTCGATAGATACAAGAAAAAAAATTTTTAGTGAAAACGCACTTAAAATATTTAATTTTAAAAAATAATGAATAAAAAAATTTTTGAAGATCTTTTTTTTAAATTAATTGATAATAAAAAAAATAAATATCATCCTCTTGTTTGGATTAATGGAAAACCAAAAATAGGTAAAAACACTTATATTGGTGGTTTTTCTGAAATAAACTCAAAGGGTTCAAAAATTTCTATAGGTAGTCACTGTGATATTGCTTCATTTGTATCTATTAATGTCGCCGATAGTCACAAAAAATGTATTGGTATAGAAAAACATATAACTAAAAAACCTATAATCTTAGGAGATAAAGTTTTTGTAGGCTCTCATTCAGTAATTCTAGGAGGTGTTACAATAGCCAATAATTCAGTGGTTGGTGCTGGTACTATTCTTCAAAATATCAAAATACCACCATACTCGTTAGTAGTTGGGAATCCTCCTGTAATTAAAAAAAACTACTATAAAAAAAATTTAAAAAAATGATTCCACATAATCGTCCAACAATCGGATCTAAAGAAATTTTAGCTATTTCAAAAGTGGTTAATAGTAAAAAAATATCTCAAGGTAGAGAAGTCGAAGAGTTTCAAAAGGAATTTGCTAGATACTTGCATTTGCCTGAAAAAAATGTTGTAGCAGTAAATAATGGAACATCAGCATTATACTTGGCATTGAGGGCACTTAATGCGAAAAATAAAAAAGTAATATATCCAAGCTACTCATGTTCTTCGTTGAGAAATGCTACTTCTTTAATTAATGGAATAGAAGATTTGAGAGATATAGAAGAGGGAACACCAAATATGAGGAGCTATAATTATGATAAAAATAGTATCGTAATAATTCCTCATATTTACGGTTTTCCATCTGATATTAAGAAACAAAATTCTGTAAATTTTATAGAAGATTCTTGTCAGGCTTTAGGTGCTGAATATAATGGTAAACCAATATTAATGGGTGATGTTAGTATTTTTTCTTTTTATGCAACTAAAATGATGACTACAGCTGGGCAAGGAGGAATGCTTGCATCTAAAAATACAGCATTGATAAGAGAAGTTAAAGACTATCTGGCATTTGATCTTAGAAAGGATTCAAAAATAAGATTTAACTTTCAAATGACAGATATTCAGGCTGCTATGGGCCGTATTCAACTTAAAAGAATAGACGAATTCGTTCAAAAGCGAGATGAAATCTTCAAGTTTTATAGTGATTTAAGAATACCATTATTGGATGTTAAATATTCAAAAAAAACATTTAAACCAGTTAGATTTAGAACAGTTATGATGAATAAAAACCCAAAACGGCTGATAGATAAATTTAAAAAACTTGGTATAGAAACTATAAATCCATTAGAAACTTGGGAACTTTTAAGTAAAAATAAAAAACTTAAAAACTCCATTCATTTAACAAAGAATACAATTTCTTTACCTTGTTATCCATCTTTAAAGAAAAAAGATTTAATTAAAATCGAACAAGCAATTGATAAACTTCAGTTATATATTTAAAAAATGATAATCATATCAGGTCATCAACCAGTTTATTTACCATGGTTAGGTCTTTTTCATAAATTAAGTCTATGTGATAAATTTGTATATATGGATACTGTCCAATATTTAGATGGAGACTGGAATAATAGAAATAAAATAAAAACGCCCAACAAAGATTTTTTGTTAACTGTGCCTATAAGTAAAAAAGAGTCAAAACAAAAAAATATTAATGAAATAAAAATTTCTAACAATAGAGAAAATGCGAAAGAATTTTGGCAAAAAAAACACTGGGAAACTATAAAAATAAACTATAAGAAAGCTCCTTTTTTTCACTATTATGCAGAAGACATAGAAAAAATGTATCTAAATACAGAATGGAAAAATTTAGTTGATTTATGTTGGTATCAATTCAACTATTTTAAAAACTGTTTGGACATTAATGAGTGCGAAATTATAAAAATGTCAGAAGTTGATTTTTTAGGAAAAAAAGATGAATTAATATTAAATCAATGCAAAAGATTGAATGGATCTGCGGTAGTTTTTGGAGAACAAGGAATAAATTATGTAAATGTTGAAAAATTTAACAAAGAAAAAATATATATATATTTTCAAAATTATAATCATCCAACATACGAACAAAGGTTTAATAATTTCGTGTCACATTTGAGTGTACTAGATCTTCTTTTTAATTGTGGACCAGAAAGTAAAAAAATACTTATGTCTAATAATATAACCAAAGAAGAGCTTAATAATTCAAATAGTTGGTATAACAAATTTTAATTATGAATTTTTTAAAAAAAAAACCTTATTTAATTGCTGAAATTGGAGTTAATCATAATGGTAAATTATCTTTAGCAATTCAAACTATTAAGGCAGCAGCAAAAGCAGGTGCAGATGCTGTTAAATTTCAAATGTTTAATGCAGATGAATTTATGTCAAAAAAAAAACTGCTCTTTAAATATAAGACTAAAAAAGGAAATAAATCTGAAAACATGTACGATATGTTTAAAAGATTAGAATTTTCAGAAAAATGGTTATCAAAAATTATTCAGGTTTGTAAAAAAAATAAAGTAGATTTTCTTAGTTCGGTAGCTGATAAATCATCTGCAAACTTAATGAAAAAACTAAAGATAAAAGCTATAAAATTAAGCTCAGAAGATTTAATAAATTATCCATTATTAGAACATGTTGCAACACTTGGAAGAAATATAATTTTATCTACAGGAATGGCAAATTCTGAGGAGATTACTAGAGCTTTATCTTTTTTTAAAAAAAAAAAAATTAAAGTTATCGTTTTACATTGTGTATCAATGTATCCAACGTCTATTAAAGATGCCAATTTATTGAGAATGGTTTCATTAAGAAAAAAATACAATGTTAGTGTAGGTTATTCTGACCACACTTTAGGTATTGAGGCAAGTATCGTAGCAACGATATTAGGAGCAGAAATTATTGAAAAACATTTTACATTAAATAAAAATCTTATTGGACCAGATCATATTATGTCATCTGACCCAAAAGAATTTAAAGAATTAGCAGATAGTGTAAAAAGAATTCATTTAATTTTAGGAAGTTCAGACATTAAACCAAAAAAAGCTGAACAAAAATTTAAGAAAATATACAGAAGAAGCATCACTTCTATATCTCAAATAGCTAAAGGTGAAAAATTTTCATTAAAAAATACTGCTCTAATGCGACCCGCTACGGGGTTGCACCCAAAATATTATAAAAAAATCATAGGAAAAAAATCAAGTCGAACATTATTAAAGGACAAAAAAATTCAATTAAAAGATATTAAAAATTAATATCTGTTCCTCGTGCATACTTATCTACACTTATCTGTTCATTGAAATCTGACATTTGAGACAACTTAATATTAATTTTTTGACCATTCTTATTTAATATATTTCTTTTTAACCTTGATAGATAAAGTCTTTTTAAGCCAGAAAACTCATATTTATCACCTTCTTCTAAGTTAAATCCAAAGCTTTTCCATACAATGTTTTTTCTTTATGATTTATAGATTCCTGATTCTAGATTATTGAACTACAATTTAAGTGTCTTGATTAAAATACAGTGAAATAAAGTTAATGAAGATTAAAATTTTGCACAAGTATCGTGGGCGGAGCCATAACAGGATAAAAGCAAATTTAATTGAGGACATTTAAGAAGCAACTTTTAACCTTAATAACCTGCCCCTTTGATAGGCTGGAAAAACTTTGGCCTACTTATACTTCTCTACCGCATCAAGTTTTATTTTCATAAACTTAAAAAGTGAGTCTATTTTTTTTGAAGATTGGGTTTTTGAGTATTTGGCCCTTATTTCATATATTTTTGAGACAAAATTTAATCTTTCATTAACACTTTGTTTTTTTAAATAATACGAAATTTTTTGTGCACAATTAATTACGTTTTTAAGCGAATTTTTTTTTAAATTATTTTTAAAGTAATCATCAATATTATTAAATGCATAAATTTTTTTTTTGGGCTTTATTATTTTCTTTCTGACAAAACTAATTTTAACTAAATGGTTGTCTAAATTAACGTCATTTTTATGATGTAGAGGAGAAAAGGACCCTTTATTCAAAATTTGAAATCCATATTTATGAAAAAATTCAATTATTTTTTTATAATTAGTCAAATAAATTGTTGGAGAAAAATAATCACAAATCATGCTCTCAAAAAAAATATCATCTTTGTTGCCGTAGCTCATTAATGGTTTCTTAAATAATTTACTTTCATTACTTAAAAAATATTTGAAATCTGAACTTTTTATAATTCTTCTTGCTATGTAACTAACAAGCCATCTAAAATTATACTCATGATAAATGCTCAGATAAATTTTTCCATTAACTGGAACTGTATCAAAAATATTAATTAAACATTTTTCTGGATTTTGCGAATGAGGAATCCAATTTTGACAAATAACATAATCAAAATTTCCTTTTAGCTTTTTAGTAAAATCATGAACTCCAGAAAAAATTATTTTAGATTTGTATTTTTTTTTTAACTTATTTAATTTTTGTATACTAGAATTTAATATATCCAAACTAAATATTTTGTTATCTCCATTTTTTAAAATTTCATCTAAAATAATTGAATGAACGCCTGGCCCACATCCTGCATCAAGTAATTTTTTACCTTTTACTTTTGTTAAATTTTCTTTAAAAAAATAATTGAATCTTAACCTATGAAAATTTCTTTGCGCATTTACAATTTTATTTGTGCTTTTAAATTGAAAATTATTTAATCTTCTTAATTTTAATAATAATTTCATATTAAGAATTAATCTTTTTTGGAGTAGTTGAAATAAGTGCAAATCTTCCAATATGTAAATTTTTATTGAATCTTTTTTTTTTATCAATGAGTTGAATTTTATGATTTACTGAGTTTTTAAGGTAACAAACTGAACCATGTCGCATTTTATGTTCTATATTTATTAATTTATTCTGTTTACTTCTAATTGCCAAACCTCCTGATTCATAATCTTCTTTAACTATTGATAAAGGTATAATGTCTAATATTAATTCCCCACCATTTAAATCACTGTGCTCGGCATAATATCCCTTTCCTGAAGGATAAAATGAGCCTCTCAAAGTTAACTGATATTTAAATTTTATGTTATTTTTTTTTTCATAGTTTTTAATAAAGCTATTTTTTATTTTAAGAGATCTGTTAAGAATTTTAATACAATTTTTAAAATATTTATCATTTTTCTTCTCAAAAATGCAAGACCACATTACTCTTTTAAACATTCCTTTTTTTGGATTTATGTCCCATCTTTGAAACATTTTTTTATTTTTATTAATAAATTTTTTTTTTTTTATAAATTGAATTAATTCATCTTTTGCTAGAATACTTTCTTTTTTACTAAATAAATTATGAACTACACAAACTAAGTATTTTTTTTTATTAAAAATATTAAAAATTATTTTTTGATTTAATTTATTATATTCAATTTCTTTTATCATAAAAGTATTGATATTTTCAAAAGAAGTTAAAAATTAATATCTGTCCCTCGTGCATACTTATCTACACTTATCTGTTCATTGAAATCTGACATTTGAGACAACTTAATATTAATTTTTTGACCATTCTTATTTAATATATTTCTTTTTAACCTTGATAGATAAAGTCTTTTTAAGCCAGAAAACTCATATTTATCACCTTCTTCTAAGTTAAATCCAAAGCTTTTCCATACAATGTTTTTTTCTATTTGAGATGTTTTTGTAATTAAAAATTTTAATGTTGTCTTTTTTTTAAAGTCGCTAATATTTTTTTCTTTGTAGTGCTTCATCCAACCAATTAAATCATAGTTAAAATCATATTCAATTATAGATTCATTATTATATTTGTTACTTCTTTCAATATAAATACAATTTATAAATTGTTTGATGCTGTCTATTTCTGAAATATGATCAGGAATTTTTTTACAGAGAATTTTTAAATTTGAAAAAATCCATTTTAACATAGCATCAAAATGGTCAATCCATAGTTTTTGTGAATACCTTAATAAATCTCCACCTTTTCTTCCATTTAAATAGTCTTCTTTATTCAATTTTACATAATTGAAAACATCGGTCTCATTTTCAAAATTTTCTTCATATAAACTGTCAACATATTCATTAAACGACTCTTGTATTTCTTTTGGAGCTTTATCAAGGTTCTGAATCATTGACATTGTTAACTTACTTCTTTGAATTTTTTTATTATCCAGGTAATAAAATATTTCACTTACTGGCTCTTCTCTTAAAAGAGCATCCATCATCACCACATATTTTCTTGCAACCATAACATCATTTTCTGGCATAGTTTCAGTTGAAAATACGTTGCATTCAGTTTCACATATTAGCTCATTATCAACATAGCCTACTAAATTTTGATTTTGTCTATATCTTTTTTTAATTCCATATTTGCCTGATTTATATTCTCTAAGCATATCAGTATTGCTTAATAATAATGTGGGATGAACTGTAAATCTAATTGGTGCTTTAGTATCCAATAGAGTATTTAAACCATTCATAAAACTACTCAAAGTTTCGTTTGGTAGAGGTAAAATTATATCTGGCTCAGAAATAGTTTCCATACTTTCAATATATTCTTGTAGGTTATGTAAATTTGTTCTTTTGATAGTCTCCAAAACGTCATTATTAAGAGACTGAACGGCATTAGTGATTCTTAAAGCACCATCTAGTATTTTTGCAGTCTCAAGTATTCTTGGTAACTGACTTTTACCTGTACTACAGTGTATATACATGGGCCATTTGTATTGATCTTTAAGCATCGCTATATGATGGGCTATATCAATATCCTGTTTATACATACCCCAGTTTGAATCTGCAATATGTAAACCAACAGGTGGATTTATTCTTTCAGCAATATAAGTTAATTCTTTTTTTACATAATCGAGTGAACGATAATGAATTTTATTATAATAAGACATTCCCTCATGGCAAAAAGTGCATTTATATGGACACCCACGATTGGTTTGTATTAAAGGTTGAAAAGTACCTGCTTTTAAAAATTCATCAAATAAACCATTAACATAAGGTGATTCAATTTCATCTAAATGTTTTATTCTTACAAGCTCTGGTCCCGATATAAACTCTTGTTTTTCATTAAGAAAAAAACAATTTCCTAATTCAGCAATATGATTTTTTATTTTAGATTTATCTTTATCATCTTCTAAAAATTTAGAAACAATCATTGAAAATGCAAGTTCACCCTCTCGTTCAACTAATAGGTCTACGTGATTATACTTTTCAACAAATTTTTTTTTATCAATTGGCAGTCTATTAATTTCAGGGCCTCCATATACAATTAAAGTTTTGGGATTTTTTAATTTTGCATAATTAGAAAGTTTAAGGGATAAATTTGTGTTCCATAAGTAATTACAAACACCTAAAATATCAATATTAGTTTCATCTATATATTTAATTATATCATCACTTAGTTTTAAAATTTTAATATTTGCTTGAGGAAAATTTTTTAAAACATGACTACCAATCAAACCAACAGCAAGGGGAATTATATTATTTGAAATTCCCTTAGAGGAATAACAGGGGTCAATTAAAAGAATATTTAATGATGTATTTGAAGTCATAAATTTGTATTATATCTTATACCTTATATCTTAATCTTATTTAATTCAATTATAATTAGATTATTTTTAAATTATAAATTAAACATTTGGAAATGACTAAACTTAGATTTAACAAAGTAAAGTGTCCAGTTTGTAATTCAAATAAATTTATAAGATTTAATATCAAAAGTAGACACTCAAGTTTCCCTACAAAAATAGGCATCTTTAATCTTAAATGTTTTGATGTAATTTGTAAGGAGTGTTCATTTGTTTATTCAAACCCCGAACCAACCGCATTAAGTTTAAAGAAATTTTATAGTAATAAATTTTTAAATAGATCTTTAGATCCTGATTATGACATTAAAAAACAACTAAACTTTTTTAAGAAAATTGCTAAAAAAAAACAAACAATTTTAGAGATAGGATCTTCAAATAACTACTTAGTAAAGATATTAAAAAAAAATGGATATAAAGCATATGGCTCTGATTTTTTAACTAAAACAAAAATTAAAAATAAAAAATATGATTTTATTTTACTAAATCATACTTTAGAGCACATTCCAAATCCAAAAAAATATCTAAAAAGAATAAAAAATAAAATTAAAGATGAAGGTAAAATTATAATTGAAGTGCCTGATCTTAACCAGTATGAAAGTGATGACACATTACTTACAGCAGAACATATTCATCATTTTACAGATGACACGTTAAAAAATCTATTAATTAATTCTGGGTACGACTTTATTGGTAAGAATAAAGAACACAATTCTAGAAAATATTCAGTGAGAATGATTTTTCAGAAGAGTAATATTAAACATACTAATGCTAAATTAAAACCAAGATTAGTCAAAAGAGCTCAAAAAATTTTTACTAAAGCTTTAATATTAAATAAAAAACGAATGAATAATTTTAAAGATTTATCTAATAAAATTAATAGATTTGAAAAAAATAAAATTTATTTTTGGGGTTGTAATTCTATTTTTTTAAATCTTTTTTATTATCTAAATAAACATTCAAAAAAAAACCTTACGTTAGTTGATGAAAACTTTAAAAAAATTAAATATCTAAAAATTGACAAAAAAAATAAAATTTTGATTCAAAATCCAAAAAAAAATATGTTAAAAAAATCTCATTTAATTAAATTCATAATTTGTGCGATATCCTGGAAAGAAAGTATTAAAAATAAAATTGTTAAAAATGGCGTATTAAAGAAAAATATATTTATTCCTAGAATTTAAATTTTCTTAATTTATCTAAATTTAAATCTTGGCTAATTCTAACTTTAGGTGTTGTAGGTCTGTAGTTTTCTGGGTTATATATTGAATTGTCTAAAAAGTTGTATCTAATTTGAATTGAAATTCTTACTTTGTTTTTAGAGATATTTTTAGAACTTTTGTGAGGCACAGAATGTTTAAACGAGATAAATTCACCAAATTTAACATGTGGTTTGTGTGTAGGCAGTTTTAGCCAACTCCCAGGTCTAACTCGAATGTAGGGACGTTTAGGAAAAATTTTATGTTTTAGTATTCCTAAATCACTAGTATTACCTTTTACCATTAATCTACCTAATTCAGATTTCATTTCAACAAGAGGCAGCCAAATAGTTATAGAATTTCTAGGAGCGTCATAAGCCATTATTTCTTGATGCCAAGGATCATTATGGACTGAATTTTTTTCTGGTAAATCTAATCTTAGTCTAGGGTAATCTGCAATTTGTATATTAGAATAGCCATAAATTTTTTTTATATCATGTGTTAACGTTTCATTTAAAGAATGAAGTGACGGTAAGCATTGAGCAGCATCAAAAAAATTACCAAATAAACTTCTATCAATTTTTGATAAACTAATCATCTTAGAATGTATATTTTTTTTAATTATAGGCAGACCAATTTTCTTTTTTGGCTTTGCTAAATAAAAATCTAAAAGAGTATTTAAATCAACTAAAATTTTGTTTAGATGATTGGCTTTTTTAATTTTAGAGACTACAAATTCATTCATGTCAGATGTGTAAAATATAATTTAAGTATAGTTTTCATTGGCAAAAATCAATTAAAAAATAACAAATAAATTTGTCATAAATTGAATATAATCATTATGTTATATAAAATAAATAAAAACTCATTAATCTGAAATAAAATGAAAAAAATATTAATTTTGAATAATGAAAATGATGTATCTGAATATCTAAAAAGTAATTTCTTTTATGATATGATAATTGCCTTAAATTACAAGGTAGCAATTCATTGCTCTCAAAATAATATAAAATTTATCTATATAAAAGATATTTTAAAAAATAATAAAAGTAATTTATCTAAATTATTAAAAGATTCTTTTCTAATTTCAAAAACAATAGATGAGAAAATTAAGATAAGTAAAAAAATTTTTGAAAAAAATAACTATTTTTCAAATTATCAAAAATTTAGTGTTGGATTATTATATATACAAACTTATTCAAATTATTTAAATCTTCTTGTTAATAAATTTAAAGAATATAACTTTTTTTATTATGAATGTAACACAGAAGATCATTTTAATTTTTTAGTTGAAGGCATAAAAGTTTATAAAAAAAAATATTTGAATAGATTTTATAAAATTTTATATAAAAAAAAACTTTATAAAAATAATTATTTTGACACTGATGATGATCCAAGCGTAAATAATTTTAAAAAATTATTTTTGGGACTAACTAATATGAATTTAAATAAAAAATCATGTTTTTTAATGTATCTATTAGACAAAGAATATGAAAAAAAAGCACAAATATTTGCAAAAAAAAATAATATAAATTTATTTTTTTATAAAGAAAGTCTTTTAAATAAAAATTATATTAAAAATTTTAATATAGAAAAGATATTTAATTCGAAAATTACCAAAAACAAGACTAAAGACTTGTTCCTTAAAAAATATTTAAAGTACATGATGCCAAAAATAATTAATACAGTCATCTATACAAAAAAAAATATTGAAAAAATAATAAAAAAAAATTCCTTTTTATTATTTTTATCATCACACAATACGCTTGTATCAAATACTATTAGAGAGACTTTTAATAAAAAAAATATAAAAACACTAACTACACTCCATGGAGGTACAGTAGGGCATTTTAAAAAAGGTCTTTTTTGGCCTGATTTGGCACACAATAATTTACCAAAAGCAGAACTTTCATTTTATCAGACTTATTCTGACATCCAAAAAAAAATATTAATAAAAAAAAATTATTTTTTTAATACCAATCATAATAGTCAGTATCTTACATTTGAGTCTGAAAATTTTAATAAACTAATAAAAAATATTCCTATAAAAAAAAAATCTTCTTTAAATATTGGTTATATTATCCAATCTAATGATAACATCGTATCTAATTTCAACGAGGGTATAAATGATCCTCTAAATTTATATAAATTTAGAAGTGATTTTTTAACTAAAATAATTAATAAAAAAAATTGTAATTTAATAGTGTCTTTTAATGAAAAAAACCTAAGTTTTTTTGCAGATAAAGTATTAATAAAAAAAGCTAAAAATTTAGATAAGTTAAAAATCTATAAAATGGAGGCTTTAAGTGTTTTAAAACAATCTGATGTTGTAATATTGGAACAACCTAGCACCACTCTTATCGAGTCACTCTATTTGAAAGTGCCAACAATTATAGTGATAAATAATCCTCTTTGGGATTTTGAAAAAAAACAAAAGAAATTATTAAACAAAAGAATATTATTTGTAAAATCGTATAATGATATTTTTAAATTATTTAATAAAAATATTTCGATACCTGCCAAAGACAATATATTTCTAAATCAATTTTATACAAAAGAAAAAAAAAAAAATTTTGATTATTTTTTGAATAAACTTGTTATTACTTAACATTAGATTTAATTCTTGTAAATTCACAAATATAAATCACCAACATGGGAACTAAAATTATTCTAGTTTGATATTGGTCGATTGGAATAAATATTAAAAAAATTGTCAAATAAAAGCTAATCAAAATTAGAAGCTTATTTTGTAATATAGTTTTTTTATAAAAAATTATCATTATAAATACAATAAGAAGTAAGTTTATAAGGACAGCATTTACTGACCTAATATCTAATTTAAATAAGTTGTTATTAAATGGTACTTGAGCTGAAATATCTGGTGGTATAAAAAATTCAATATCCAAGAAACACTTAACTATATCTAGATTAAATAAAAGTAGAACAAATAAACTCAAAAAAACAGGTAAATAAGATTTTAGGTCAAATTTATTAATTAATCTTAATTTAAAAATATTCTTATTTTGAAATTTTAAATTATTAATTATTAACCAAAAAAAACTACATATTAATCCACTTTCACGATTTAGAACACACAAAAATATTGATAAAAGATAAAGAGGCATATTTTTATTTATTGCAAAAAATAAACTCATAGTTACAAATAAAATTTCAAAAATAGAAAATCTAATTTCACCTAATGGCCTAGTCAAATACAATAAAATCAAAAACATAAAAATTAAAAAAATAAAAAAAATACTATTTTCTTTTTGTAAACTATTATTTTTTTTTTCAATTTTATTTAATAAGGTAAATACAGAAAATAAAATAATTGAAATGATAAAGGAAAATAAATAGCTATTAAGTTTTTCATTTTTGATTATTTTGCTACTTTTTTCAAATATTGATAGTCTAAATTTTTCAAAAACCCATCTCAAGGAATGTCTGTTAATATTGCCCGTTTTAACTTCTAAACAAATATCATTATTTTTTTTTCGAAGTAGCATTTTTTCATCAAAATCAATCTTTAGATCTAAAATATAATTGTTAAAGTTTTTATGTAGGTTGTTAGTGACTGGTTTATCAAAATTTAATGAAACTAATTGCTTAGAAATAGATAAAATTATTAAAAAAAAAATAATGTATATAAAAAATGGTTTTTTTATAAGTTGTATAACCATCACTACTAAATAATCATTATTTCTTAGTTATCCAGTTAAATTTAACACTTTGTTGCTTATATATACTTCAGAGTCATTTTTTGTAAGGACTTTAATTAACTTATTTTATTAAGATAAAACGATTTATGAATATTTAAATTTCTTATAATACATTGATTTAAATATATGTGGTGCATCTGAAAAACTGTAACGATGTGATATTAAATTTTTAATAATTAATCTATTTTGATTAATCATATCTAAGCTTTCCCCCCATTCATTATAAGGTTCTATTACAGAACTCCAGGAACCTTTTATTTGAATTTCTTGTCTCAAAATTTTATTCAAAGTAGGGTGAGATAGTGAAGAGTCTTTAATTTGATTACTAACGATTATAATCTTTCCACTTTTTTTTAAACCTTAAATGCCTTTATTTAATAGCTCTTCAGATCCCGAGCATTCAAATGCTACCTCTGAACTGTTTTGTAAAGTGTATTTTCTAATTTTTTCTTCAAAGTCATCTTTCTTGGTATTTATAATATTGTTATAGCCTAAATCTAAAAAGCTTTGAACCTGTTTTCATTTCTATCAATGCCTATAACATTTTTATTTTATTTAGCTTATAACACGAGGCTATTAAAATCCCAATTGGTTCTAACCCTTCAATAGAATCAAAAAAGTCCTAAATTAATGTCAAAATCAGTTTTGTTTTTAAAAGGTTATGAAACTTAATTATACAAGCAGATCTTGCAACTTTACTCTTTTAAATTCTTGATCGATAGACAACAACTTTTTAATTTTATATAACATTTCATAATTTCTTTATATTCTTA
>ENA-UOXV01002954-UOXV01002954.1-marine-metagenome-genome-assembly--contig:-NODE-2954-length-21521-cov-5.955325_pt1 | contig 21521 bp, 13 predicted proteins | sample MGYA00238165_ERZ766961 | MGnify/ENA primary metagenome ERZ766961 (study PRJEB28924, sample SAMN03173240) | marine metagenome | biome: Marine; feature: Water; material: Subsurface seawater | place: North...
AGCCACATTAACTTTTTTGGTGTAATCACCATTTTATTATTTTCTTCTTTCAGGACATTAATAACCTCTTGAACCAATTCAATTGATAACCCTTCAGGTGCCATTCGAGATACATCCGGATATTTCTCCCAAAACGGTTTTTCAGAGATTGAAGTTTTTGGTTGTTTTGTGCCAATGTTTTTCAATCCTTCTAGTATTTCGTCATCTTCAATATTAAAAGTCGCTGAATGTGGATACTTTGGTCTTGTTGCCACAGTAATCAATTGACCTAATCTAAAATCTGGATTTTTTTTCCAGACTTTTTCGAGTTCATTTAATATTTCAGGAATTCGATTAATATCTCTCATAATAATTAATGGCTGGCACTTGTGCCCAACATGTCGGTATGTCTACCGGTGGACATACCCGCCTTATAATTTGTGAAAGATATAAACTCTTTTTCAATTTCGATTTTCTTCAACCAACAAAAAAACCCAATGTTTCCATTAGGGCAGTTTGTAATTAAGTAAAATTTTTAAGCGAAAATCCTATACGCTGTACATTTGACTTCGCTTAGCTCCGTCGAATGTGTTCAGGTTAAACCTCATGAGCATTTGTCTCTCTATCGTTCAACCAAGTGTTCGGTTCAACCTGAACACATTTCACAATCACCAGTTTCATCGGCAATAGCACGTTGTTCTTGCAACCATCTTGTGTATTCATCACCACTCATTGGTGTTTCAGCCTTTTCCTCTGGTTTTGGCTCGTCCAATTGTGATTTGTCTACTGTAAACTTAATAGCATCTCTCGCTGCTTTAGTTCTTAGGTAATACATTCCCGTTTTCAATCCTTTCTCCCAGCCATAAAAGTGCATAGAAGTCAGTTTTGCAAAATTGGCGTTTTCCATAAATATGTTCAACGACTGCGATTGATCGATAAATGCCCCACGATCGGCGGCCATATCAATTATCACTTTTTGACTGATTTCCCAAGAAGTTTTATATAACTCTTTTAAGTTTTGTGGAATTTCATTTATGTCTTGAACTGATCCGTTTCCTGCAATCAATTTGTTTTTTAGATTATCATTCCAAATTCCGAGATTCACTAAATCTCGAAGTAAATGTTTGTTTACCACAACAAACTCTCCTGATAAGGTTCTTCTGGTATAAATATTTGAAGTATAAGGCTCAAAAGCTTCGTTATTTCCAAGTATCTGTGCAGTTGAAGCAGTTGGCATTGGAGCCATTAACAAGGAGTTTCTTACGCCATGCTTTTTAACTTCTTCTTTCAACACATCCCATTCCCATCTGTCAGAAGGTTTAACTCCCCATAAATCGAATTGAAACTCTCCCTTTGCAGTTGGAGAACCTTCAAACGTTTCGTATGCTCCGTCTTTTATGGCCAAGTCTTTTGAAGCGGTCATAGAAGCGTAATACATGGTTTCAAAAATATCTCTATTCAATTCTTTAGCTTGAGGAGAATCGAAAGGGTGACGCATTAAAATAAGCGTATCTGCTAATCCTTGAACACCGAGACCGATTGGTCTGTGGCGCATGTTACTTTTCTCAGCTTCAGGAACTGGGTAAAAGTTATTGTCAATAATTCGATTCAAGTTCAATGTTGCTTGATAAGTAACTTCAAACAACTTATCATGATCAAATTTACCATCAACCACATATTTTGGAAGTGCTAAAGAAGCCAAGTTACATACAGCAACCTCATCTTTGGCCGTATATTCCATAATCTCAGTACACAAGTTAGAAGACTTGATTGTACCTAAATTTTGTTGAGGAGACTTTGAGTTAGCCGCATCCTTGTAAAGCATATAAGGAGTTCCAGTCTCAATTTGAGACTCCATTATTTTAAACCAAAGATCTTGTGCCTTAATAGTTTTTCTTCCTTTACCTTCACTTTCGTACTTGTGGTATAGTTTTTCAAACTCTGCACTATGCACATCTGCCAAACCAGGACATTCGTTTGGACACATTAACGTCCACTGGCCATCTTCCTTTACTCTTTTCATAAAAAGATCCGGAATCCACATGGCATAAAATAAATCTCTTGCTCTGTTTTCCTCTTTTCCATGATTCTTTTTCAAATCCAAGAAATCAAAAATATCAGCATGCCATGGCTCTAGATATACTGCAAAAGAACCTTTTCTTTTTCCACCACCTTGATCAACATAACGAGCCGTATCGTTAAATACTCTCAGCATTGGCACAATACCATTGCTAGCACCGTTTGTTCCTTTAATATAAGACCCTGTGGCTCTTACATTGTGAACTGAAAGACCAATACCACCAGCAGATTGAGAAATTTGAGCACATTGTTTTAATGTGTCATAAATTCCCGAAATACTATCATCTTGAGTTGTCAATAGGAAACAAGAAGACATTTGAGGCTTCGGAGTTCCTGCATTAAATAACGTCGGAGTAGCATGAGTAAACCAACGCTCTGACATTAAATCATAAGTCTTTAAAGCAGATTCAATATCATCTTTATGAATTCCTATTGAAACACGCATCAACATGTGTTGAGGGCGCTCAGCTACTTCTCCATTTATTTTAAGTAAATAAGATCTTTCTAAAGTTTTAACACCGAAAAAATCATATCCAAAATCTCTATCATAAATGATATAAGAATCTAGTTTTTCTGCATTGTCTTCGATAATTTTGATAACATCATTTGCAATCAAAGAAGCATTTTCACCTGTTTTAGGATCAATGTATTCATGAAGCGCTTTCATGGTGTTTGAAAACGACTTCTCCGTACTCTTGTGTAAGTTTGAAACAACAATTCTTGATGCCAATTGAGCATAATCGGGGTGAAGTACCGTCATTGAAGCACATTGCTCAGCTGCCAAATTATCTAGCGCTGCCGTAGTAACTCCATCATAAAGGCCTTCAATAACCTTCATGGATATTTTTTGTGGATCAACATGGTCAGACAAGCCATAACACAGTTTTTTAATCCGTGCAGTAATCTTGTCAAACATTACTGATTCTTGTCTACCGTCTCTTTTTAATACGAACATAATGTTTCCCTTATTATATTTTAAAAATCAGCGTCTAGACTGAATGAACCACCTTTTGTTTCTTGATTGGCAACGCCAGCTTTTTGGTATTCTGCTACGCGTTTTTCAAAGAAATTGGTTTTTCCTTGTAGAGATATCATTTCCATAAAATCGAATGGATTTGACGTATTGTATACTTTATCGTTACCCAATTCCATAAGTAATCTGTCTGCAACAAACTCAATGTATTGAGACATTAATTTTGCGTTCATTCCAATTAAAGAAACTGGAAGTGCATCAGTCACAAATTCTTTTTCTATTGAAACTGCATCTGTAATGATTTTTTCAATTTTAGATTTCGGCAATTTGTTTACCAAGTGATTGTTATAAAGCAAACAAGCGAAATCACAGTGTAATCCTTCGTCTCTAGAAATTAATTCGTTAGAGAAGGTAAGCCCTGGCATTAAACCCCGTTTTTTCAACCAAAACAAAGAACAGAAAGACCCTGAGAAGAATATTCCTTCTACAGCAGCAAATGCAACTAGACGTTCTGCATACGATCCATTATCAATCCAATTAAGTGCCCAATCTGCTTTCTTTTTTACAAAATCTAATGTTTCAATTGCATTAAATAGTTTGTTCTTTTCTTCTGGATCTTTAATGTAAGTGTCAATTAAAAGAGAGTAGGTTTCTGAGTGAATGTTTTCAATTGCAATTTGAAATCCGTAGAAAAATTTAGCTTCAGTATATTGAACTTCAGATACGAAGTTTTCTGCTAAATTTTCATTTACGATACCATCTGATGCTGCGAAAAATGCAAGAATCTGTTTGATGAAATATCTTTCGTTGTCATTTAATTTACCTTCCCAGTCTATAGTATCCTGTTGTAGGTCAATTTCTTCAGCCGTCCAAAAGCTAGCTTCCGATTTTTTATACATCTGCCAGATGTCGTCGTGTTCAATTGGAAATAGTACAAATCGGTTTGGGTTGTTTTGTAAGATTGGTTCTTCAAGTTCTAGGTCTCTATTGGTTTTTACTTCAATAATGTCTGATGGTAATGCTTCGATAATTTCAGGGGCTACTCTCTTTTTTTCTTCCATGTTATTTCTTCTGTTTGCGTATTATTTTATGTCATTTTAAACAGGTGACAAAAATCTCAGACCAGATTCTTAGCTCCGGCAGTTTGTAATCTTTATTTTAAAAATTAAGTCTGCTATTTATGAAACGAAAAGACAATTTCGTAACCTGCTTGACACAAATGTGTCTATTCTGTATCTTCTTAGCAAGTCGAAGAAATTCACAATCTGACAGAGTTTTCAACAATGGGCATTAACACGTTATTGTTGATAGAATCTGAAGATTTTTCTACATCTCTTTGCAATATTGGCTTGCATCGACTTTGGGTAGTATTCACATCTTTTTTTGGAAAATAATATTGAAAATCGGTTGGAATGAACTACTTTGATAGCGTCCTGTTGTTCATTACTTGTGAATAACCATAGCAAACCCTTTTCTACTCTACTTTTTGAAAAACAGAACCGAGGTTACTCATAAGAATCTTTAATGTTACCAAAAGGTTAAGGCGCTGATTAACTGATAGATGCCTAAAACGAAGATTTTCCTGAGAAAATCATTCATTGTTCAGCAATTTTTTTGCCTCTAAAAGTTTCTCAAAAAATTCATCCCCAAATTTCCGAGTAATTGGTTCTTTTAAAAATCGGAAAACAGGAACTTCTAATTCTTCTCCACATGCACATGCAGGTTCACAGATTTCCCATTCATGAAAATTCATTGCAGTAAACTTTCGGTATTCTCTTAATCGAATCGGGTAAAGGTGACAACTAATTGGCTTAATAAAATCTATTTTTCCGTCGTTAAACGCCTGTTCTACTCCACATTTAGAGCTTCCATCGGCATCAAAAAACACAAATGAACATTGAGCACCATCTACTAACGTGGTTACTTTTTCTCCGTCGGTATCTCTCATCCATATCCCTTGTTCCTCAATTACTTTCTGCCCCCTTTCGTCGGCGTAGGGTTTTATCGTTTCTAGGTTATCTGTTAAAATTTCAATCTCTTCATCTGTAAGAGGAGCGCCTCCTTCTCCATCGACACAACATGCCCCTTTACAAGCAGATAAATCACAAACGAATTTTTTCTCGAAAACAGTTCTTGATACAACTACGTCATCAATTTGGATCATGGCGCAAAAGTAGGTTTGGTGAGGTGCTTTGCAAGAATAATATTCTGCTGTTCTGTAAAAGTATAAATTGGGAATTATGTAATCACAATTCCTTCCCAACGGAAAGGTGGCTGTCAATAATTATTTTCAAATCATCAAATAAACCGGAATTGACAGACGGAAGGGGTCTGTTCATCTTTATATTTAATTTAAAATTAGGTCGATTAAAAACAATTTACCCCTTCCGCCTGCGGCACCTTCCCCTAGGAAGGACGCGAGAAAAGCTCAATTTGAGTAAAATTGGATTAACGCGAAGTGGGTGATTTGAAATTTGTGGGAGCACTTTTACTAAAGCATTTAAAAGAAAGCTACATATTAGCCTCACTAAACGGTTGACTTCCTATTATTTTGTAGCGTGGAAATTACTACCTCCAAATGGCTTCAAAAACACATTCCTGATTGGAAAAGAAAATCCTATTTGGTAGCCATAAGTGGTGGCGTAGATTCTGTTGTTCTTTGTCAGCTGTTCCATAAACTTGGAATAAAATACCAATTGGCACATTGCAATTTTCAGTTGAGAGGAGATGAATCGGATGGTGATGAAGTTTTTATTACCCACCTCGCCAACTCGATAAACACACAACTGCATACCATAAAATTTGAGACGGACCAATATGCTAGTTATGAAAAACTAAGCACTCAGGAGGCAGCCAGGAAGCTCAGATACAACTGGTTTGAAACGCTTAGGACAGAAAATAACCTGGACTATATTGTTGTTGGAACTCATAAAAGTGACGAAGTAGAAACCCTATTAATAAACCAAATTCGTGGGGCTGGATTAAGAGGTTTACACGGAATTCTACCGGTTAAGGGGCAAGTTGTTCGCCCTTTGCTTTCTTCTACAAGAGAACAAATACTTGAATATGCGCAAACTATTGGTTTGGGGTGGAGAGAAGACTCCAGCAATTCGTCAGAAAAATACATGCGTAATAAAATTAGGCATCAAATAATTCCCGTACTAAAAGAAATAAGGGAAAATGTAGAAACTCAGTTTTCAACTAATGCTGAGGCTATTCGTGACTATCAACAGGTTTTAGAAAATGAAATTCTCAGGTTAAAACCAACTTTAATGTCTCAAGAGAAACACTATTGGAAAATCAACAAATCTGTTTTGAGCGAGTTAAAACCAGCTTACCTGTACTTATATGAATTAATTCTTGAGTTTGGTTTTAGCTATGATACCTGCCGAGATGTTATTGCCTCTTTAAGGAACCAACCGGGAGCCCTATTTTATGGAAAACATGCCACATTAACTAATGACAGGGAATACTTAATTGTTGACCCAACGACAGAAAAAACTGATACCGTAACTCTTATTGAAGAATCTACAAAGGAAATAAACACACCAATTAAATTGTCTTTTGAGCTTTTAAATATTGCTGATTTTACTCTTTCTAAAAACCAGAATACTGCAACGCTTGATTTTGATAAATTGGATTTTCCATTAACTTTAAGAAAATGGAAGGACGGAGATCGTTTTCAGCCCTTTGGTATGAAAGGCGTTAAAAAAGTGAGTGATTTTTTAATTGACAATAAAGTTCCTAGAAATGAAAAGTCATCGGTTTATGTCTTAGAATCTAAGGAAGAAATAGTTTGGGTTGTTGGGTATAGAATTAGTGACCGATTTAAAGTTGATACTAATGCCAAAAGAGTCTATTTATTGGAGCTAATCGATTTTTAACTCCATAATATTTACTTTGGGAAAAGTTTCTATTTCAAACTTTGCCGTTTTCACCAAACTGTTAAAATCCGCAGGTCTACTTTGAGTACTTATTGCCTTATCGAAATTTGCTTTATTGGTAGTGTAATAAAACTCTAAGTCGTGAGGAAGAATAGTTGGCTCTGAATACGTTGTGGATATACTATCTAAAAAAGGAGAGCTAATATTGGTTAGCGGATAAAAGGCAGCAAAATAATGTACCGATTTATAGTAATAGCCAGTATTAATATTGTTTTTAGAAGCCAAATACAAAGTGTCTCCCACAGCATTTTTATCAAACACAAACTTAAACTGCTTGTATTCTATGGCTTTCATACATATATCGCGAGAAAAATTTTGATTTATTGGTATGTCACCTAAACTCGGGCCAGGAAGCCTACTAGAGGTTGTTAAAATTGTAATGGTAGTATTATAATCAAAGGTGATTTCTGAGTATTCCAAGCTAAAGTTGCCATCGTTATTAGTAGTTGTAGTAACTAATTCTCTTAAAACGTTGTGTGGGTACACAGAATCAGAAAAAGCAACAACTTGTAATTCATATCCTATTTCTACCGTTTTTCCATCAGCTTTATACAGTGTGCCGCTAATGGTGTATTTTGGGCCAATTCCTAAATCTTCGTCAGCCTCTTCTTTAGAAACACACGATACAAATAGGAGCGCTAATATTAGATATATATATTTCATAGGGTTACTTTATTCTATTACAATTTATAAAGTATTTACAACAGGAAAAGTTTCCAAACTGAACTCTGCCGTATTTACCAAATCATTAAAATTACTTGGAACTTCCACTCTGTTAAAAGCTAAGTCAAAATTGCTTCTATTAGTTGTATAATAAACATAGAGTCCTTTGCCATTGTAACTACCTTCAGAGTGCCTTACTATTATTTCACTTTCATAAGGAAAGGTTAAGACGGACAAAGGCTGAAAGACAGCCCCAGCACCCCAGTTAACCGGTCGATAATCTTTAAACTCATTAGGTAAAACTGTACTTGCCATATATAAAGTATCTTTATTAAGATTACCTTTTAAAACAATTCTAAATTTATCCAACTCTCTTGGCACTAAACAAATGTCCCTAGCAATGTCTTGGTTTATAGGAATATTTCGTAAAAAAGGGCCATAAACGGGCAACTCTTCGTGTGGTTGATTAATGGAAATACCATCTGAATAAGATTGGGTAAAATGACCGTAAGTAATACTAAACTTGCCTTCAGAATCAGTTGTTGTTGTTCCAAGCTTAATAAAAGAGTTTTGTACGTGAGCTTTTGTGCTGGCATCGAACCTGAGGGTTTTTCCTGCTAAAGGGGTCGTGCCATCAGCATCGTACATGGTGCCGCTTATGGTGTAGGTTTCATCGGAGTTTTCCTCTTCTTTTTTAAACCAATTACAAGAAGTAAGAAAAAGAATTAGAATGGAGTAAAGAGCGAGGTTTTTCATTGAAAGTCGATTATTCTAGTTTCAATTCAAAGGTGTTTACAATAGGAAAAGTCTCTCTTGTTGAATTATATGAATTAACTAATTCAGATAAGTTAGGTGGGATGTTTTTTACGTTAAAAACTTTATCAAAATTTTCCCTATTCAAGGAATATTCAAATCCAGATGGTTGTTTAGTATAGCTCCCGTTAGAACTTATTGTAATAATCTCAGTTTCGTAAGGACTCGAAATGGTTTTTAAGGGCACATAAAAAGATGGAAACCGACTGTCTGTAGGATATCTGCTGAATTCCTGAGGAAGATATCCTGATTTTATAAAAATAGTGTCCTCTTTGAATTTGTTAGAAAACACAAACCTATATTTAATATAGTCTCTTGGCTCCAAACATATATCTCTTGAAATATCTTGATTTATAGGAATATTGCGTAAAAATGGACCATAAACCGGTAGCTCTTCGTGGGGTTGATTAATGGAAATACCTTCTGAATAAGATTGGGTAAAATGACCGTAAGTAATACTAAACTTGCCTTCAGAATCAGTTGTTGTTGTTCCAAGCTTAATAAATGAATTTTGTACATGCGCTTTTGTGCTCGCATCAAACCTGAGGGTTTTCCCCACCAAGGGTGTTTTACCATCAGCGGCATACGTAGTGCCGCTTATGGTATAGGTTTCACCCGAGTTTTCATCCTTTTTATTAAACCAATTACAAGAAGTGAGAAAAAGAATTAGAAGGGAGTAAAGGGCAAGGTTTTTCAAAACAACCAATTATTCTATTACAATTTCTAAAGTATTTACAACAGGGAAAGTCTCCAAACTGAACTCTGCCGTGTTTACCAAATCATGAAAATTGTCCGGAATACTTTTAGAGTCAAAAGCTGTCAAAAATTTTTGTTTGTCCGTTGTATAGTAAATGTTTAAATCTGAGCCATTCATACTTCCAGTTGAAAACCTAGTAATAATTTCACTTTCAAATATGCTTGACTGATTTAAGGGCACTAGAACGCCATTATATCCATGATTAATAGAAATTTTTGTCCATTCGATAGGCGTCCTTGCGCTTGCCATATAGAGAGTGTCATTTCGGCTTCCCTTGCTTACAATCCTGCACTTACAATACTCTTTTGGCGCTAAGCAAATATCTCTTAAAATGTTTTGATTGATCGGAATATTGCGTAAAAAAGGGCCATGAACAGGTAACTCTTCGTGTGGTTGGTTAATGGAGATACCTTCTGATTGGCTTTGAGCAAAATGGCTGTAGCTAATGCTAAACTTACCGTCAGAATCCGTGATAGTGGTGCCTAACTTAATAAACGAATTTTGAACGTTAGCCTTAGAGCTTGCATCGAAACGGAGTGTTTTGCCAGCCAAAGGGGTCGTGCCATTAGCATCATACATTGTACCGCTTATGGTGTAGGTTTCATCGGAGTTATCATCTTTCTTTTTAAACCAATCGCAAGACGAGAGAATTCCAAGTAATACTAGATATAGAACCAACCTTTTCATTGTACAATAATTTTAAAATGACTTACCTCATTTTGTAGAGTTCCTTTTAACAAGTAAGTACCCGAAGATAAATTCAATTGTTCCATATCGAAACGCAATTGGTTGTCACCTACAGATATTTTAAACGTTTGGCGTTTTAGCAATACGCCTTGGAGGCTGTAGAGTTTAAAAGTAGACTCTGCACTACAGTCTATATCTGTGCAATGTTCAATAAACTCTTTACTCAAGTTAATATCAATATTTAAATGATTTTTTACTGGATTAGGGTAATAGCTAAATATTACTGATTCCGCATATTCCGAACTACTATTTTCATTGATTTTCCAAATCACTTTGTTAAATGACGAATCGTTACAAGCTGCTTGTGGAGGCCCTGGGTTCAAATTTATATTCCCGTTTATACCCGAGTTTTTATATTGTGTATTTGTGGGTACAGGATAATACATGTCTGCTGAGTGACCTGACAACACATCCACCCCTTGATTTTTGGAGTAAATGTGATTGCTTTTATGCGAAACTGGGTCATAACTATTCAAATACAATTGTAACTTTCTTTGGTTTAAAATCCCGTCATATTCATAAAACGGGTTAATGGAATTTCCTGCTTCCAAATAGTCGAATGTACTGAACGCGACATTTCGGTCAAAAACAGTGTTGGATAGAAATAAGGTGTCTTCACCTATTTCACGGTTAATAAGATACATGGGTCTTTGGTTTAGTAAAGTATGCTGCGAGGGGTCAAACATTAAGAAATTGAGTAAGTTATTTACGTGTTGAACATTCCGCGAATACGGATGGTAAGTTGTTGGGTACCCGGGTTCTGGAGCAAGTCCCATAATTATATCAAAAGGAGTTTGGCTCATTTTAGTGGAGTTGTTGTCGGCCAATATATTGTGGTCGTAGTTTACGGAATTCCCTACAGAGTACCCATAGTCAAGAGCAGAGTACGTTGGAATAAAATTGTATCTCGCTGCTTTAGAACACCAAGCCATATCGTATCTGGCACTAAATAACTCAAACTCTTCCGCTTCCCAAGCTGGGGTTGGTGAGCCATAACAGGGTATAGTTTGAATATTAGAACTTTTGGTTAGTGAAAAGCCTGTGGTTACTGGCCCTCTGCTGAGTCTATCGACGACTTCCTCTAGCCGATAATATGCACCAGGACCGTGATCATATGGAGTAGCACCTTGTGATAGTTCTTCCCTGCCTTTACTTATTAAATAATCAAAAACTATATCAACCCCATCGGGGATACGAACCGTATGCCCTACAGTATATGTTGTTCCAAATATTCGAACTTTAAACGGCCTTATTATGGTTTTCCATTTTAGTTTAAGCTTCCAACCTTTCATCCCCATTTCATGCCTATATATTGTTCCAAAACCCGAGGCATCAATGGTATTTAAATCAAAATCGTAGGAAATAAGACTTTTTTCAATATTGAGTATGGTGTACTTAATATCACCTGATCCATTTAGATAGCCATCACCAGGGTTTACAATAGTGGTGTCCGTCCTAGCCAATTGCTTGTCTCCAGACAATAACCCTAATGATAAGGCCATTTTTTTACAATACTTGGGGTAACCTTGGTTGCCCATTGTATATAAATGACCCATAAATGCCGTTCGCTTTGGACTTGGCTGATAAGTAAATGTCATGGCACTGAACGCAGGAGAATTTTTGAAAGAAGATATTGTATTTGTTGGAATACCATTGAGAGGGTTATACATGGCGTTTGTGTGTAAGAGCAACATTTGTTGTGTAGCATCAGAATACAAATACTTATGCTGTAATTCTTGATTTCGAATAACACTAAAAGTAAACATTGCACCTAATACACCTCTATTGGCAATAAAATGCTGCCCTGCGAGTGGAATATAGGCACCGGCTTGCGGAGCATCATAGGAAATGAATAATCGTGTATTGTGTTTCAAGCTTGGTTTACAGGGAGTATTAAACAGCTCCATTTTTCGCAAAGCATACCTACCAATTAGCCCTCCCATGCTCTCACCAATAACAACGAACTGTTCACCCAAATCGCCGCCTCCCAAATAATTACATTTCAATTCATTGATGAGACCAATTACATGGTCGGCATTAATTTCCAACGATCGTGTAATGCTTTTCCAATCAACTATTACAAATGAATACCCGTGATTTCTCAATTCTGCTAATCCTTCTTCCAAAATTCTATCTGAATAAATTTCTTCAATGCCCACATCCTCAAGCGGATCAATTCCTGATAAATAGATTATGAATTTTTCTCTAAAATTTGGATCATTAGCATCGTGACACGCTCTATAAAGGCCAACGTTTAGTCCATTTACAAAAATTAGTGAACTTGGTGGGACTTTTTGTTCAGCTGCCACATTAATTTTTGTGGTAGAGGCTTTTAATTGATTTCCATTAGTATCAAAGAACCCTGCTCGCAACGCTTTAGATCCTTCATTTGGATAATATACTGTTACGTAATTCTTTTGGGTGTGGTCAACAATCTGATAGCCATTTCCATCCCCAAAATCAATACGTAAAGAATGGTCAGGTATGTAGTTGGGTAATTGATAACCGCCAATGCTTAAAAGCGCTGGGTCAATAACAAATGTTACTTCATTAAAGAACGCGTTGTTCTTAAAAGTTGTAACACTAAAAAGGTTTTCCGTTATGTACGGTGTTGATGAATCCGCATTTTGGTAAATGGGATTTGGATCATAGCTATAGTCAATTGCCCATTGGTTAGGGTCATTAGGGTTTCCGCTCGTGCCGCCGTTGTATTTAAATTTAAAATTGTCGAGTAATTGGTCGTTTCCATCAAATATAAAAAAGCTATCGCTGGTAAGTGCCGAATCTTTTAAACTATGAAAACTATAGTCGAGCAAACCAATTGGAATAGTATCACCCCCATACCCTTCTGAAGCATTCCAAAAAGTGTCTATTCTTGTCATCTTATTGGTGTCATAATGTGCCATCCAAACTTCCTCATAAAGTACACTCCAATTATTTATTTCGTTTGTATCCGGGCACGAATCACTCCACCATTTCTTGTACGATAAATGTACAGACATGTCGTAAAAAACATCAGCTTGAGGTTCTGGTGCAATTGGAGCTTGCAACTCATTAAAAAGTGATCTTAATTGTATGTTGTGTTCTTGAACAGCTACCCCTCCTAATTGAGCTTGGCATAAAAAAGGAAAAACAATAAACAAGAAAGCTAAACTATAACAATAAAGTAAATTTTGTTTGGCTGTTTGGCTGTTTGGAAATGCTAGAAATTTGATTCATAATGTTAGGTTTTAATTAAATTTAAACCCAAATGTAACAAATTATATCACTGACTCCTAGTGAGTTGTCAAATTTAACACTCAACTAACCAATAGTTAACTGCAATCTAATTCATTCGAATAGCCTCAACTGGATCTAGTTGAGAGGCTTTGTAGGCAGGCCAAATTCCTGAAATGGTTCCAATAATTACTGACAAACTAAGCCCAATAAAAACATTGTATGATGACAACACCACGTAAAATGATCCTGTTGCGTTAATTGCCATCGTAAGAAGAAAAATAATGAGTAGGCCAAACAAACCACCCAGTACGCACAGAAAAATTGCCTCACTTAAAAATTGAAACAGAATAAAGAAGTTTTTTGCTCCCAAAGACTTTTGAATTCCAATAAGGCCAGTTCTCTCTTTTACTGAAACAAACATAATGTTAGCTATACTAAAACCTCCTACAAGAATTGAGAAGCCTCCAATAATTCCACCTACAATACCCAGCACATCAAATAATTTTCCGAATGTGTTGGTAAGCATACTTGTTTGGTTTAGAGCAAAATTGTCATCCGCTTTGGGTTTTAGTCTTCTTACACCGCGCATTATACCTGTTAGTTCATCAATTAATTGTCGATTACTAACCCCCGGTAAAGCCTTTACCATAATAAAGGGATTAACTCTTGGGCTATTGATATCAGTAAACTTTCGAGCAAAATTTACTGGAATGTATATCTGCTGATCTTGACTATTTCCCAAAAAACTTTCTCCTTCTCGTTGAAAGACACCAATTACTTTCATTTTTTGGCGCTTTACTTCAATTGTTTTTCCAATAGGGTTTCCTCCTCCTCCAAAAAGAACACCGGCAATGTCAGATCCAATAATGCAATAAGGCCTTCCCCCTTCGCTTTCAGAGAATGTAAAATAACGGCCTGCTGCCAGCTGTAAATCTTTAACTCGATGATAGTCATAAGAAACGGCTGCCAATTCAATGTTTTCAAACGCATTGTCCTTATAATCAGCGGTTCCCATTTGACCAATCATAAAACAAGCAGCTTGTGCGTATTTCGATTTTTTCTCAATAAAAGCCAGTTCATCCAAATCAGGCATCGGTCTGTTGATGTACTTCCACCATGGGTAATCTTGCCCAAATGTCCAAGGCCATTTTTGTACAAAAACCACATTATCACCCAAAGACTCAATACTGCCTCTGATGCTATTTTCAAGGCTATCTACTAAAGTGAAGACAAAAATTATTGCAAAAATTCCTATGGTTACACCCAGTAATGAAAGAACGGTGCGTAATCGATTGACACGAAGTGCTTGTATTGCAAAAAGCAAACTTTCTCGAAGAAGAGTAATGTACAGTTTCACCTCTATTTAAGTTTACTTTCTATTCTTTTTAGTGTTTCCGAAATATCCTTTAAAACCGCTGAGTTGTCCATTGCTGGAGCGGTAGAAACAGGCGAAGACCCTTGTGATTTTATCGCTTGCCTTTGAGCTAACACCCTTTCTTTAAATTCTTTAGCACCTTCAATTCCAATTAAAGTTAAATCTCCGCCAGGACCGTTCCCTTGACCTCCTGCAGTTTCAATTTGCAATATTGCCAAACCAAAATAACGTAGTAAAGGCCCTTCTTTGAATGATAAATATTGAATGTTTTCTAATGGAATGGTTTTTTCCAAAGTCACCATTACTCCTTTTTTGAAATAAAGATTGGTTTTGTTTAATTGACATTCAAGCGCATTGTATTGCCTTTTCGTCCAATACTTTCCAAACCCAAGTACCCATACAACAATAAAAATCCAACCCAAAAATGGAATAAGACCAATAAAACAACCGAGAACAAAAAAGTAAGTTTTGATTTTGGGGTTAAACTTTGGCTTTTCAATGATGTCTGCTTTTTCCATAATTTCAAAAGTATTTTAATCCTTTTAGTTAAGACTATAAATTGTGAGGAGTGGGCTTTCGGTGAATCTTATAAGTTTGCCTTTTAACTAAAAACCTAGAATGAAATTACTTTTAACCTTAATCGCCCTTTCATTATCATCAATATTATTTTGCCAAGTTAAAGTCGATTCTAACATAAAATGGAGTGAAAACTTGGATAAGCTAAATTTAATGTGTGAATTGGTTGTTGATGAAGAGGGGGTTTTAACGAAGGTATTTCATGGAAGCGATTTTCTTAGAATACAAAAGGTCGATGAAGAAAATATGGTTCTAAAGGACAAAATGTACAAGTTTGGAGAATTAACAAAAGGAAACTCAGGAGAACATTTAATCAAAACTAAAAATTTCTATATCCTTATTACCAGGCACAACATGAAAGAAAAGGAAGTATTCGTGTGGCGCCAAACAAGGATCAACATTACGACCTTAGAAATCGAAATTCAAATGGAGGAATTGTTTACTCAAAAATATTTACATCATAAAAACGTAGGTAAAATATTCTTCTGTATTTCGCCGGATGAAAGCAAGTTCTTTATTGGTCACAACAAACTCGCGGGAGTGCCCACTTCAAGATCTGAATACGCTTTTACTTTCGTAGGAACTGTTTATGACGCTAAAGGAAGAAAGATGTTTTCTGGGGAAATTGACCTGAAAGATCATAAAGATTACGTTAGAAACGTAAAAACCCTTGCTCAAATGACGAATGACGGTTATGTCTTTTTTAGACATGAGCTTAAAAAGAAAATCTTTCAATTTACCCCTCAATCTAGTCAAATAAAAGAATGTTCAATCTCCAGTAAGATTATGGAATTCAATCCATTATTGAATGAAATAAACAACATAAAAGTATTTAACGGAAACAAAAACTATGTCTGTTTTACCTATTCCGAAGATCGAGATCGTCGGTTTCAAACTGGAATTGTTATTTGTGAATTTTTCATGAATGGGGAATGTAAAGTCTTAACCAAATTTAGAATGCCTAAAAAACTTACTGCTACAATTTCCAGTACTAAATATGAGGAATCAAGAGACTGTATTCGAGAAACTGAAAGAGAAGAAAAACAATTATTTAATTGGGTGGTTTCAGAGTTCGAAAAACTTGATGAAACCTATGTTATGTTTTTAGAATATAACCACATGACAACTTCCTATGGCCCTTATGGAGGAGGTTCTGTTTTTCGTGACGGTGAATTGGTTGTGTTCAAGTTTAATTCAAATTTCAGCGAATATAAATACCATATTATACCTAAGCTATTTGCCAGTGGATGTGACCATAGCAATTGTGCCGGCCTCCAATCAACTGCAAACAAAGCTGGTTATTCCATGTTCAATCATAACTCTAAAATCATGCTGTTCTATTGGGGCAATTCAAATAACGAAGAACACATGATAGATATTCCAACCGAAGAAAGGGTAATTCATCATGTTCCTACATACCATCAAGAAAAAATGTGCATGTATAGTGTAGAAATTAATAATGAACAAGCTAAGCCTAAGTTTTATAATCTAGGTTCCTATATGTCATCAGAATATTCCATCTTATTAAATCATGGTGTATTGTTCGAAGACAATCTTTATTTCAGAGCACATCGGCGCTCTTCTCTTACAGGCCGGTTTAAAATTGCTAAATATCCTTTTTAGAACGACTCTACTTTAATATTCTAACGCCTATTTTCCAAATCAATAGGTTGCCTAGGTCTCTAAATAATCAGAAACAAAAAACCCCAAACCGTTTCCGGAATGGGGTTTTCAATAAATACGTGTTTCGTGTGCTAGCCTCTTGCCCTCATTCCTAGTTTGTACTTAAAACGAATAAGTAGGTAATACATTACCGGTACAATTACTAAGGTGAGGAAGGTTGCGAAAGTCAAACCAAATATTACCGTCCAACTCATAGGCCCCCAGAACATTACGTTTTCTCCGCCAAAATAAATATCAGGATTCCAATCACGTAAAAGACTGGTAAAATCAATATTCATTCCTGTAGCCAATGGAAGCAAACCAAATATGGTTGTAATTGCGGTAAGCAATACTGGACGTAATCTTGTTTTTCCACCTTCAGCCACACATCTAATTACTTCTGGTACTGAAAGTCTTTCTCCATTTTTAGTATCCAAATTCAGTTCTTGCACTCTTCTGGCTATTACCAAATTGGTATAATCGATGAGTACAATGGCGTTGTTTACAACAATTCCGGCTAAGGAAATAATTCCAATCATAGTCATGATTACAATAAAATCCATTCTAAAAATAACCAAACCTAGGAATACCCCTATTAAAGAAAAAACAACCGATCCAACTATAATTATTGGTGTACTCAATGAGTTAAATTGAGCTACAATAATTAAGAAGATTAGAAAAACTGCAATCATTAATGCGTTTATCAAAAACGCTGACTCTTTAGCTTGATCTTCTTGTTCTCCAGCAAAATTCAATTGATTTTCCTCTGGCAATTCATATTCAGAAACAGCCTTTTTTATTTCAGCTACCACTTCATTCGCATTATATCCATCAAGTACATTCGAAGAAATGGTAATCATTCGATTCATGTTTTTCCTTTTCACAGAACTATAAGTAGAGGTTTTGCGAGCAGTTGCAACTGAAGAAATTGGAACTTGACTAATTTTTCCGTTTGATGGGTCTCTAAATGTAATTTTTTGATCCATCAATAAATCTGCATTGTATCGATAATCATCATTTAGTCTAACTACAATGTCATAATCATCTTCACCATCTTTGAAAGTAGAAACTTCTTGACCAAACAAAGCGGTTCTTAAAGTCGACCCAATTTGATAGGTGGAAACATTAAAACGTCTGGCTTTCTTTCTGTCAACCTCAACAATGTATTCTGGTTTACCCATTTCTACATCTAGTTTCAGTTCTTCAATTCCACCAATGTTTTTATCATTGATAAAACCTTTTATTTCTTCTGCCTGAACAAGTAAATTGTTATAGTCATCTCCTGTAATTTCAATAGTAATAGGCTTTCCAACTGGAGGTCCATCGTTGTTTTTATCTACCGTTACTTGAATTCCTGGTATACCCCTTACAATTTTTCTAATATCCTCCATTACATCAGAAGTCTGAATGCCTCTTCGATATTGAAATTCAACAAAGTTTACCGCTATTCTTGCTTTATGTGGCGTATTTGCCATTGACGGGCCTTGAGAAGGGTCAGATGCACCCTCACCAACATTTGCAATAACAGAATTTACTAAGTAATTTCTACCTGTTCCATGAACCGGTGCAGCTGTAGTATCTTCATATTGTTTGTTATACTCCAATATTCTGGCTTCCAATTCTTTTGTGATTTCGTTGGTTTCTTTTATGTCTGTACCAATTGGTGCCTCAATAAATATGTTTACATATTTAGGTTGGCCAATTGGGAAGAAAATGATTTTTGGTGGAATCACTGCCATCATCACAAAAGAAAAAATCAATAGAACAAAAGTTCCTCCGAAGAAGATTAACGGATTCCATTTTTTAAGAGCAAAGCTTACAAATGAGTTGTATGCATTCTCCATATAAGGTAGAAGTTTACTTTGAAACCATTTGGTTCCTGGAGATAGAAGGTAGAAGTTCACAAATCCAAAAATTCCACCAATTATCATAAAGCTACCCAACATGTTTACGTCTAACATTCTCATGACGCAACCAATGGTAATCATTGACATTCCAATAATTGCCAATTTTCTCGGGTTTGACCTTTTTTCCTCTACCTTCATTAAGGCTGCAGTAAGAACAGGATTAATGACTAAAGCTACAAAAAGAGATGAACCAAGAACCGTCATTAATGTAATTGGTAACCAAAACATAAACTCACCCATCATTCCTGGCCAAACTGCCAATGGAAGAAATGCGGCTAATGTTGTTGCCGTAGAAGCGATAATTGGCATCGCTACTTCACCTACTCCATATTTCGCAGCACGCATTGGCGACATCCCTTCATCGTCCATAAGTCGATAAATATTTTCGACCACAACAATTCCGTTATCCACTAACATCCCCAATGCTAATATGAGCGAAAAGAGAACCATGGTATTTAATGTAACACCTATTGCACCTAGAATAAACATGGAAAGAAGCATGCTCAAGGGAATGGCAATTCCAACAAATAGTGCGTTTCTAATTCCCATAAAGAACAGAAGAACTAAAATCACGAGTAACATTCCAAAAATGATACTGTTCTCTAATTCACTTACCATTCTCTTGGTATCATTACTCTGATCATTTGTTCTTGTGATAGTAACATCATCAGGAATAACATTTTTCTGCGCTTCAGCAATTATTTTAGTAATTGATTCAGAAGCTTGAATTAGATTCTCGCCAGCTCGTTTTTTTACATCAACCATTACAACTGGTTTTTGATACTCTCGAGCATAACTAGATACCTCAGCCTCTTCAAAAACTACTTCAGCAATATCTCTCAAATAAACAATATTGAAACCTTCTTGCTTTACAGTTACATCCTCTACTTGAGAGGTATTGGTGAAATCACCAACTACACGAACTGTTCTTCTAGTACTTCCGGTAAGTACATCTCCTCCAGAAATTGTAATGTTCTCATTTCTAATGGCGTTTGCTATATCATTAAAGCTGATTTCCATGGCTTCCATTTTAGCAAGATCCACATTAATCTTCATTTCCTTTTCGGTAACTCCTCTAATGTCAACCTCAGTAATTTCTGGAAGAGCTTCAATTTTATCTTCCAAATACTCGGCATATTCTCTAAGTTGATCTACAGAATAATCTCCAGAAAGGTTAATGTTAACAATAGGCATCATTTCCGACATATTCATCTCGAATACATTTGGATCTGCTGGCAAATCATTCGGGAAATCTGGATCCCCTTTTGCTAAATCTACTTTATCTTTTACTTTTCTTAGAGCTTCTTCAGGAGAAATACTAAAATCAAATTCTATGAATATGGTAGAATAGCCTTGAACCGAAGTTGAAGTCATTTTATCAATTCCCGAGATAGATTTAATCTCTTTTTCAAGAGGACGGGTAATCAGTTTTTCAATATCAGCCGCTGAATTACCCGGGTAAGGTGTACCCACATAAATCTGTGGAATTACAATCTCTGGGAAAGCCTCACGAGGCATAGAAATATAAGTGGAAATACCTGCCAACAAAATGATGAAGGTGACCACATATACAGTCATTTTATTTTTGAGAGATATGCTGGAGAGTTTAAACTCCTTTAATATCCCATGTTTTTCTTTTTCTTCCATTGTTAAGTGTGTTTGAGCTTAGAGTATTCTTCGCTTTTAGTTTTTTACTTCAACCTCTTCACCGTTTCTAATACTTCGGGCCCCTTTGTTAACTAGGCTCTCATTTCCAGATAAACCATCAGTAATAAGAGCTAAACCTTTATAAGTCATCTTAACCTCAACAGGAGTCTTTTTGACAATTGAAACACCATTTTTATTTTCAACTACAAAAACATACTGAATACCACCAGCTCCTTGAAGTATCAATTCTGAAGATATAACCACACCAGAGTCTGCAGAAAAATCCATTATTTCCATTAATGCTACCATATTTGGTTTAAGGATATTGTCCTGATTATCTACCGTAGTCTTAATTTTAAAAGTTCTATTCGCTGCATTAATGTATTGCCCTGTTCTGTCAATTTTACTTTCCATTTTTAAATTAATTGAAGGCATAGAGATCACCACCATGTCGCCTTTCTTTACTTTCCCTAAATAATTTTCAGAAACATCAGCTTTGATATAAACCTGACTCAGGTTTACCAAACGAAATAACGGAAACCCAGGCATTGCCATCTCCCCAGCTTTTGAAAATGTTTCGTCAATAATTCCTGAAAATGGCGCTTTTACACTACCCATTGCCATTTGGGTTTGCAACGATTTCAAGCTGCTTTTTAAAGCATCTCTATTGCTCTTAGCCTGCAGGTATTGCATTTCGGACCCGATATTTTGATCCCAAAGTTTTTTCTGTTTATTAAAGGTTGTTTCGGCCAACTCCAAACGGGTTTTTAATTCCTGTTCTTGCTGTTGCAAAACGCTAACATCAATCCGTGCTAATACTTGCCCTTTAGAAACCTGGTCTCCTTCATTAACTCTCACTTCAAGAATTTTTCCTGATAGTTCAGAATTTACATCAACATTTTGGTCAGATTGAACTGTGCCATATACCTGAAAATAATGTTTAAAATCTTCAATTCTGGCAGATTCCATTGTCACTAATGACAAGGCTTTAGTTGTGTCTTTAGCTTTAATTTGTTCTTCTAAATCAACAATGGCCAACGAAAGCTCGTCTTTAACTTCTTTAAGTGAATCCTTTTGAGCAACCAATGATTCTAAATCTGATTTTTCTGCTCCACCACATGACGCAAGTACCAGTGCCGTAAATATTAAAATTATAAAGTGTTTCATTTGAGTGCTTCTA
>ENA-UOXV01002956-UOXV01002956.1-marine-metagenome-genome-assembly--contig:-NODE-2956-length-21515-cov-6.619851_pt1 | contig 21515 bp, 18 predicted proteins | sample MGYA00238165_ERZ766961 | MGnify/ENA primary metagenome ERZ766961 (study PRJEB28924, sample SAMN03173240) | marine metagenome | biome: Marine; feature: Water; material: Subsurface seawater | place: North...
GCAAGAGGCTGTCGACGCCACCGAGAAGATGATGCGGGAAATCACTGGAACGCAATCTCGTCGCGAGTAGTCTCTCGATGGGGTTTGAGCCTTCACGTCCTCTCTCGTCATTCACGTCTTCTCTCGTCGTGTTGGAGCGCGATGTCGGGACGACGCCGCGGCGCGCCACTTGGATTCGTTGATACGATGGGGTTTGAGTGGAACGTTCTTGGCTGCGCTACCCCCAGTTTCCCCCATGAAAACTTGTGACAGGGGTCGCTAAGAAGTGCTCGGCCGCCGCAAATACAACCTCCTTTTCAATCTTCGAAAGTAGACAATAGCCTTCAAAAGTTCGCCAATGTTTGCCAAAAGTCGCTAGGGGCGAATTTTCGGCCGACACGGAAGCCTGAGGTGATTTCCCCCGACTTTCCCAGCCCAAAGGAAAGGGGGCCGACGGCCGTGGGTCAGTACTGCGCGGCAGCTCTGCAAGGCGAAGATTTCAACCGGCGACGTGCACAGCCCTCTAACCATGCGTCTCATCGTGGCTGCAGCCCTGCTGGTTGCAGCTGAGGCGTTTTCCCCGTCGTTCCTGGCCACGCGGGGGCCGGCTCCTGCCCGACTCAAGCGCTCAGCATGGCACATGACAGCTACAGCACCAGAGCCGACCGAAGTGCTGGAGGCGCCTGCAGTGGAGAGAAAGTCTCCCAAGTTTACCTCAACCATTTTTCGCGAGCCGGAGGTGGGCGCCAGCAAGAACCGTGCCTATGTGCTCGACCGAGAGCTAGCGGGCCAGAAGCGCGACGGACGCAAGACCGTGATCATCACTGGTGCCTCGGGTGGCATCGGTCTCCAGGCTGCTAAGTCCCTCGCTCTTGATGTACGCCCCGGCCCGTCCAACCCATGTTGCCGCCCTTCCCTGTGCTGCTGTTTCTTCCGTCTAAGCCACCTGGACGCGTCTAGTCATCGTCGTCCAGGGTCACAGCACCGCTGTGGCGCCATCGCGTTGATTTCATCGCAGACCAACTGTCGCACGCCTCTTGCGTGTACACAGTCCTTGAACGGAGTCGTGAACCCTTCTGCTGACGAGCTGCGAGCGGGTTGAGCAGAAGGACTGGCACGTCATTCTTGCAGTACGCTCGTACTCAAAGGCGCTCGAGAATGCGCTCGCGGAGGGTATGGAGCCAGGAACTTTCACCATCATGCATCTCGATCTCGCATCGCTCGATTCGGTGCGTGACTTTGTCGTGCAGGTCCGTCAGCTGGGGCGCACCCTCGATGCCCTGGTTTGCAATGCCGCGGTCTGGTATCCGCAGGACAAGGAGCCGCGCATCACGGTGGACGGGTACGAGGAGGCAGTACAGGTGAACCACCTTGGGCACTTCCTGCTGTGCAACCTCCTCCTCGGCGATCTGCCGGAGGGTTCCGGCCGGATCCTGTTCATCGGGACCGAGACCGCGAACGACGGACTTGCCGGCTTCGTGCCGCCGAGGGCGGACCTTGGAAAGCTGGAGGGCATGGCGCGCGGCATGAACTACACCATCGACGGGAAGGAGTTCGAGCCGACAAAGTCGTACAAGGACTCGAAGGTGTGCAACGCGGTGATCATGCGCGAGATGAACAAGCGCTTTGGGCAGGAGCGCGGGATCACGGTGCACGCCATGTTCCCGGGCTGTATCGCCGAGTCGCCGCTGTTCCGCCAGAAGCGCGGGTGGTTCCGCAAGGTCTTCCCCGAGTTCCAGAAGAAGATCACCAAGCAGTTTGTCCCGGAGAACATCGCCGGGCAGCGCGTGGCGGACTGCGTTGCGGACGCGGACAAGGCGGTGGGCGGCGCGTACTGGAAGTGGAACGCGGCGGCGGGCCAGCAGGCGAACCGCGACGGGTTCGAGAAGCAGAAGAAGGCCGCGGCAAACGTCGTGAAGATCCCCGCGGAGGCGCTGGACGAGGTGCTGGCCGAGGGGATCTGGGACCTCTCAGCGGCGCTCGTAGGGCTAGGCATCGCGCCGAGCATCAAGTTCGAGGACAACGACGCGCTGGAGCCGGAGGAGCGCGAGCGGAAGCAGAAGATGGAGCTCAAGTCCACATTTGTGCGCGAGGACATGACGCGTGCGCGCGGGCTCCTCGAGCAGCTCCGCACGGCGCCGGAGGCGCTCGCGGATCGCGAGTTCGCGACAGAGCTCTCTGACGCGCTCTCGGGCGACGCGGCCGAGGGGCTCGACACCGTGTACTACTGGGGGCGCCGTCAGCACCCGCCGATGATCAAGATCTACGACGACGAGACCAACTACCGCATGGAGCTGTCGGCGCCGCGCGCGCGTGCGGATCCCAAGGTCGGCGAGATCCTCCTCACCGGGCTGCGCGCCGCGCTCAAGGACGCGGGCGTGAACACGGAGATGTCCCCGGAGATCAGCTTCGAGGGCAAGATCCCGGAGAAGGACAGCGACGCTTCTGTGGACGGCGAGGTGAAGGTCGGCGCGGGCTTCCCGGACACGTCCGACACGCTCGCCATGGCGAAGGAGATGATCGGGGGAGAGCTACTTGGGCAGGACTCGCGCGAGGACAGCGACATCATCTCGCGCGAGATGGTGATGGAGTGGACAAAGCAGATGGAGGAGGCGTCCAAGCCTCCGACGGGGATCGACGCCGAGATTTTCGGCGAGCGCGACTCGCTGAAGCGCCTCATCTTCGAGAGTGTCTCGCAGGGTGCCATCACCAACTGAGTTGTTGGTGGTTCAGGGTGTGTGAGCGGGTTTAGGATATGGTTCCTGTAGGAGCATGGTGTGTTGGATTGCGATTGAAAGGTGCGGAGCGGCTGCAGGGATGATGGGGCTTCCAGCAGGACTGGCCGCGCAGGAGACAATCACCGAAGGTGTTCGGCAAGTAAATAATCGAACGAAGCGATAGCAGGACGGACCTCTGGCCATGCCTGCTGCCGCGTGAGCGGAGACGTCATGGGGAGAGGAAGGTCTACAGAGGAAGAGAGAGACATAGGCAGAGACGGAGGGGGGAGGGTTCCATTGGTGAAGAGAGCCGGCATTTGGCAGGTTGAGCGCCGCGCCACTTGAGCCGTTGTTTTTAGGATGGCCCCGTTCCGTGGGAGTTTTCTCACGGGTGGTCTCGCGGGTCAGGGTTCGTCGAACCCTCCCTGCGCGTGCGCGGTACGGAAAGTCTGAACATGTCGTGGGGACGGGGAATCTGGCTGGTTTTGTTCTGTTTCGGCTTCAGCACGTCCTTCCCCTTGATCAACAGCATGCTCCGACCAAAAGTGGCGGGTGTCGGGCTGACCCGGGTTGGGGCTGTTCTGGGGATTGCCACCAGCCCCATGGTACCACGTTCGAGCCACTCAGCCGCTCGAAGTAAGGATGTTCAGATGCTGCGGTCCGAATAATCGCCCCTCCGCATACCTCTAGCTCTCGTGCCAGTTTTCAGTCCAGCGTAGAGTTCTGCGGCTGTGCGCTTCTTCTACCGAAAGCAGGTGGCGCCACGAATGAACTGAAGGCTTGGAAATCACTCTCACAGGAAATATCGCCCGCCACGTGCTTGGATGCTTCCGATGTGCCGACCCTGGTCGCTGGATCAAAGCATGTCCACCGAGTCCATTTCCTCTGCTTCGGAAGCAGCCGAAGGAGAGGGCAAGAAAGAACTGAAGCCAGCTCAGATCAAGAAGCCTTTATCACATGAGCAGCTTGCTGCTGCGATCAAGCGACGGGAAGAACGGGCCGCTAAGCAGGAGGAGCGCCTGGCCAAGATCGCGAGCGGCGAATCAGGGCTTGGGAAGGTACGGCAGCACGTGAACCCGCTCGCCCCGGCTTTCCAGGACCCGATCCCGACGCCGGATTGGGCCGCGGTCTTCGGGAATCCGACCCAGGACCTGCACCTCGACCTCGGCTGCGGCAAGGGTCACTTCATGATGGAACTCTCGAGGCGAGCGTGCGCCCAGCTTGCTGTCGTTCTTCTCTTTTCTTGAAAACTGCTTGATTCCGCAGCCAGATCGCTTGCCCTGCTTGCGCGAGGAAAGGTTGAGCAGCGAGGACGCGTGGGCAGGCTGGAACCGCACCGCAACCACATCGGAGTTGAGATCCGCGAGCCACTCGTCGTGCGCGCGGACCGCTGGGTCCGGGAGGAGGGCCTCCGCAACTGCCACTTCCTCTATGGAAACATCAACGTGTCGGTCGAGTCTCTGCTCCGCGGCTACCCGGTGTCATTCCCGCCGGCATTCCCGGCTTGGCACCAGCACAAGGCGTCGTGTGGCGCCAAATTGAGCGGCTGACTCCTCTCGCTGCTCTGTCCTGCGGCAGGGAAAAGTCGAGCTCGTCACCGTGATGATGCCAGACCCGTGGTTCAAGAAGCGCCACCACAAGCGGCGTCTGCTCCAGCCGCAGCTGGTCTCTCAATTTGCTGAACGAATGCAGCCCGGCGCACGCTTTTTTGTGATGAGCGACGTCAAGGAGGCTGCCGAGAGCATGGTCGAGGTCATGAATGAGAGCCCAGAGTATTGCCCTGACCCCCGCCCCAGGCGCCCAGCCTCCCACGGCGAACATGCATCCTCGCGCCCTTTGCATTATCAGGCAAATCCGGTGATATCCTCTGCGTGTTGTTTGCTATCAATCTGGAGTGCTGAGCTGTTTTGCGCGTGGCGGGGGCACAGCTTCTCAGACTGGACAGGCGAGTGGGAGGAGCGGACTCTGCCGTGCGCCACTGAGCGCGAGACATCCTGCCTAGGTCGAGGGGAATCTATTTATCGCGCGATGTTTTACCGGAGATGACTGTAGATACGTGGCAACTCCACCTCAAGCACAATTCATGTGTGCAGGACAGCCATGGGAGCAGAGCTGCGAGGTGAGGTTCGCTTGCATTAAAATTCTTCACCAGAGCAGTATCAACCAAGGTGGTGGCAGGTCAAATACAGCAGGGACGCTTCTGGGAGCACACACTATGTGAAGGGCACGCCAAGCAACGAGTGAGATGTTGCGCCGTTCATCTGCACGACAGTACAAACTACCGGCACCCCCGGTCTAACGCTTAATCCTCCTCCTCACCGTCGCCGCCGCCGGCAGCCCCCGCGCTCTTCCTCTTCACGCGGCCCGGGCGCCCGGAGCCGAACGGCGAGGTGAGAGCGTAGTCGATGTGCTTCTCGGAGTCGAGACGCACAAGGAACGACGGGATGTTGACAAGCTGGCGACCCACACTGCGCAGAAGAGAAGCATGACGTCAGAAAACCGTTACCTTGCACTAGCCAGCAGCAGCAGCCCTCAACAGGAACCACCCGTGGCTACACATCGACACAAATGCTCCTCTGACGGTGCAAACGTCGTCTGCGTAACTGAGGCCACGGAAAGCATGCCCACAACTAAGCTACTGACGGCTCGTGGCCGTGGATAGCATACTCGTGTCAAGCCCAGGAGCTTGTCTCCGGCGAATCGATTTCTCTTCCCCGACAGCTACTAGGCATGGAGCCTGCATGCACTGCTCATTGCAGTAAAGTCAAGGGTGCGGCGGGGCAACGTACCGGATGTGGCGCTGGCGGATCAGAACACGAGCGTGGTGGAACGACTTGGCAAGGTTCTGCTTGAACACCAGGGTCTGGAGGCGACGGGCCATGATGTCCTGGGTCTTGATGGCAAGAACGTAATCGAGCTCACGCTTGTCCTCATCAAGGAGACCCAGGCGTCCGCAGCGGCGCAGGAGAGCCGCGCCCTCGAAGATCCGCTTCGGGTTCTTCTCGTCGAGGGTGAGCAGGTCACGCGCGTTCTTACGCATCTTGGCGAGCATCACCTGGACGCGCCACACCTCGCGCTTGTTCTTGAGCCCGAACTCGCCAACGATTTTCATCTCGTTGTCGAGGCGCTCCTTCTCATACGGGCGCCTCGGGGTCTTGGAGACCTTCGAGTAGTCTGCGGGCGGGCATGACGCGGTCAGGAAAGGTGCCAAGACGCACAAGAGAACCATCTGAGACACTGGAGGCTGGAGTAAACTGACTACTGCGATGCTAAATCACGCAACGCAGCACCCTCACCGCAACCCGAGCCCACACAACGGCCGACACGCGCCACGCCATGACCCGACGGTGTGCAGCCCCACGAGCCGCCCACCAGCCGCACGTCGCCCGCGCAACGGGCACAATTTTGGCATGATACACTTGGCAGCGATACTCAGAACCAACAACTGCACTGTGAACCCCGCTTGGTAGGCCCCCCCGCGCGGAGTGGGGCGCTCACTGGTGTACTTGCGCGGCATCCTGGCGACTACTGCCCAGCACGAGTGTCTGGTTGGCTGATAAAGTTTTCCTTTTTTCCGTACTCAAACAGCTCCAATTCCCCTTTTCGTTCCCAAAAGTGTCCGTGTTAAAACGCTAAACGTTGATTGGTCGCAAAAAAAGGGACCCGATCGGGCCCCCCTCGCTATGAGCCCTCGAAGTTCCCAGTCACGGAAAGATTCCGGTCGGATTGGGGGCGACATCGCCAACGCACCGTCACTGGAAGCGCTGGGGAGTCGCCATCATGACTTTAAGCGACGACGATGGGGACGGCATGGACCTGTTCGCTGTGCAGGAGTTTTTTGGTGACACAGACGCAGTGGAGGCTGCGGACCTTCCCGGGCGCGGGCAGGGACTTGTGGCGAGCCGCGATATCGCTGCCGGAGAGGCGCTTGTGTGCGAGACTGCACTTGCATCCGTTGTCCTCGACGAGTGGCGAGGGCTAGTGTGCCACCAGTGCTTCTCTGCGCTGCCCACAGCGCGAGACGAGCAATTCCCATGCGGCTGCCGTCAGGTCGTGTTCTGCTCGGAGGAGTGCCAGGCTACCGCCACCCCGGCCCACCGCGGAGCACCACACAGTGAATGTGCAGCGCTTGCGAGGCTGGACACCGACATTCTGAACGACTCTGAGGCGTCCGCCGCCCGCCTTTTTGTGAAGCTGCTTTGCCGGCGCGCCAACGAGCTCGCAGGCGCGACCCGGGGCGACAAGGTCACAGTTCAGGCGGTCCTTGACGCACTGGTATCGAACGAGGACGCAGTCAGCGACGAGCGGCTGACGGAGCTCGAGATGGTGGCAGAGGCCGTGCTCGACGCGGTGCGTGCACGCCGCCGCAACCCCCCCCGCCCCGCCCCGCGTACCCGATACGCCGTGACGCCCGCGAGCTCGGCAGGTGGACGGCGCGGCGCGGATCGACCCCGACGACCTCCTGCGCCATCTCTGCGCCGAGCAGTGCAACTCCTTTGGGATATGGTCCGGGCCCGCGCCGCGCGCGAGCTCCCACCCGCCGCCCCGCCTTCGCCACCCTGTTTGCGCCTGAGCGACACGCGCGGCGCAGGGGGCACCGCGGGCGGCTACTGGGCAAGCTCTTGGGGTTTGGGATCTTCCCGCGCCTCGCCCTCATGAACCACGCGTGCCTCCCAAACGCCACTGTTGCGCAGCAGGTGCCCTCGCCGCGCGTAGATGGTTCTAGTGTCATCTTTTGGGAAGTGAGGTTCCGTTCACGCCGCACGCGCCGCACGCCTGCGTAAGCGAACCTGCCGGCGCCGCAGTGCCACGGCCCGCGGCGGCTGCTCACTGCCCGGGCGCTCTCGGCCGTGCCGCGCGGGGAGGAGCTGCTCATTTCGTACAGCGGTGCGCCGTTTGATCCCTTCTCCTCACCCGCGCCGCGCCGCGCGGGCCGCGCTGACGCGCGCGGGCGCGCGCGGCGCCAGGTGCCGCGCTTCTCTTCGCAGCCGAGGAGCGCGCGTTCTGGCTGCGAAAGACCTACCTCTTTGCCTGCGGCTGCACGCTATGCGGGGCGCCCGGCGCCGCGCAGCCGGCCCTCGCGCGGGAGTTCAACGCGCAATTCCGCTGCGGGCGGCGCGGCTGCTCCGGGCTCCGGTTCCCCTTGCTCGGTGCCGAGGGGGAGGGCAGCCACCCGCCGCGGCGCGTCTGCGGGACTTGCTTCACGCTAGATAGGGGGGTGCGTGCCGGGGAGGCGGGCGCGCGCGAGTCTCAGGCGTAAGCGCCCCCGCAATCATCAGCTGGCAGCAGAGCAAATGCACAATTTCATTTCACACGTTTCCCCGCCTCTACCCCACGCGGCTGCGGCCGCGACTGCACCTCAGTAGGCAGAGGTCCCCCGGGCGGCGGTGCGCGCTGCATAGGCGCCGCACCCCGTCCTTGGGGTCGCCGAAGGTGGGCTGCGTCGCGCAGCCGGTCGGGTGCTGGCACAGCGGGTGCCGCACGTCCTTGTCCCCCGCGCGCCTGCGAGAGATGCATGCGGATGAGCTCGTGCTCAGGGCTTGCGGGCCGGAACGAAGCACCAGAGGGGGGCGGCGCGCCACAGGACCTGTGCGCCTTGCAGAATGTTGCGGAGCCTCCCGGCGTGCCAAACGACGCACTTTTCCCGCATGCCGCTGCGCGGCAGCGTGGCGCGGTGCTTACGCCGGGCAAGCGCACGCCCCCACGGCGCGCCATGCGGTCTCCTTCGAGCCTGGAGCGCGGGCGTGGGCGTGAGGTCCCGGGGCTGAGAGAGGTTTCGGGGCTGACAGCACAGGCCACGGCGCCGGTTGGTTTCTCTGCCGGATGCTGGCAGCGGGGGGGCTCACCGGTGCACGCTGCAGCGCAACGGGGCAGCTGCCTGCGGCTCCGCCCACGAAGCACATCGCCCACAGCCGCTTGCCTTGCACCTGCGGAGTCGCTCGCCGCCCGACTGTCGGCGGGCCTTGCCTGCAGCACAGGCCGCGCGAGGCCCCAGCAGACATCAGGTGACGCGGGGCTGATCAGGGCCAACCGCGGATTCTTGACGTCAATATCTGTTGCGAGGCGGTGCGCCCCACACCGCAGACGCCCCTTCGCAGCGCCCGCCGGCACTCAGTGCGGCGGCTCGGCGCGCCGGGGGGCACGGCTGGCGGCGTACCGGAGTCTGCGAGTATCCCGCGGAAATGTCCCCAAATATAGCCGAGGTTAAGCACACCTGCCACACGCGCTCGCACGATTGGCCATCGTGGCGACGCTCACGCCAGCGCGGGCCTCCTGGGGGCAAATCTCGCTCGAGGGCACACCGAGCATCGCCGCTTTAGCTCCACCCAGAGGGCGCTGCCGCCCTGCACTGGCTCCTCGCCAATCTCCGACGCCATTTCGACGCCACTGCCTTCCTGCTTGACCAGTATCCCGTGCATTGAGACCGTCGAAGCACACCGACGGCACCTGCCCGCCACGCGTACGGGCTGAGTACGCGAATCGACCCCAGGCACGCTCTTTGGTCTGGGAAACGCGTCGATTGCGCCCAGGGAGCAATATGTGCAGGCACTTGGGCGGGGATAGCCTGAATGCCCTCCAGGGACCGCCTTTTTCTGCCAGGCCAAACGCGATACGAGGGCTCTTGCACATTGCACAGATTCGCTCCGGCCCAGCGGTGTGTTGTGCTGCTGCCGCGTGCTGGCAAGCCAACAGAGTCAAGCGTACAGACCGGCTTCGCACGCCGTTGCCGCCTAGAAGCTGGGCGTCATGAGTGTCTCCGGGCCAACACAACGCGCGGGGGGGGGGCTATGGAACCTGCCCTACCTTGTTCTCCCACGCCGGGCGTGCGCTTGAGCAACACTTTAGCACAAGCAAGCCTAGCCAAGTTGCGGTAGAACGGCGGGGCATCTCTGGTCTGGATCCCGGAACCCTGTGTGGATCCAATGTGCTGTCACACTGCGACACACCGACCGTGGCCACGAGGTCCTGAAGGTCCTCAAGCCGCCGTTCGGCACCACGCCTTCGACATATCGAAGGTTTGTAAAGCCACTGCCCTGTTGTGATCGTACCGTACCGTTTTGGAGCAGTTCGCGTTTCGACCAGAACGAAACGCGAACTGTTGCTGCGGGCGAGTTGGGCGTGCGAGACGAGTGAAACGACCGGCAGTACATAGCCTGTCCCGTTCCGCAGATGGGTGCAAGGCAGGTGGCACTAGTCTGTCTGCTGCTGGTTACCCTCGCTGCGTTAGTGTGCGCAAGGCCCTACGGGACCTGCGAGGATGACCAGATCAACGTTACGAGCAACAACAATGCAGGCTACGAGTGCAAGGACTGTGATGAAAGAGCGGGTGATTGTGATGATGCGAGCGAATGCTTCGTAAAGTGCACAGGAGAAAGAAATCGGGGGGCCTGCGCGAGGTGCCCGATACTTCCGAGGGGCTCCGATTGTGTCACCGATACGGTGAATTATGGAAATTGCAGTTGGAAGTGTTCAGGTGGCAGCGATTTCATCTCGCTCCCGAACGAGCCAGGCGGCGGACAGTGCCTGAATCAGGTAATTTTGCCCCGCGTTCGGTGCTACATAACCTCACCCGCGACTCCACCTCAACTCCTGGTCCCAGCATCAGATACCCTGGTGCTTTTGTTGAGAATCGGATACATGATGGCAGGGGAATGTCGTAGTGAACCCGGATCCACCTGGAATGAGCGATCGTGGAGGGGTGCACGTCCTTTCCCGGCAACTTTTTGTCGCGCGCTTCGCTCGCTGGCCTTCAGCGTGGCTTGCTCCATCGCGAACGGTTTGGGCTGAGATGTTCGATATTGCCATCAGTCCGGTTGCGCTGCGGTGATCTTCCTCCTGAGCAGGTAATTCTGGAGGTGTTTCTTGAGCGTCTGGACATAAATGTCCTCATCGAACGTCAAAGTATATTGCACGACAGGCTCAAAAATTTGATTGTGCCATCGAAAAATGGTGCGGCCCGCCCAGTATTCGGGGGAGCAGCAGATGATGGTGACTGGTTGTTTTGGTCGGAATCTAACAGGAATTACTCTCAACTCAGTTGAATCTATCTCTTGGAACGAAATATGTCTATTGGTTGGGGTCAACAAAGTCTGGTGCAAGGGGTGGACAACGCCGGTCCTTGCCAGGTCCTTAACGCGAAGGTAAGGACCTGGTCAATCGTGTGGGTATTGTGAGTTTCACGTAGCGGCCGCGTATCCCACCTGACCTGTAATTTGGGCCAAAACAGGGGCAGACCGCACATCGGACTTCGCGACAAGCGCCGCCAGGGAAATTTCAACTACGAAATCGCAGCATGGGTGAAATCCTGAGACCTGAGATGACTGCTATCACCACGATTCGAGATTCCCTCTTGGGAAATCTCGTGTGTTTGCGCTGTCGTGGGTGGTGCACCATCCGACGTTTCAAAACGCCAGCCTGCTCATCACAGTAGCATTGGCGACAGGTGAACGTTGTCTCGCGGGCGGCGAATGAGCTTGTGGATTTGATGGAAACTCAGAGTTTCCAAAGCGGTATGCGGCAGGTGACGAATTTCTAACGTTTCTATTTTGTGATAAGTGCATTTGTGAGCGCTGCGTACTTTCTGTATGTGAAAGCTTTCCTTCTGCGATTGTGCAGGCTGTGGAGGACACACTTGGGAGCAACGTTGAGGTGAACGGCATTGTTGCGATCGATTGGGAGGATTGGAACCCTGACGGCAATTCTCCCGACAACACGGGGTCCGATCCAACGACCTTAGAACAACCTTCTTTCGGAGAAGGGACAACGCCGACGGTTCAAGCATGCCCATTCAAATCCCGGCAACGCAAGTTCGCAACGCAATCCGCTACTGCGGACTCCCACTGCGACTGATGATTTTTCTTTGAGGTCAGGGTTTGGGTTTTTCGGGGTTGTCGAGCACCACACAAACCATTATATACATTGGTATGTTCCGTGCAAGTCAAGACCGTGGGTGCAACGGACATTGCTGCGTTGGTTCTGCTGCTTGCCAGTAGGGTCAGTGCATCCTGTCTGACTTTGGCTCTCTTTGCAGGAGCTAGTTGTGGCGGACTGGCTCTCCTGATCTGCATTTTTATGATCTGGTGGTGCCCCCATCACCCACGTGTACCGCTTCACCGCTCCGCCACGTGGGTCCTCATGCCACCCCGCGCGCAGGAGACGGGGCCGCAGCGTCCCCGCCGCCCCGGTCGTGGCCAGGCCGCTGGCCATCCCGGCAGCAGCACCCCCGGCTTCAGCGCCGCAACTCGGCGTGCCAGTTTTCGGTGGCGCTGCACACATCCCAGCCCTAGGGATGGTTGTTGTGGGAGCGTCCCCGTCCGCGGTGCGACCCCCTTGCCGCGCAAGGCTCCGTGAGCGCGCGTGAAGAGCGGGCTCAGGCCCAGCCGGTCCACTGGTGGGCATGCAGAGGGGTGCGTCACGTCGGCAGGACTGATGAGGGTGCTAGCTGGCGCAGGCCAACGCGCAGCGCTTTGTGGGGCTGCCAGGAGCGTGGCTTCCGCCCGGCAATGACCATCCGGCACCGCTGCCTCCCGCGCCGAGCGGTGCGCAGAGGTGCTGAGAACCCCCGTTGCTCGTCTGGCCGAGCGGGCGATGTCGGCTGCTGCGAGCGCAGCTCTCCGATTGCTCGCCCGTATGTGTTGGTGGAGTGCTTGATTGGCCAGCGCTAGCGAGTTTCCTCCCGGGTGCTAGGGAGTGTGGCCAGCGCGGACCTCGTAGCTGTCGAGCGCTGAGGACTTTTTTCGCCCTCGTCCACCAGATCGCCGCCAGCGTCGTCGGGCGGTGCAGAGCATCCGTTGGTGGAGGTTCCAGACTCGAACCAGTGCCAGATGTGCCTAGACGCGGCGCGCGAGGTGCCCGCCCCACGTACAGAGCCGAGCGTGCGAGTGGCGAGCAGTCAAGGGCGGCGACGGCCCGCGGCTGCGTGAGCCTCCGCAGCGCAGCAGCTGCGCTTGGACTGACGGCCCCGGCCTCAGATTTTGGCGCTGCCGTGCCGTCACGCGGCGCTCTGCAGATCCTGTTTCACGCTCATCATGCAGCGCAACCGGTATCGCCCGGACTCCGCGCCGAAAAGAATGTTGTGCCAACGCATGCCCGTTCGGTCACTGCGTGCTACCCACACACACACACACACACACACTGTCAACCACTGAGAGGGCGTGTTGTATGTGAGCAGCCTCTGCATCATCTGCCGCACTCCCATGGAGAGCTATGAGATCTCGGATGCCCCAGGCGGGTACAACCGAACGTACGTGAGGGGCGAGTGAGGGAGCGGCTGAGCGCGCGGAGGTTGCGCCGGTCGGTGCGCAAATGGATGAATAGGAATAGATTTCTTTGAACAAAGTTGAGATTTCGAGCGCCTGTGCATGGCATGTGCGCTGGATGCCATCTTCATCCTCTTCGTACTCATGTGGGAGAAGCACTCACAAGCGGAGAGGATTAAGAGAAGCCTGTTTAACCTCGAAAGAGACATTGAACGCAGGCCTAGTGACAGGCGCATCATACATTCAAAATGAGATGTAGGCAGAACAACGAGGCTACAGGCCAGTGCGAAAGCTGCAAGCTCCTGATGGCCAAAGATCGCTTCATGGTCAAACTCTAAAAAAAATCGCGGATTCAATGTTGAGCATGTGGATGTCGGCTGCGCTGGATTTCGCAGCTTCGGCGCTGACATTCGTGTCGACCGACCCTGCATTTTTGCAAATTGCCCAGGTCTTCCGACAATCCTCCACCATGCGGGAGGAGTGCATGTTGAGAAATGTCACGATAATGGTGACCTGTGTTTCCTCAATCTGCAGAACATCGCGACGCTGGCGGTTTTCCTAGCGTCCGCAACGATGTTTCTGACCCGAGATCATTCGTCGGGCAACGGCAGCTGGCTACCTCCTCCGGGGAGCCCCGAGAGGGCAACGGAGGTTCCGCCTCCTTGGAAAGCTTCGGGATTGAGTGCAAGAATCAGAACCCTGAGAAGTCGGGCGGTGCAGGTCTGGTTCCTTCGGTACGGCGTAGTCTGGATGACGGCATTCTTCATCTATCTCTCGACCGATATGTTCAGAAGGTGACCAGGCTCTCCATCCTCCTCGCATGCAGGATCCCACGCGAGGCGAATTTGTCTGCCCTGGCAGGTTGTCTTCCCTGGGTTGCCACCCCCCTGCCCGAGACACAACCAAGTTGCCGAAAATTTGACAGATGGGATGCTATCCGCTATTTGGTGCTGGTCGGAGGAATCGCTGTCCCTCTCCTTCTCCAGCCATTCCTGATGCCATCGATCACTTTGGATCACGGCAAGGTGACATCCACCCGGGCGCTGATACTGCACTCATAGTTCACAATAGCCTTCTGGAGGGAAGAGAGAGGGGCAGCAGGCTAGTGTCTCTCCTAGAGGAGGACAGTCTCATGTAGCTCTGGCCTCCTGCGCATTGGCGTGTCCCATACGTAAAGCTGTAGCCACTGACAGCCGCTTCTTGAGCGACACTCTTTCAAGGCGAACGTCTGGATCCTGATCTTTTCTTTCATCGGAAACTACTGGTGCAGCCCACCCGGTTGCTACGATCTAGAGATTCGGAAGAACGTGCCTGCTGAACAGAGCTGAATCTCCAAGGTACACGCACTACTTCTACAGCGTCATGCGCGCATCGTACACTTTCAAGGTCCGGCCTGACCCAGCACAACGCACCGCGAGAGATCAAATGCGATGTAAGAAGACAGAGCACGGGAGTTCTGCATCTTGGTGTCCAAAGCGCCTCTGCAAAGGGGACTGTGCGGCGCTGAAGTCCTCTTTCACAGAGTTGGGACATCAACTCTGTTCCGATCCCAATGTACTTCGCGACGCACTACTACTTTTGCTTCTACCACGCGGCCGCAAGCATGCCGCTGCGATGGGTGCAAATCAAATCCCACCGCGTGCATGGTAACGTGTGTGGCCTGCACTGTTTGCTCTGCGTGCGATACTCACGAGAAGTGTCGAAGCGGGCTGCGGCATGCGCACTGAAGGCAACACCCGCCGAGCAGATTCTCACCACCTACAGATCGGGAGTGGCTCGCACAGGGATGGTGTGCGCAACGGTGCTACCCCTTTGCATGCACGCCTCCGCCCTTTTCAAAGCGGAACGGAATTGCACGCTTGCAATGGTCTCATTCAGATTGGTGCTGCAAGTGATCCCCGAACGAACCAGGTTCTCGTCATGTCATACGTGACTGCTTTCCTCGAAGCGTTCACGATCTCCGGTTATGAGTGCTACCAGGTGAGTCCCAGGACTGCTGCGTGACCACTGCGAACCTGCTCAATGCACCCGGGTGTGTCAATGGGATGGGGTGTGCGGCCCATCGTCCGTCGATGCCGACGATTCCCCCGCTGCCCCGCAGTTTGCGGACCGCTACATGGCGTGGGTCCAAGGATCCGCCTTCTACGGGTGCGTCAAGACCCGCCATACGAACCCATCAGAAGAGAGATAGTTCAGATTGCCCTCCACCGGCCTACGGTTCCGTGGCCAGTGCTTGCTGGACCTGCGTGTGAGAGGACGCGGGTGGCACATCGGTTGCTCTCGCAACGCCTGCAGGATCTACTTCGTCGTTTCGTTTCCAATGTACCTGCGCTTTACTTCGCGCAGGAGCCCCGCACAGGGTTCGGGTTCGGGGGCGCTCTCGCCCAGAAGGTGCTGCCCCCAGCACGCGAAGACGCTCTGCAATTTCAGCGTTGGCCGTGAAGCCGAGAATTGCCCAGGTCCAAGGCAAGGAAGGAGGCGGAGCCGTTCACGATCTTTGAGGCCGTCGTCGAGAGCCTCGCAACGGGCATGGCAGTGCTCTGCCTGCTCGACTTTGTGCGCATCGCGCTGGGGCAGGAGTTTCACATGGCGCTCCAACGACCTTGCAAGGTCGGTGGCCCTGCGCCCCATGGCTGTTCTGTGCGGTGTGCCGTGCTCTTGTTGCTCTCAGAGACTCACCTGTGAGGTCGTGCAGGTCGATGGGACGCTGACCTGCCCTCCATTTCGAGGGCAACTATGCTAGTTCGCATCCTTTTGCGGTCACCTAGTCTACTTCGAGATGACGCAGGTCATTCGGGCGGCACTCGTTGTCTCTTCTCCTAGAGCCATTCTTGGTGCCATCGATCACTTTGGATCACGGCAAGGTGACCTCCATTTGGGCGCTGATACTGCACTCATAAATCACACTAGCCTGCTAAAGAAGATAGAGAGGGGCAGCAGGCTAGTCTTTTTCCGTAAACTTAGCCATAGACAGGAAATAAATTTTTCATGAGGATTAGTTTGGAAACGATAGCGATGTCGTCCTGACTAAAAAAAATAAAAAAAATAACAACCCAGGGGACGTTCGGGGTGGAGAACCGTTGTCTCATCTCCAAATGAATGAGACGAAGGCACAGCTGCCCCATTTGTTTTGTTGCAATGACACGTGTGACAGTGTCTTAAAGCACGATCTGCCACCCCGTATGGCGCGTCGATGGCGACTTCGGGGTGGGGTCCCCACTGCTCTGTTGTTTATTACACACCGACATTTCTTGCCTGAGTCCTGGGTGCCCAAGGTTCGTAGGCGCGCACAGCTGCATCTTAATCCCAAAGGAGCATGGCGGGGAAGTTGCAGCCTGCATCAGGGCCGAGAAGTGATTCGACAGCCAGCGGCAGGCCACTTCACACCCAGTCGATGCCTCCACGCATGAATGTGGGAAATCTGCGGGCGCGCTTGCCTGGAACCAGTTCCGTGTGCAGCTCCGTGCCTGGAGGGTGAACCAGCGCGTTTGCCTGCTCCGCCCACCCTTCGGTCAGTCGAGACACGGGCTGACATGCTGGCTCACGTGATGACGCGTTGGAAATTCAAGTACCTCGTAGCCTGCGCCGAGAGGCAGTCGGCCAAAGCCGGCCCGCTGTCGATTGCCGAGGTACCTAGAGGCCCGCGGGCTGAGCATCTGCACTGCAGGTCTCCAGACAGCAGCGGTGGCTGGCTGAGTCACGTGTTGCATGGGGTTGTGGCCACACAGTCCCTCGGATCAGAGTTGTGCAGTACCCGGAGAGCCATCCCAAGGCGATTTCGCTGGTGATTGGCCGTGGAAGAAGAACGCAAACTATCAAGGCGCCTCCGTTGCGGCCGCTTGCCCGCGTGGGCGCATCCAGTGGCAGCGCGCAGCTCGCTCGGATGAAATTCTTGACGGGCGAGGAGTTGAGATCCAATCTCCCGAAGAGAGTAAATGGCGTCGCTGTGGTCTTGCGACTGCTGATCGAGTTCAGATCAGTGAACCACTTGTGCGGTCGCTCCGCTTGGGCAAGCTTCGTTCTGAAGGATGCATGGGGTGGACTTGCCTCTCTGTCTCAGTAAGCTGGTCGTACAGCCTGCGAACACAGATGCATGGGCGAGTCACACTCACAAACATACCAGGAACTTCATCCTTCCCCCCGGCTGGGCATAAGTCAGAGCGAAGTGGGACCCTATGCCGGCGCTGGCGGAGGCTCACCTTTGCCCTGCTTGGCTCTCACAGGCCCGGTAGAGCATATGGGCAGACACATCGATCGACACACTTTGACGATGCACTCGCAACTCACCCTCCCAGACACAGTCAAAGGAGCTGAGGACATTAGTCATGCTTCTTTTGCTCCTCCGCGATGGGGGCGCAGGTTGCACCTTGGCCTGCGCCCCGCACATATCCATCAGAGAGGGCATCGGAGGCCAAGCATCGGTCAGAGCAAGGGATCTCCATCACGGCAGTGCACCGCCGTACCTCAATTAGATGATCTCCGGCGCCCGTCACGCCCGGACCTTCTGCGCTGTCGTTCATTCGAGTTTCGTTACCCTGTTGAGGAAACATCGACGAGCTGGTGTCAGGCGCTGCCGCCCCGCCGGCTTCCTCTCTGCGCCCGGCCCTAGATGTGCGATCCGCCTGGACAGCGGTTTGTCCATGTCCACCGAGTTTCGTGTCGGACCACCCTGCGCTCCTCCCAGGTTGCCAACGTTCGCCCACCTGTCCGGTCCTGGGGCTCCGGTGCCCTCCTCGCCCAGACTCACGCTTCGGCTGGTTCCCAACATCGTGGGTACTCTGGGTCTCCATGCAGGGCGGCGTGGGCGGCGTGGGCGGCTTTCTGGGAGACTCTGGATGGCATCCAGATCTTTTTCTGCTGTGATGATCCTCTTCGTCTTTTACGTTTGAAGCCCTTTCACGCCTGCACCGACAAAAAGTCCCTCAGTCTGAAAGCGGAACACTAAGAGCGAACCAAACGACAGGCCCGTTCGCCCTTCGTTGACTCTGACGCGTCGGACTGTTTCGCTCTGGCGTTTTCAAGACATCGCAGGCCAATCAAAAACGCCCATGTCGAGGTAGAACAAGATTTGGTGGGGACTGACTCTCGGCTGCGGCTGCGAATCCGTTGGCGATGCTCGGAACTAAAGTAGGTGACGTCGTCCATTCTCTGCATTCTCCGCGGACTCTGCAAATTTTCCCTCCTCCTGTTCGACGCAGAATCTCGGTCGCTCTCATCCCACTTACCACGTCCCGAGCTGCTGTCCTCACACCACCTGTGAAATATTCCCGGCTGGTTTTGAAAGAGGGACTGGCCCTGACAGGATCGGTCATCCGGCATTCTGCTCCAGTCGGGCGCCTCACTGACTCACTCACTGACTCAGCTGAGTCAGTGAGTCTCAGGCTGTGCAGTTTTCCATTGGTGCTTTACAAACTCTCACGTGCGCCCTCGCAGGCTGCGGCTCTCGCAAGGAGGAGACCATGGGCAAACGCAACTTTCGCGGCGGCAAGGGCGGCGGAGGAAAACGCCAGAGGGGAGGCAAAGGGGGAACGGGCTGGGATGCTCGCGCTCAATGGCCCGAGGTGGTGAAGGAGTCTCCGGCGCTCGAATTCTTCTACAAGGTCCTGCGCTCACCCGGTGCACCAGCGGTACGCAGAGGCTGTTGCGGTGCAGAGGCCGCACCCGCATCGCGACGAAAGATAAACTTTGGGCCGTCACCTCTGAACCCATATTGAATGGCCCCATGCACAGGCTCAAAACACTGTGCCTGAGGGAGAGTGGGACGACTTCATGAAGGCCTGTCGCGCAGTCCTCCCGACCACTTTCCGGATCTCCCCGGTCGGCACCTTTGCGGGAGAGGTCAAGGACCAGGCAAGATTTCAGCCCTCACTACCTTGATTGCTTGTGTCCCCGGCGATGCCGTGCAGCTTCCCTTCTGCCGTGCGATTCCGCAGCCGGGGCGGCTCTGTGTTTCTGGTTGTCCGTGGGTTCGTGACCGCGGCGCCCACATGCCCCGCAGCTCAAGTCGCGCTTCTCGGAGCTGCAAATCCCGGACAATACGCTCACCGAGGATGATGAGCGCCTCCTTCCTCCCAAGCCGATGGACTGGTACCCGGACAACCTGGCGTGGTGCGCACCTGAAGCCCCGAGCGACGCGCCCTCGGCGCCATCGCAGGGGAACCGTGTCCTGACTCGCCACCCGACTGAAACAGGTACATGTCGATCTCAAAGAAGGCTCTGAAGCGCACTCCGGCCCTCGAGCGTTTTCACAAGTGAGCCACTGCCTGAATCTAGCCGCAGGATGCTAGGGTCATCAAGGGTCCACCGTGTGCTACTCTAGGCTGACTCCGCCGGTGCCGCAGGTATCTTGTTGCCGAGACAGAGACGGGACACCTGACGCGCCAGGAGGCTGTCTCTATGATCCCACCACTCTTCATGGACATCGAACCGCACCATCGCATCCTCGATATGTGCGCTGCGCCAGGTGACCCACCCTGCTGTCAAACGGGGGAGCCGGCGCCCGCTGTGCACTTCCGAAAAGCTGCTGCAGCGAGTCTATCTGGCGCCGTGCCAAGCTGCGCAACACGCGGACATCGTTCATGCAATACGTAGTCTATAAGCTGTCAGCAACGAATGTCTGTTGTCAGTCGCGCCCTCACCTTGCCACCCTTGATCTTTGGGCAGGGTCCAAGACCTCTCAGTGCCTTGAGTACCTGCACATGGCTGCGGGCGCGAATGGCGTGCCTGAGGGAATCGTCATGGCCAACGACGCAGACCTCGACCGATGCGGGATGCTTATCCACCAGGTATGCCTCCCCGCCCTCCTCCCCTCGTTAGCTGGGGCTCGATTTCCACGCGCCGCGCCTGCACCTGTGGCCTCGCGGTGCACGAGGCCTCCCTCATTCTTTCTCGGCCCGTTCTAACGCCGGCCTTCCCCACGCCAGATGAAGCGCATCAACTCGCCGTCGCTGGTGGTGCTCCACCACGAGGCGCAGAAGATCCCGATGCTCTGGTCGCGCTCCGAGGACGGCAGCGAGCGGCGCCCGCTGCGCTACGACCGCGTGCTGGCGGACGTCCCGTGCTCCGGCGACGGCACCATGCGCAAGAACTGCGACGTGTGGAAGAAGTGGACCCCAGCGATGGGCATGGGCCTCCACCGCACGCAGATCCAGATCCTGTCGCGGGCCGTGGAGCTGACGGAGGCTGGCGGCGTCGTCGTTTACTCCACGTGCTCGATGAATCCCATGGAGGTTCTCCCCTGCTCCGCGCGGCCCCACCCGAACGCCACCCGTGTCGCCTGCTCTATGTACCCGTGGCTCATGCGCGCCGCGTGGGCGGTGCAGAACGAGTCAGTCGTCGCGTGGGTGCTCAAGAAGTTTTCGCATTGCCTGCGGATCGAGGACGTGAGCGAGCAGCTTCCCGCGCTCAAGCGCTGCCCTGGTTTGCTGACGTGGAAGGTCCAGGACAAGAAGGAGGAGAAATTCTGGGAGAACCCGGCGGCAGTGCCGGATGCGCTCAAGCAGATGTATCCGCTCTCGATGTTCCCGCCTGATGATGCGGCGGAGATGCACCTTGAGCGCTGCGTGCGCGTGCTGCCGCACCACCAGGACACGGGCGCATTCTTCATCACGAAGCTGCGCAAGTTTGCCGATCACAACCCGCCGAAGGCAAAGCCCGAGGGTGACGCGGCGCCTGCGGCGGCGAAGCCAGCCGACGCGGCGCCTGCTGCGGCGGGAGACGTCAAGACTGAGGGCAAGACGGAGGAGGGGGCGCCGGCGGGCAGCGCGGAGAAGGTCGCAGAGCCGAAGCGGTCTCAGAAGAAGAGCAAGTACGAAATCCTGATGCCCATCAAGGACAAGGGCCTCATCGACCGGCTCGTGGACTTCTACGGCATCAAGGATACGTTCCCGCTCTCGCAGCTCTTCTCGTCCTCGGAGACGACGAGCAACAAGATCTACTTTGTGGCCGCCGCAGTGAAGGAGATGCTCGCGGCGGACGGCAAGGGCCAGATGCACACCGTGCACGCCGGTGTCAAGATGTTCGAGAAGAACCCGACCAAGAACGAGACGTTCGACTACCGCCTCCGTCAGGAGGGCGTGCCGTTCCTGCTCCCGTACATGACCAAGCGCGTGCTCAAGGTGGGCCTGGAGGACTTCAAGACGCTGATTGGCAAGCGCGCGCTCCCGATGACGGATCTCAAGACGCCCTCTGCCAAGGCAGAATGCGCGGCGATGGCCAGCGGCTGCGTGCTGTTCCTGCTCGACTCGCCCGAGTACCAGGGCACGCGCTCCGTGTTCATGGCCGGGTGGCGTGGCACGGCGCAGCTCACGCTCTTTGTGTCCAAGATGGAGATCCAGGCGCTCTCGCACAAGTTCAAGGTGGAGCCGGTCCCGGACTCCAAGAAGGAGGCGCCCGAGGCCAAGGCCGGCGAGGCGGCCAAGGAGGAGAGCGCCGAGGGCGCCAATCCCGAGCCGACGGCCCCAGCAGAGCCAGCGGCGTGATGAGCCAAAGGGTGCACTGGCCCGGCGGGAGAGACTCTGCGCAGGGCGATGTGTGTGTGTGTGTGTGTGTGAGAGAGAGA
>ENA-UOXV01002958-UOXV01002958.1-marine-metagenome-genome-assembly--contig:-NODE-2958-length-21506-cov-6.113887_pt1 | contig 21506 bp, 20 predicted proteins | sample MGYA00238165_ERZ766961 | MGnify/ENA primary metagenome ERZ766961 (study PRJEB28924, sample SAMN03173240) | marine metagenome | biome: Marine; feature: Water; material: Subsurface seawater | place: North...
GACAGGTTGCCGCCAGCCAGGCTGGGCCGCGCCACGTCGAGCGGAACGTCTGAGGAGAATGGCCCGAGCTCCGCGAGCCGAGCCTCGTTGCTGCGCCGCGCCGCGCCAAAGCCGTCTTCAATCATGAGAAGCTTCCGAACCAGCGCAAGCGCTTCAGCATACCCCCTGTACCCAGCCGCAGCGGCAGACCAGATCTCGTCAAGGTTCGCCCTCTCCTTCCGTTCCTCATCGCTTACGCCATGCGAAAGCTGCAATCTGTACTTGCCAGCAAGCGACCCCCCCTCAAATTGTTTCACGACAATTTCCGAAACACTGATTTCTATTGGGCGCCAGCGGTCGAGCACCGCGGCAGCCGCAGCATTACCCGAGGCCTTGGAGAGCCCGTGCCCGATGCAAACTGATGGTACGAAAGCGGCTTTGGCCTGCGAGGGGCGCTCTGTGCTCCAGTATGGGAAGAGCATTTGAATCTTTGTGCGCATTAAATGCAGTGCGGGGTTGTCCTCGGCGCGCAGGAGCACCTCCCAGCGCATGCGGCTCGAACGGCACTCGACACCTGTCAGCGTGAAGACAAAAGGCTCCACGCTTGCAAGTGTTTCATTCAGCTTGGCCACTACCTCTTTGACTGCCTCCTCGGTCACATCCTCCCCGCTCAGCACAGGCGAAACCAGAACCTGCGCGCCAGCACGCGCCGCACACTTCACGCGAAAGAGTGCTGGGGAAGGGTACGAGAGGCGAAAGCGTGGTCCGAGAAAGAGAGCTCTGCTCGGGCTATACCATGGCCGGTTCCTTTGGCCAAAGCTTGAGCTTGGAACGCTTGCGCACCGCGAGCATGGACGATCGCGTATTCTCGGGCATCACCAGGTATACTCCCACCTGGCCGCAGATCAAGTCCACACACTTAAGTGCACGCCAAGGTCCGCTCTGGCCTCTCGCGAGTTTCACTGCCCTCGACTGGCCGCAAGCCAGTCTATCGAAAAAGCTAAAGAGCTGCATCGGTGCCTAGGCAAGATGGACGGATGGCACCGTTCGCTTGTCCTTTCCGCGCCGCCCTTTCCCTCCGCTGAACTCTCTACCGCTACCCCTCATACTCAACTCCACGACATTCACCGCAGGCAGCCTCGAGCGATGCCCGCGCTCAAAGGACCGTATGGTATGGGAAGATGCCACGACGGGCGTGATTGGCAGTGCGAAAGAGCCCCTTGCCAGCACTGGGATCCGAGAGAGCGCAGCCTTCGGCGCTGCAGTCGCAGCGCGCCCCGATCCAGCGACCAGCGGGTTCAGAAAGGCTAGACCGCATCGGTAGTCCGCCATAGTACCTTTTCTATGGAAGCCCGGGTCCAGGAATGGTACTCTCCCCGCAATACTGGGCATTTCATCGGTCAGGCGCAACGCAGCGAGGAAGAAGAGCCACAGCGGGATCCTGCGTGCCATGACTGCACGTCCCTTGAGCCAACTGAAAGACTTCACCTCGCGACTTATTCGCCCTACGGCTTCCAATCGACTGTGCGGCTGAAGTGTGCCTGGGCCCTCATAGTGCCTCTGGCACGATCTTCCTCCCGTGGCCTCCTGGTCTCCGAGGCTCCCTGAGCGGGTGGGTTTGGTTTGCCGTCTGCAAACAGGGGTGACAAATATGAAACAACTGGAGCGCGCACGTGAAGAACAAATCCAAAAGAGCGAGGATTCCGCGCAGGTGACCTCGGGCGTGCGCGCGTCGAGGAGACCGGCCCCCGAGCATGTCGGATGCCGAAAGCGATGATAATTCAAGACATGATGGAGAAGACGGAGACTGGGGGGACTGGGGGGACGAGGCTGAGCTGGTGACGCCAACGAGGCAATCGCCCACACACCTCCCCATGCTGTGCTGCAGCTGCACATCTGATCCTTTCCTCGCAGAGACGTACTAGAACACAACAAGGAGCATGACTCAGCAGGCGCTTGCCTGCGCCACTGCAAGGAAGCTTATGGTTGGGATCTCTCCGCCCTTGGAAAGGCGCTGGAGCTCGATATATATGGTAGCATCCGGGTTGTAAATTGGCTTCGCAAGGAAGTTGCAGCGAAACGTCGGGAGATGGACGATGCGGAACTGGTTAAGCATCTTCAGTCTCCATTCGTTTCAAATGCTCGGCCAGCATTCCTGGACGATGACGACTTGCTCTTTCCTTTTTTGCCTGAGGACGCGCTTCTCCCAGCACTGTGCGCGGACATCCATGGGGGCAGCGACAACGACGAGACCTCAGCAGCTGGCAAAGGTGCGAGCAGCAGGGGTGATGAGCTTGAGGAAGAGGTATCAAGGCTGAGAGAGCAGCTGGCGATGCAGCAAGAATTGATACAACAGACCAAGGCCACGCTGTTAAACGATGGTGCATGCCCATCTAACGTGACTACTCTGGAAAGCACACTGAAGAGGTTCAGTCAGGGACGGCCCAGGGCCACGTGTAAGCATGCTTATACTGAAGCAGCGGCCCGATGTGATAGGCTTCTGTTCAATCAGGCATGCGAGAAAAAGGGGGTATTTTCGGTGGTGATAGTCGCTATGCTCAGGCCGACTTTTGAATGACCACCTGAGCACGTAATCATCAGCACATCTGTTGCGGGTTTCTCTGATAGCGAGATCTAGCTGATTGATTTCGATGAGGGTTGTGGTCACAACTGTCTGGGCGAACACGACAGCTGCTCGAAGCGCGATTGTGTCGGCACTGACCTCATATCTGTGACTATGAGCAGGGGATGAAGGCATCGTGCGGCCAGAGGACAGCGCAAGTCCTGAAATGAGTCGAGGTGAGACGAGCTACTTCGACAGCTACGCTAAGATCGGGATTCACCACGAGATGCTTTCGGACGCAACACGGACAGGCGGCTATCGGGACTTCCTTCTCAACAACCCCTCACTTGTGAAGGATAAGATCGTTCTCGACGTTGGATGTGGTACAGGAATCCTCTGCATGCTTGCAGCCCAAGCGGGCGCAAAGCTGGTCATCGGAGTCGACATGTCCGACATCATTGATGACGCGAGGGAGATCGTGAAAGCAAACGGATTCGATGGGAAGATTGTTCTTCTCAAGGGCAAGATGGAGGAAGTGGTGTTGCCCGTGGAAAAAGTAGATTTGATTGTGTCTGAATGGATGGGCTACTTTTTGCTGTATGAGTCGATGCTTGACTCGGTTGTTTTCGCGCGCGAGAAGTACCTAGCGCCTGGAGGCTCGTGCATGCCGGACCGCATGACAATGCTTGTGGCGGCGCTCGATGACTCGGCGCATCTCGACTTCTGGCGGGACGTTTACGGCTTCGACTATGGCCACATACGGCGAAAGGTGCAAGAAAACCTCATTCTGGAGCCGGCAGTCCAGCACTGGGAAGGGATACAGCTTCTGTCCGTGCCGAGTGTCTTTAAGGTACACCTCCTGCCCCCGACCCATATACGCAATGGCTGCACAACTGTGTCTCGCCCGCGGGCGCTAGTGGGAATGAAGATCAACTTAATATCTTGGCGGATTCACCTGAGGTCCCAATGATTTCAAACCTAAAACTTCCATGGCTCCGACCCACTCAAAAGGGGGCACCCTCCCCTGGTCAGCACTGCGTGCGGCATGGCCTGACAGGGGCTCTGCGATTTCGAATGGGGCAGGAGCTCAAGTGCGAGGAGTTGGCAGTGAAGGACTTGGAATTTCGAGCACCCTTCAAAGTCGAGGCAGTACGACCAGGCACATGCCACGGTCTCATCACACACTTCGACACGTACTTCGAAAACCGTTGTGACATGCCCATCATTTTCACGACCTCGGCGGAGGCAGAGCTTAAGGTCCAGACGCATTGGAAGCAGACAACGTTCTATCTCAAGGGCGGGGGTGTAGCAATGCAAAAGGGTGACGTGATCGAGGGGGAGTTCCACGTTGCGCGTGCCGCGCACAATCCGCGGCATATGGACATTGTCGTATCGTGGGCATTTAGGCCAGTAGCGGGAAGCAGGGGAGAGGAAGTGTTCCAAAATTTCCAGCTTCATTGAATACAACTATCCGAATGCATCCACATTCACGCAAATTGCTCAAGAAACTTCGCTGCGACAACACGACCGCGCGAGTTAACGCCAAGCTTCATGGCACTAACCTCCCTGTCGATATCCTCCATGAACTGGATGACAAAGTCAACGAGCTTGTGCTTGAGCATCGTCTCTGTATGTGTGTTGGTTATGAGAAAAGACAGCGCGTATCCCTCCACAGGCTTGCGCCGCAACACCACGAACCTGCACGTGGGGCTGGGTATCAAGACGCGGTGGAACTGCTTCCCCAGAACAAGGCAAAAATGTTGATGGGGCGCTGCGTTAGAGGGTGCGATCGCAACCGCTCGGCGCGCTGCATGAGGAATCGCATGAACTTCGCCACAAGAACCTCCTCAAGCTCGTCTGCCTGCTTCACCCGAATCGACACCCTCACCGAATTTACTGCCGCCTCGATCTGCACGCACCCGCCGCTATCATCGCCGTGCATCGGATGTAATCCGGAAGCATTGGGCCGTTGTTCGGAAAGGTTACCTTCACACTCTCGGACTCGTTGCGTGAAATCACGACGGGATTCATCAGAAGCTCGGGTGAAGTGTCGAATTCCACCTGGGCAAGGTGCTGACCTGAGTTCAAGGTAGCAACCACTCCGCCGAGCGCAGAATGGGATAGATATGATCAGCTTGGTGAATGACATGAGCCACGTGCAGTGCGCCCCGGAAGCCATGATTTCATGCTAGGGATTGCGATCCCCCGCGCGCCACAAGGTTCTGACCAGTGGGAGCAGGCAGCACTCTGCGCTGCCCAGTCCTTGCTCGCGGGCGCAACTTGGTCGTAAGGCACATTGTGGATTACCAACTTGCGCCGGCATGCGTTTCTGCACATTAGCCCGTCGCTAAACCCCATTCTCACAATCACTGACCACGCCCAGGATCAGAGATCTTGTGTGTACCTCGGGCTTGTTGTGCCGCTCAACATCTTGGCAGGCAAAGTTCTGCAGACACATAGCTGCGGTCAACGTACTACGAATGCATGCGAGGTAGGGCTGCTGCGATGTTGCCATCACTTGATCCGATCACTTGACCCGATCTCTCCTGCAGCTCCAATCCTTCTTGGACGACTCGATTGACGCGAGAGAGGGCAAAAGAGCTCAGCCTTTCGGCCCTAAGCCGATCACGGCCTACCACGTAAGAGAGAAGGCCAACGATGAGTCACTGAAACGCTGTTCACCGCCTCAACGTCGTTGCGTAGCGGTGCAGCTCGCTTCCTGCTTGGTGATGAGTTGGCGACCAGGTATCGCTACGTTTCGGTTTCTCTTTGTAAATGAGGGGTGGCACCTCTTGACTGTATCCTCTGCACCTGGGAGGGGCGACCGGGAACGAACGAGCAGCAAGCGTGCCTGAAGTGTTCCTTGCAGACGGACTGCGTATCTGGAGCTGACGCGCAATGTCCACGCCCGAGTATAACTCGCGGCAGAGTGGTGATTCTACCATGGGGTCAAGCTACGGCGCTGCGAGCGATGTGTACAGCAGCATCGAAGGACCCACCTTCGCGGACAAACCGATCGGAGGCGGCGCAAACGGGCAGCTCGTTGGTGCCCAGGTGCGTGCCGATGATAAATTGCCAACTGCGTGCAGCTGTGCGATGCGTTGTGGTCTTCGTTGTGCCAGAGTGCGTAGCGGTACTAAAATCCCCCATCATGCCAGGTCAAGTACCCGGAGCAACCGGCATCCCATCACATGGATCAAGTGCCGTACCAGACGCAGATTTCTGCTCTGCAGGTATTGATTCAGCTGGCTGCTGTTTGAGCAATGCAATCAATTGGTTATCTGGGAAAAGGAATAGATGAGAGACTTGACTCAGTTCAGGAAAATGCGCCACCGATGAACGGCAAAAAATTATCGAAACAAAGCTGCATCAGCCCAGCAGCGCAGTGTCCAAGACATAGTAGTGAGTTTTTAGGCATATGGTTGGGTCCCGTGTGTGTTGACTCACTCTTTGGTCGTCCAGATCACGCTTGCCGAACGCAACATGGAGTTGCAAGCAGCACAGCAGACCATCCAGCATCGTGATGAGGTCCACTCCTCATTTTTTTGTCGAACTCGGTGTGAAGCAGTGCAGATTATATGTGGTGAGTGGTGATGTGATGGTGTTTGTCTGGCGGGATGGAACCAGGTTATCGCGGGCATGGAGCAGCAGGAAAGTGAGATGCAAGAGCAGATGTGGGAGCTGCAAGAGGCAGTGGCGCGTGGAGAGCGGGATATTTCGCTGCTGAAGTTGACCATCTCGCACAAGGATGAGGAGATTGTACGGCTGCAAGCGACGGCGCAAGGCGCAGACGGGTCTACGGTCGATTCGTTGGCTCGGCAGAAGGACGAGCTGGAAGCTGTGATCTCAGAGCTCGAAGCCAGCCTCAAGGAGGTTTCCGCTGGGGCCGCACGGGAGCGTGAAGAAGGGCGCCGGCGTGAGCTGGCGTTCGAAGAGGAGCGCTCAGAAATCGTAGCGTATGTCGAGGAGCTCAAGGCGCTGGTCGCGGAGCAGAAGGCGCACGCTGCGGAGCAGCTCAGCGTGATCCAGGAGCTTGAGGATGCTCGCGACAACGCGTCTCAACAAGTCAGCAACCTAGCAGAGGAGCTCACAAAGGAGACGTCGCGCCGCGGGAGTCTCGAGATGACGCTGGCTCACCATCAGGCAGTCATTGAAGAACTCCGTGCGACGGGACCACCACAGTTGACTGCTGCTCCCGAGCAGTCCTCACAGAGCATCCTCGCTCTCCCCGCACCTCCCGCGGGAGATGTGGCTCCGGCGACGCACCCACTGACAGTGGTCGTTTCCGTGGATGTGCAACCGCGCAGAGAAGCACCCGTGTCCCCCGCACCGTGGCCAATGCCGCCGACGGTGCCGCCTGAGGGGCTGGTGATCAAAGGCGTCGCGCAGGAGGTCATCCCGTCCGTGCACAGGAAAGTCAAGGAGCAAGTTTTCGCGCTGGAGAATGCACCTTTGGCTCCCGATTCTGGCGGTGAGGAGCAGATGCACGATGACTGGCTCATGGTGCCTACGGGGCTTCCTACTGCTTCGCACGAGGTTGGTAACAGGAATGACTCAGACGATGCGGAAGCGCGTAGAGAGACCTGGTCGGTGCTGCCGGGATCTGGACTTGTGGGATCTGAAGTGCCTTTGTCAGGAGAGACGACCTCAGCTCCATTATCTTTAGCTCCCGATAGCGGCGGCGGCAGCTCCGTATCCGACGCGGCGCCCCTCTCGTTGCGCAGTGCTTCGACGGCCAGAAACAGGTTCGGCTCATTCAAGGGCAACGTTTCGAACGAGTCACTCCCGGCACGCACCATTGAGGAGCCTCCTCAAGAAGATACAAGCAATGAGGCTTTGCCGGCTGCGGCTGATGAAGAGCTTCCTCACGAGTCAGACTTTGATGGGTATCTTGCCAAAGATGGGAAGGTGGATTCGCGCAGTCGTCATGAGGTCTCGGTGCACGAGCATGAGCTCGAGGAACAATTGGCAGCGCAAGTAGCAGAGCTGGACCACCTTCATGTGATTGAGGAAACTGATAGACTTGGAATTCTCCAATTGCAACAGTATGCTGCGCGGCTTCAGCAAGTCATTGAAGAGCAGGCTGCTGCTGCCAAGGGTGGACAGCAGGCGCAGCAAGCACGCGAGGTAGAGTTCATGCGCGAGGAGACAAGTGCGTATCGCAAGCAGATGCAGCAGCTGTCTGATGAAATAGTGGAGCTTCAGAGGATTAGGGACAGTGAACGGCAGCACGCCAAGGAGCAGCTGCGCGATATGGCGTCGGGCTTCCAAAAAGCTGTGGATGAGGTGCAGGCTCAGACAGAGGACGCGCGCAAGCAGATCGAAGAGTGGCGAGCGCGCACATTGGAGGCCGAAGAGGCGCGACAGACGGCAGAACAGAACTCCGATACTCTGGAGGAGGAGATGAATCAGATGCGAGTCATCGAGAAGGATCTCAACGCACGCCTGCACCAAGTTCAGGATGAGCTTCGGCAATCTGGCTTGGAGCGCGACAGGCTTCAGGAGCAGCTTCGTAAGCTCGTCGAGCACAATGCAGTCCTGCAAGAGCTCGCCGATGGGCTCGAAAAGACCCCGCAGATGACGAATCAGGCCATGGAGGAGGAACTGGTGATGGCGCGCTCAAAGATTCAAGTGCTCAACGATGAGCTCGAGAGTGGCAATACGTTGCTGCGTCGGCAGGAGGATGAGCTTGCCACTCTCCGTGTCAGGGTCGAGAGCACTGTCGAACCAGCGCGAACATGTGGAGACGAGCAACTCGAAAGCTTGCTTGAGAAGGAAATTGCGCGTGCAGATGATCTGCAACGTGAGGTCATGAAGCTTAAGGTCGACATCATCACATACGATGAGCAGTATGACAACGACTGGCAAGAGAAGCTTACCTATCAAAAGGAGGCGCTCATCAAGGACATGCTTGACACACGCAAGGACCTTAAAGCGGCGCTCTCGGACAAAGAGGATCTCGAGCTGCAGCTTCGAAACGCTCAGCAAGAAAAGTCAGAGTTGTCCGTGGCCGTTGAGCACGGTATCATGAAGGCACGAGCAGACCGAGACATTCTGGAGGGTACACTAGCTGAGGCCAAGGACGCAACTCAGGTTGATCAGGTGAAGCAGCAGAACCGGCAATTGTCTGAGCAGCTTCGTGTCTGCCAGGGAGACCTTGAGGACCTCAAACAACGCTACATCAAGGTTGTCTCGCGCAACTCAGAAATCGAGGAAAAGATGCGCGAGATCGCCTTGCACGAGAAGCGCATGTCGGACGACATTTTGTCAATGCAGCAAGAGCGCGATGAGGTGACAAAAGAGCGTGAAAAGTTGGAGGACGTTTCCTCAAGCCGTGAGGAATCAATTCGACAACTTGAACAAGCCAAGAGGATGCTTGAGTCAGAGCTGTCAGGGTCGATAAATGAGATGCGCACAAAGGTACGCTCGCTGGCCCGGCTCTGCAGCCGAACCCATTCCGTTGATGTTTGCACTTCAACTTACCCCTCAGAAAGTACTCAGCAGCTGAACGCAAGGTGCCAAACAGGTGTCGGAGGTAAATGCACTTCAAGGGCGTCTTAGAGAACTGACAGACGATTACGGCACTTCAGAAAAGGAGCTCACTCTTGCGCGCCGTCAGCTCGAAACATATTTGGCTGACAATAAGACGCTCATGGAAGAGAACAAGTCACTTGTCTCAAGGGTCGATCATCTAGAGGGCTTGCTGAAGATGAGTAAGGAGCAGCGCGAGGCAATTCATGATGAAAAGGTGGAGTTGGAGACCCTAAGCCGCAAATTGGATCAGGAGCGGGAAACAGCCATTCTACAGCGTGATGCACTTGACGGCGAGCGAACCACGCTTCGGGTGCAGCTTCAGTGACATCCCGCCCACTGTGCATGCTGACTTTGCGTTGATGAACATTGGTTGCAATACTGTTTGCGTGCCATCACTCTTGGTTGGTACTCAAGCGAGTCTTGGACCACAGGGGCCTGAACGAGAAGATCTCACAGCACGAGAAGAGCCTGCAGCAGCAGCATGAGAAAATTGACATGCTTACAGCTGAGAAGAAGGCACTGCAAAAACAGCTGGAGCGTGCATTGCAGGAGGTGCAGCGCTTAGTGCCTGAGCTCAAAAAGTTGCAGGACGAGTTCAAGAATCACAAGACCAAGACAGCTACTGCAGAAAAAACATTGTCGCAAGATGTCCTAAAAGCACTCAAGGAGCGCGACGCCCTTTCAACACGCCTTTCACAAACCCAGAAGGCGCTTAGTGGGTCCGAAGCCAAGGTGGAGAGTCTCACGACTGCTCACAACACATTGAAAGTTGATTTTGAAGAGAACAATTCGCAACTTGGCACTCTCAAGGGTCGGCACAAGGCGCTCCAAGATGTGCTTGCGACAGAGAAGAAAGCCAAGGCATCCATTTCGGATGCACACACGAAAGTGACCGAGGAATACAATGCCGTGCGCATGGACGCTGAGGGCCTTCGTAAGAAAATGGCGCAGCAGGAACAGCAGCTGAAGGGGGGGGAGGCACAGCGCAAGGCGCTACAAGGCAACGTGGATCGCCTGACAAAGGAGGTGCAGAATCTTCAGGAAGAACGCAAGGCTATCGAGGTGGGCGCCCTGCCAGGATGCCTTTGGCTTGCAGACGACTCTCTCTCTGGTCTCTCAATAATAGGGCACTCCTTCCAAAGCTCTGCAGCATGCACCCTATCAGATATCCGCAATCACTGAGATGTTGTTGTTACCCGCGGGTCTTTGCACAGGCCAAGCTTCAAGCGCCTAAGGAGGGCGGTAAAAGCACCGGCCCGGCTTCAAGTTCGCCAAGCGACTCCAACTTTGTCCAATCGGTGGACAGAGTGGCAGTGGAGCGTGACAGGCTCAGCTCGTCGCTCGAGGCGGCGCAGCGCGAGCTGAAGACCATGAAGGGAACGGTGGCAGCTAGAGATCGTGATCTCAACGAGGCAGGCAAGGTCGCTGCTAGCCTTGAAACCCAACTCGAGAAAATTCGCGGGGAACGGGACATGCTGCAGGAATCTCTGGAGCGCGCGCGGAAAGAGGTTGCGACGACGCGCAAGGAGCTCTCGACAGGGATTGCGACGCGGGCAGACATAGAGCAAGAGTTGTCGGTGTTGCGATCAGACAAGTCCCTTTTGGACGCACGTGTCCAAAATCTTCTGGGAAACCTCCAGGTGGCAACAGAGGAGCTTCAGAAAACGGGAGCAGAGAATACGTCAGTGTCCGCGACTTTATTGGAGCTGCGGGGGGCTATCACGGAGCTCGAGAGTAAGGTGGCAGGCCAACAGCAGGATGTGTCCTCAGCGATTCAAGAAAAGAATCGGGCTTTGGCCACTGTCAAGATGCGCGACGGTGAGTTGGAGTCAAACGCGGCAGAGCTTCAAGGCCTCCGTGGAATCGTGCAACGCGAGCAGGTCGAGAGCAAGAAAGCGCTCAATCGCCTGAATGTGGCAACAGAAGAGCACCGCAAGCTGCAGCTGGCAAAAGATGATGTGATTTCTGAACTTGAAAAGTCGCTCGCAGAGACGAACACTAGGCTCCAGACTCGTACTGCCGAGTTCCACTCGGTTGCGCGCGAGCTAGAGAGCACCAAACTAGAACTGGCAGGGCGCGTGCAGGACCTTCAATTAGCTCAAATGCAGTTGCAAGGTGCGGTCGCAGAAGGCAAAAAGATGTCGGAGCGGGTGAAGCGAGTGGAAGATCAGCGCGCTGAGTTGCAGGCAGCGCACGACACCGCGATCGACCATAGTCAGGCGCAGGCTAAGGCTCTCTCAACTGCTACCCATCAAGCAGGCAAGTCGGCGCGAACAATCTCAGAGCTCACAGAAAAAATCGGAGAATTGGACGGCGAGATGCGCTCCCTGCGCCTTGAGCTGCAGTCTTCGCATGATATGGCGAAGCAGCTTAAATTCGACGCACTCAACAATGAAAAATTGATAGAAAAGCTGGAAGCAGCACATCGCACAGAGAAACAGGAGCATCAGCGTGCTGCTGCTGTGGCGGCGGATTGGAAGGACAAAGAGAGCCATGCCCGTGCCTTGGAGCACAAGGTGAGGATTGAACTGGAGCATACGCAGGCGACTGTGGAGGGGCTTCAGAAAAAGTCGGCCAAGGTAGACGAGGAGTTGGTCAAGGCCAAGCAAAGTCTAGCCTTATCGGACACGGAGCTGAAGAGGCTCTCGCACGACTTGTCCACAGTTGAGAGCGAGAAGCAAGAAGTGATGCAGAAGCTGGACGCGATGACGCGCGAGCGCGATGCACTCGCGGTGAGGATGGAGAAGGTGCGCGAAGAAGTCGCAGAAAGATTGGTGGAGGAGGTTGCGCAGGGAGGTGCCGCTGTCGACAATGCCGTGAACAAGGCGCTGAAGGAACGAGAGGAGACACGTCGTACCGAGCTTGACCAGCTCGTTGCTCAGCTCGAGTCGTCGGATGCGGCCCTCCATGTGACAGCCCGGCCCTCATCACCCCGCCCTCATCACTCCGCACGCACGCAAGTGCAGCTCGTGTGTCACGCGGTTGCATGGCGTCTGCCTGGTCTGACTCGCAGGGCGCTTGGATCGTATCCCTTGGGCAGACGGCGCGGCGGGGGTTTGTCAAGATCAGCGAGGAGAAGACCAATTTGCAACTCTTGATAGACACTGCAAACGCGCAGGCTCGCTTGCACCCACACCTTGACAAATTACCACGCGTTGCAAGCAGCGTGTCAAGACTGTGATTGAGACCATGGGTTCGTGATTTTCAGGTGGTGTCGCTCACAGCACGCCTTGAGGTGCTCCACGGGGCGGATCTCAAAGCGCGGCAGGAAGTGGAATCGTTGCAGCTCACACTAGCAGAGCGGGATTCGGAGTTGCAACTGATGAAGAGCAGGCATAAGGGCGTCGAAGAGGACCTGCGTGCCACCCGCGATCAGGCCCGTGCGGCTATCAACGAGCTGGAGTCGACCAAGCACGAGCTCATTCGCGAAAGGCGGCGCGCTGAAGGAGAGGCAAACTCACTTCGCGAGCGCGAGGAGATGATGGAGTCCGAACGCCACCTAGCTTCGACGAAGCACCAGATGCTTCTCGAGGAAAAACTTGGACTGCGACACGAATTGGAAGTTGTCAAAACGGAGCTACAGGTGGTTCAACGGCAGGTAGCTTCGGCACAAGATTCTCGTAACAAGGCGAGCGCTGAGACGACAGCGATGCAACGCGCCCTTGACGAAGCAAATGCAGAGCTGAAAAGTGTCAAAGAGGCACTAGCGCTATCAAAAAGCAGAGCTGATGAGTCTTCCGGGGAGGCACAAGAGTTGCTGCGTCGGCTGCAGGTTGCTGAGATGGAAGGAAAGCAAGCAGTGGTCGAAACGGGAAGGCTCACTGAGGAGCTGGCGCGTGTGAACCGTGAGTTGCAAACCCAGCGCGCTGAGGCCGCTTCGCTTTCGGGGCGGCTGATGTCGATGGAGGCTGCATCTGGCGACTACTCCGAAGAGGTCAAGGTAATTCGGCAAGAGCTGGAGCAAGTACGCGGCGAGCGGCATAAATTGCATGAGCAGATGAAATCCAAGGAGGCTGAGCTGGCGGCGGTGCTCGACCAGACCCATTCGCTTCAAGCTTCTTCTTCGGCTGGAAATCTGGAGATCGAGGCGGCTGGCCGGGAGATCAAGGTGCTGAAGGCGCGCGTGCTCAAAGCTGAGGCGGCTGAAAAGGACGCAGTGAGTCAGGCGGCCGCCGCTAACAAAGCTGCTGCACAGGCCTCCTCGCAGGCCAAGGCGACGGCAGCGGAAATCGCACGTCTGAAAGGCCAGGCAGAAGAGGCCCGTGCTGAGGCGCAGCGGCAGGCGGCGCAACTCTCGTCAATCAGCCGCAGCCAGAAGCAGACAGGGCCAGGCCAGGCGCCCCACAGCGCAGATTCGCAAAATCTGAAGCGGCAGCTGGAGGCGCGCGACGCAGATCTCGCTGCTCGGGACCGTGAGGTGAAGGCTCTTAGCAAGCGACTCGCTGAAGCCGAGGCTGCGGCGGAGGGCGCAGTGGCTACAAGCGACGGGGGGGATGGGCAGCGAAAGCGGCTAGTTGAGGAGCTGGAGGCGAGCAAGGAACTGATTGAGGACCTCAAGAAACAGCGGGCGATGATGGCGGACGAGCTGGTTGATCGCAAAATGATGCTTGAGGAGGCGATGCGCAACGCAGAGAAGACAATGGAGGGTGCAGAACAGGTGGTGCACACGAAGAACCAAGAAATCGTGACCTTGAAAGGCGAGAAGATGCGACTCGACATGGAGATGGCGATGCACCGAGCTGAGAAAGAGGCAATCATGGAGGATCGAACGAAGCTGCAGCGCCAGATGATGGCTGCACAGGGTGACATCGAGAGCCTACGAGAGAAAGTTGCGGCTCTTGAGTCGGCCAAGACGTAGAGCAACGGCGCGTGGGCGCTGACCGGATATGCTGGTCACCAGTGGTGTTTAGAGATACATGCGATTAGTGGCAAGTGTTGCGTTTGCGGGAACGCGAACGATACAGAGTCAGAACCAGGACAACAGAATAGGTGAACATGCGTGAATCCGTCTGGGCAAGAGCCTGGAGGCACAAGTTGTCCATGGTCTAGATGGGTGGTGTGTGATGGTGACGAGATTAGAGGAGGGTCGATGACAAAGCGTTGATCCTCAGCGCGGCGTGGCCTCGCGTTTCATCGGAAGATGAGGGTGCTCGCGCGTGGGTCGTCTCTCACATTTCATTCTCAATGATTCACGGCCAGCGCAAGCGCGGGGCGTGCCAGGCGCGGCAGGGCGCTGCTTAGGCGCCGATGGCGATGCCACCGTCCACGTTGAAGCAATGGCCGGTGACGTAGTTCGCGGCGGGGTCGAGGGCGAGGAAGGCAACCATGCCCGCGATCTCCGACGGAAGGCCGAGGCGGCCCAGCGGGATCATCTTCTTAACCTCGTCCATGTACTCCGCGTTCAGCTCCGCGGTCATGTCCGACTCGATGAAGCCCGGGCACACGCAGTTCACCGTCACGCCGCGCCCCGCGAACTCCTTGGCGTTCGACATGGTCATGCCGATCACGCCCCCCTTGGCGGCCGCGTAGTTGGCCTGGCCGGGGTTGCCGATCTGCCCAACAACCGACGAGATGTTGATGATGCGCCCCGAACGCTTCTTGAGCATCACCTTCGCCGCCTCTTGAGAGCACAGGAATACGCCCGACAGGTTCACGTCGATGACCGCCTTCCAGTCGTCGTACTTCATGCGGAGCATGAGAGTGTCGCGGGTGATGCCCGCGTTGTTCACCAGGCAGCTCACCGGCTCGTCAAACTCGCTCGCGACCGTCTTGTACATGGCCTGAACGGCCTCCTGGTCGGAAGTATCCGCCTGCCAGCGCACCATCTCAGGCGTCTGCTCGGATGCGCTCCCGCACTCGCCCGGTCTTGGTGCGTAGACTTCTGCCAACTGTCAGCAAGCACAGGACTGGCGATCGGGCTGTTCGCCACGGGCAGGTGGGCTACGCATTTGGATTGTCCTCAGTTGAGACACCACCCTATGTCCAAAGGTCTAAGGGATATGGAAATGGGTGCGTGTCTACACCGAGCCGACTGTGCTGCACTGGCGCCGCGGATGCTGAAGGGGAAGTTGCGGGGGAGCTGCACCTTGACGGCGATCGCCTTGGCGGGGCCGTCCATCTCGTTGATCATCTTCGCCACCTCCTCGGCCGCATCCTTGGAGCCCGCATAGTTCACCACGACGTTGGAGCCCCTACAACCGAGCACAACAAGTCACTGGCAGCTCCGATGATGTGAGCCTCGGCCAGAGCCGCACCCAACAGGCTGCTGTGGCGCCAAACGGCTCGCACGTTTGCATTCTAACGACACTGAGGCTCCAAGCTTCAAGATTCAAGATGTGTGGGCATTCGAATTTCGATGTATGCGTGCCCCCGTGCGAAGACATCCTGTGACTGGGCCTGTACGCAGGTGTCTTCCTACGAATTCGAGGGGCTAGGGCACAAAGTGGCACTGTGTTGCCTCTCGAGGCACTTGAGGGAGGCAGAAATGTTTCTTACCGCTTGCCAAGCTCAAGCGCGATGGCCTTGCCAATGCCACGGCTGAAAAAACACGGTCGCGTGTCAGCAGGCTGGAGATAAGCGCAGAGCCCTAATCGGCAGTACTCTTGCTAGAATGCGCTGGGCTCTTGAAAAGATGTCCGCAAGTTTGGTTCAGGGGTTGAGGGCAGGTACCTAGCGCCGGTAACGATGGTAAGCTCCATGTTGGGACCAACAGAAGAGGCGACGCGGGTAGATGCGGCGCGGAGCTGCGGGCGGAAGGCGCCGAGCGGGCTAGCGCCCATGAAAGCCGCTGCGGGCTCGGTGGCAGCCGCCGCGAGGGCAACAAAGACAGCAAGCTTGCGGAACATCTGCGAGGAGGCTGTTTGTATCACTATGCGTTCATGCAGGTCCTGGCTTTAGCGGGAGCGTGGAGGATCTCACCGTCGTACTGGGGGGCCGGTGTCGTGATGAAATCCTAATCTTCGGGAGACCCTCGGATCCCTCTCAGAGACAGGGGCCTAAGGAACGCGAGGCCCAAACTCTGGTACTGTGTCTCGCGTCTATAAATTAGCCAACCGTGCCACGACAAAGCAGATTTGCCGAGGAGCGGATCCCGGGTCCCCAGGATGGCAGGCAAGGCAGCCGCTGCGGCGATGAAGGAAATGATGGACCAGCTGATGGGATCCAGCCGGTTTGTTGCCCCTCCTCGCACCTAGCATGGTATGAAATAGTGCAGGCGGTGGGAAAGTGTCTGGTTTTTGCGGCCGAAAATCACAAGCACCGGTCCCGGGACACGCCGACGTGCCTAGAGAAGTTGCTCCGGGCTGGCCGTCAGTCCTTGTGAGGAATATCAGAGGAACAAAAGCTGCAGTCCCTGTTGCACCTTGTTGATCGGAAGGGGAAACGAGGAGCGGAAATGATGTCGTTCCTCTTGCACCTAGGCTTGGATGGGGCGCTGGGAGCGACTGACACTCAGTGAAATGGCAGGGATGAAATGCCCAAGGAGGGTGACGATTCCAAGCCGAAGTGGCAAGAAGAAAATGTTTGCAAGATGCATCTTGTGCACGTATGTCCGCACGATCTCTTTCACAACACCAAGTCGGATCTCGGCGCTTGCCGCAAGCGTCACGACGAGGGGTGCGTCACTGCGCCTTCCCAGCCTGCACCCGACGCACCTACGAGGATTGGAAATCCTTGGAAATCCCTGTTCTATGTCCCCTGCGTTTGGCACTTTTCGCGGTGAGTGCCAGACTGCTGACGCGGGTGCTGTCACGCGGCAGGCTCAAGACCCAATTCGAGATGGCGAACGACGTGAAGCACAAGGGCCTGTACGCCAAAGAGCTTCTGCCCGTGCTCGAGGGCCTCGAGTCCGACATGGACCGAAACATCCAGCGGACCAAAGTGCGGCTCACCCAGGAGATGCCGGCCATACAGGATCCAAAGACGACGGGCAAGATCCAGGAGATCATGGAGCAGATCAAGGGTTTCCAGGCCGACATCGAACGCTATGGTGAGGAGGGCGAGGTGGACAAGGCGGAGGATGCCAACAAAAAGGTTGCGCTTCTTATTGGGGAGAAAGAACGCATCGAAAAGGCGGAGTTGGACCCGTATGGGCAGAGGGAGAAGACCCAGACTATCTGCGAAGTCTGCGGCAACATCGCGCAGAGCACCGACAACGAGCAGCGCAAGCAAAACCACCTCGAAGGGAAGCAGCACAAAGGCTTCGTCGCCATCCGCGCAGCGATCCCTGAACTCAGAGACATGATCGAAGCCGCGCGCGCGGCCGACCCCGACTTCGACAAGGACGGCTCTGCTCGGGGCGGCCCTGACGCGATCGCGGCTCAGCCCTCGGACCGCGAGCGCCGGCGGGAGGATGCTCCGCGCGACGACGACCGGAGGCGTGACAGATCCCGCGAGAGGCGCGACCGCTCGCGCTCTCGCGACCGGAAGCGCGACCGGTCGGGCGAGCGCGACCGCTACCGCTCTTCCCGCGACTACCGAGGATCCGACCGCACCCGCGACGACTACCGCTCATCTGACCGCGATCGCCGCCGCGACCGCTCTCGCTCCCGCGACCGGCGCCGGTAGGCGTCCTCGCCGTGCAAACGCTTGATGCAAACGCTCGAGACAGACCTCCGACCGCGCAGCCCGGCGTCTGCGCGCACCAGGCTCGCGCTTGGTCCGGGAGCGGAGCGCAGGTCGGGGGTTTTGGGCAGCGCTTAGTAAAGCTTCTGTCTGCCGCAGTTAGTGAGCGTATGGTAGCGTGCATGGCCGCACGGACTTGTCCAAGCGCTGTTCTGATTTAAGCCAACCCACGTCCGCGGGACGTGGGTTGGCTCTGTGCAAAAGCGTTCTGCGCTCTTGTATTACGCGGCTGCAGCGCACACCTCGGCCCGACGACACTGCTGCTTGAAAGGCGTGCTCAGGGCGGATCGAGGCCGAAGACTTGGGCCTCCGTGAGGACGGCGAGGATGGCGGCGTGCGTGCGGCCGTTGGACGCGAGCACCGGGCGGGTGGTGAGCCCGAACGCGTCTCCGCGGAGGTCCGTGATCTCCCCCCCCGCCTCGCTGACAAGCACCGCGCCCGCCGCGGTGTCCCACGAATTGAGGTCCGCCTCCCAGTAGGCGGTCAGCCGCCCGTTGGCGATCCACGCAAAGTGCAGGGCAGCTGACCCGATCATGCGGATGGTGCGGCACTTGGGCATGAGTGCGGAGACGCCGCGGATGGAGGGTGTGATGCTGCGCATGTTCGGGGGGCTGCCCGCGGCGATCACGGCGTCCCCGATGTCCGACTCCTCTCCGACGCGGATCGCCTCCCCGTTCATGAACGCTCCCTTCCCAAGCGCCGCAGAGAAGACCTCGTCTCGGAACGGGTCGACGATCACACCGACGACAAGCTCGCCGCGCCGCGCCACGCCGATGCTGACCGCCGAGAGTGGCATGCCGGACACAAAATTTGTGGTCCCGTCGATCTGCTCCCATGCACGGTTCAGAACCGCAGCTCCTAGCCAGGTGGGCGGAGTTGGGCCGTTCTCACCGGATCAACGACCCAGAGCCATTCCGAGTCTTTCAAATCGTTGGTTGCCTTTCCCGAGGCCTCCGCTCCTGCGTCCACACTCTCTTCGCCAAGGAAGGCATGGGACGGGTGCTCAGCAAGGACGATGTCGCTGATGATCTGCTGGCACATCGGATCGATCTCTGTAAGCAGGTCCCTGGCATTCCATTTCGTTTTAATGACATCCGCACCGAGTTTCTCTTTCATGAGCTCCCCCGCAGCGCGTCCGGCCTTGATCGCGGTGCTGTTCCCGAGTGGCGCAGTTTAGGCGCTGCACCACGGGCTTCCCAGTCCGCGGGAATCGGGAGGACCTCAGCACAGTCGTCAGTTCATTGTCTGAAGTAGACATGCGCAACTTCGCGGCGTTCTTTGCCAGTGAACCCCTTGACTGGGTCACTCCCTCCGGCCTCCGGGGACATATCGATCGATGTGCCAATGGTGACTTGAGCGGACAGGAATGTAATGCCTGGCTTTCTTGAACACCCGCATAGGTAAACACGGAAGGATTCGCAAATACCGCAACCGAGAAGGCCTCAGAACCCTCGAGAAGCGTTGAGAGGAGCACGAGGGCCGGTAGTGGCCACCGCATGGCACCCCCCAATCTGAATTTCAGATTGTCGAAGTTCCCGTCTAAAACCAAAGCGTGAATTGCGGCATCTGGCCGGGGGTGCGTGGGCACGATGTCTACCAAAGCGAAGCCGCCGCCTTCGAAGAGTAAGATCAATAAGCTCGAGGTAAACAAGGCGAAGCGCGGCATCTACAACAATGCCAACGCAGGAAACTCGGGTGGACCTGTCATCGACGTGAAGGCGTGGAAGGCTGCGCAGAAGGCGGCGGCGGCCGGAGCTGCAGGTACTGACCTGTGCAAATACGGATAAAACCTGTGTCTGGCGGGCGGTTTGTAACTTTAGCTACAGCAAGCGTTGCGGGCTGAGCCACTGCGATCTAGCCAAGGGTGTGCATACCTAGAACCCTGCAAACTCACTCTCTCGCTCCTCAGGTGCAGCCGATCCGGGAGAGGAAGCAAAGAAGGCAGAGCGGCAGAAGCGATTCGCTGGCGGCGCAGCAGCAGCAGCGTGTGACACAAGTGCGAAGATGGCCCTTGATACAGTCAAGAAGTCGGACAAGAAGGGTGAAGTCGTGAAGGGCTTCGTCTCGCAGCTCACAGCAGGGGGGAAGGAGAAGCAGGGCGGCGGGGGCGGCGGCGGGGCACCTGCGGGAGGCGGGAAGGAGGGTGTTTCTCCCGTTGCTGCGGTGCCGCAGGGCATGCGGCGAGACGGAACCAAGCCTCCAAAAGTGCTTCTCAACGAGTTTTGCTCCAAGCAGAAGATCCCGCGCCCAGGACTGGCAACCATCGAGGAGAAGGGGGGTGGGGGGTTCCGCGGCAAGTTCATCCTGCATGCCAAAGACGGTGGCTCAGCGACGGTGCGGACCACCAAAGAGGTGTACCGGACGGCGCAGGAGGCGCAAGATGCAGCTGCGGTGCTTGGCCTGTTTGTCGTCGCCGGCGATCGCCGCATGGACCGGCTGATGCCGGCGGAGTTCGTGCCGCTGTGGAAGGAGGCGGCGGAGGACGAGGCGGCGCGCGGGCGCAAGGAGGCAGAGGTGGCGCAGCGTCGTGCAGAGCAGGGGGCTCGGGAGGCGCGCAAGGCGAAGAGAGAGGCGCTGCTGCCGCTGTTCCTCTCCGACAATTTGCGGCAAATGGTGGAGGCGGCGCTCCGGCAAGTGCGGGGAGAGCTCACGTCCGCGCGCGCTGCGGCCGCCCGCTCTACAGGCGACGGCGAGGTTTCGTCGGCGCTGAGGCGCCTCGGATGGCCCGCGCGGCTGGCGGAGCAGGCGGCGCAGCGCGCGGGCGGGGACATAGGGCTGGCGCAGGACTGGCTCCTGCTCAATGCTCCAGCCGGGGAGGTGCCGCCGGGGTACGAGGCCTCCCCCGCACTCGCCATGCCCTTTGAGGTCATCCGGGCCAACAAGGGTAGTGCCGCGCCGCCCCCACCCGCCGAGCATTCCGGACAAGGCGTAGGACAAGGCGCAGTAGCTGTGACGCTTCCCGCAGCGGGGGCAGGGAGGGCTGCGGGGGCCGATGCGGGGGCGGCTGCCGTGCTGGTGGCGCTGGGGCTCGGTTGGGCCGAGGCACGCGTGGCACTCGCGAGAGCAGGGGGGGATGTCTTTAAGGCGGTTCGAGCAACGGAGGCTCGCGAAAGCGACGAGGCGGGGGGGGCGGAGGGGTTGGAGGGTGCGGAGGTGGCGGAGGAGGAGGAGGTGCTGGCGGCCATCTACGGCGCGCAGGCGGACGGCGGGGCCTTCGAGGGCGCGCCGGGGCCGGAGGGGAGGGGCCGCCGCTGGACGCTCACGCTCGAGGTCCCAGCCCCCCATGCACCCCGGCGCGCCGCGCGCCGCGTGTCGTTTTACCTTTGCCGATGCGTCCCCGGCTGGCTGGCGCGGTGTCGAGCTCCAGCACCAAGCACGAGAACCAGACGCATCGAAATCGACCCAAAGTGACTTTCATCGAAATCGATCCAAAGTGACGAGGCGCGGGGTCCTGCAGGTGGACGGGGTGGCGCTTCGGTTAGAGCTGGAGACGGCGATAGGTGCCGCGGCATACCCGCACGCGCTGCCGCTGCTCCGCCTGACGCAAGAGGGCGCACCGGGCGCGGAGTGGGAGCTCGCGGTGCTGTGCCGGGAGCTGTACGAGCTGGTGCGGCGCGTGGATGGCGGCCCCGCGGCGCACGACCTCGCCGTCTTCCTCAACAACGACGGCGCCGACGCCCGCGCCCGCGCCCACGCCGCCCTCGCCAGCGTGCCCGCGCCGCCCGCGCCCGCGCCAGCGGCGGCGGCGGGCGGCGGCGGGGGCAGGCGGGGCGGGGCGGGGGAGCCAGCGCCCCGCGAGGAGGGCGCG
>ENA-UOXV01002959-UOXV01002959.1-marine-metagenome-genome-assembly--contig:-NODE-2959-length-21506-cov-5.611813_pt1 | contig 21506 bp, 11 predicted proteins | sample MGYA00238165_ERZ766961 | MGnify/ENA primary metagenome ERZ766961 (study PRJEB28924, sample SAMN03173240) | marine metagenome | biome: Marine; feature: Water; material: Subsurface seawater | place: North...
CGAGCGAGTGGTCGGTTCTGACGTGCAAGTCTCCTGAGTGCCGCGATACTTCCTCCAGTAGCGTGGCGCAGGGCGTCGGAGCCCAAGACTTGTGAGGGGTGCACGTTTTCCAAAAAACTGAGGTTGCCGGGTTTGAAAAAAAAAGAAGTCAGGTGGTCGGTTGATTTTTCAGCGACGCGGCCGCTCGCGACGTACACTCGATGAGACTCGTTTAAATCAATTGTATTACACACCATCGCCTCGTGGTGGTAGTCGCGCCTGCCTCGCGCTCTTGTAGTTTACGGGCGGCGTCCTCGGCACGTCTGGCAGCGTAGCCCGAACCACGCCGACACCCTTTGTCCTGCCCTCTCTGAATATGACCCGCGTACCAACCTTGACGTACTCCGGCCTGTGGTTCCACTCGAACGTCACCAGCGCCCTGTCTCCCATTCGAAGCACGTCCTTGCCCTCCATTTTCACGATGCGGGCGCACTGGCGCACGGTCAGGCAGTGTAAGATGGGCGCGTACCCGACTTTTAACGTGGTGGGGTGCGACAAGATGACAACCTCCGCCTGGAACTGCCAGCACGCCCTCGGGTTCAGCGACGCCGCGCACAGGATCATACCCTTGCGAACGTCGTCCTTGTGAACGTGCGTGCCGGTCTTGCGCGCCTTGAGCGCCCACGAGCCGGACGACCCGCACGCCACGCGGTCCACGGGCACGCGCTTATTCATGCTGCTCTTGACGGCGACTGGGACGAATTCGCCGTTGCCGTTGGGACCCAGGAGCAACTCGTCTTTGGTCTCGATCGTGCCGCTGACCACGAGGCCGGCGACCACGGTGCCGATACCCGGCACCGCGAACGCGTCGTCGAGGTGCACCAGCGCCTCGTTCCCCGCGAGGGGCGCGAAGCTTCGCCGCGACGGGAGATGGTTGAGGAAGGCGCGGACGAGGTCCAGGCCTTCGCCCGTGACGCACGACACTTGAAAGATCGGGGTTATGACACCGCCCGCGACGTTCTGCACGGACGTCATGACGTCACGTTCGTCTTTCACGAGAAGCGGCGTCTTGCTCTTCTTCAGAAGCTTCTTCAGGGCGTCGATGGTCGCGTTTCTGTTCTCTGCGGCGGCCATATCAATTTTGGTGACGACCACGAAAAATGGAACCTTCAGGCCGAGCATGATCGAAAGGTGTTCCTTGGTCATCCCGACGATGCCACCGCGGTTGGCGTCGACGCACATCATGCCAAAATCGGGTTGAACCCCCGCGATGCCGTGCATGGTCGTGCGCAAGTACCGTTCGTGACCCGCCAGGTCGCTGAAGTGAATCACTTTGCTCGAAGCCGACACAATCTGGTCCCATCGAAGCTGGTGCGTCTCTCGAACCTCCGGGTTTGAATAGTTCACCACGGATCCGTCCGGGGCGAACCCGATGATCTGCTGCGATATCGCCGACGTGCGCCCCGATTCGATCTCGTGCTTGTGCCGGAACACGCCGCCTCGCGCCAACCCCCTGCCGTTGTCGAATCCGCCCTTGGTCAAGACACCCAACATGGTCGACTTCCCCGAGTCGACGTTCCCGAGGGTCGTGATGCGAATCTCCTTGTGCTGGCGGGCGCTGGTCTTGGCGCGTACTAAACACGTCGCGCACCGTTTCCCGTCGCGCGTCCGTCTCTCGTGCGCGACGGAGCAGTCGCAGTCGATGGCTTTCGCCATCTTCTTCAAGGTTTCGAGGGATTCGTGAAAAGCTGTGTCGTCCAACCCGTGGGCCTCTCCGTCGTCGTCCACCCCTAGCTCGTACAGCGCCTCGCCGTCGCCCTCGGCGAAACATCTCCATTTCAACTGTGTGATTAATTCCTGCAGCCTATCGTCGCTGACGCCCACGAGCTGACGCTTGAACTCGTGATTTCCGTCGTCGCGCTCAGGGCCCAGCGAGAGGGCATCGAACGAGAAGACGTCAGTGGGTGACGTGGACGGCGCCACCTTTTGTGCGTCCGGCGGAGATGAGCTCATCATCGACATCGTCTCGGTCATGATGACGCGACTGTCGCCGGCACGGAAGCCTCGAACGTGCTCGCCCGGCGAGAGAGTGACGGATAAGTCGTGACGTGGAACTCCTGTCTTTTCCCGGGGAAAACACGAGGGTTAACATCATTTTCGAGGGCGCCGCGGAGATGGCGGAGGATGAGCAGATCATCAAGGTACAACCGGAGGCGGTGAAGAAGGGTGCGTATTGCTTCATCCGGGGTAACCCGTGCAAGCTGGAGATATGCGAGGTGCTGCCGAAGGCCACGGCGAATGGCAACAAGCGGCTGCACATCAAAGGACCGCACGTCTTCACAGGGAAGCACTATGAGGATACGCTGAACCTATCAGCGGGCTTCCACGGCATCGACGTCCCGGTCACGACCAAGGCGCAGTACTCTCTCATGGATGTTGACTCGGAAACGGGCTTCCTCAGCCTTCTCACCGATTCAGGGGATTGCAAGGAGGACGTTGGGTTGATGAAGAACGAGGAGGACGGGAGCTTCGACGAGTTAGGGCAAGAGGTGATTAGCAAATTCGACGCTGGCGAGTCGCTCAAGCTCACGGTGCTGTCGCTGTTGGGGAGAGACGTAGTCGTAGCGTGCGATGTTGACACCGGGGCGTGATGATATGATAATGCTGCTGTTAAGTGTTACAATGCTTGAAAGCGAATCTCTCCAGTCGTCGTCTCTAATCGTCTCTATTGCGTAGAATACAAAAACAGTCTCACCTCACGCCCTCGCTCAGGAGCTGCAAGCAGTCAGCCGCGTCGGACATCACCTTACCCGTCCTCTTCCGTTTCGTCGGGCTTCCGAACACCTTCTTTTCGTTCGGGTTGGGCCTCTTGCTCCTGGTTCCCTTGGTCGGCACCGCCTTGGGCGCGAGGCGGGTGTCGTCCGAGCTGACGGAAGGCGGGCGGAACTTAGCCTTTCCGTTACCGTCTTCCAGCTTGTGCGTCGAGGGCTGGCCGGAGGATCCCGACCCGCGCGTCCCGCCCGAACCTCCCGAACCTCCTGAAGGTCCCGAGCCGCCGGATCCGCCCGAACCTCCCGAGCCGCCGTCCGAGCCGTCCGAGCCGGACGGATGGGCGAAGGTGACAGCCTTGCCCTTCTTGGCACCCGGCGCCTCCTCCTGCGCCTGCTGAGCGTTGGTAGCCGCCACGGCATTCATCCACATGGCGTTCATCCACCCCATCATAGCCTGCTGCGACGCCATGGCCTGGTAGTTGTTCCACGCGTGCGCCTGCTGGGCCGGGTTGGGCTGAGCGGGCGGATACGGCGTGGGCGGCGGGGGACCGGGGGGCCAGCCGTAGGCGCGGTGGGGATGATGTCCACCGTGAGGCGGCGGCGCTTGAGACGCCTGGTGGTACTGCGCGGCAGCCTGGCGCTGGTACCAGTACTGCTGCTGCTGCTGCATCTGCCCGGGCGGCGTGGGCGCGATGCGGACCTGGTGGGGTCCGCCCCTGTGCGACGCGGGCAGTTGGTACTGCATGTTCTCGCCGTTGGCGCTGTCCCTCGTCGCCGCCGTCGGGCCGCCGTCGGTCCGCGTCAGCCCATCCTCCTCGGCGGCGTTACTCACCCCGGCGCCGGTGCTCACCTCGCGCATGGATCCGTCGGGGAAGAGGATGAGCTTGGGCGGGCGCTTGAACTCGCCGCTGTCGCCCTCGTTCCTCGGCGGCCTGGACCCGCCGCCTTCCATGGTTGACGTGCCCCTGGACGCGTCACCCTCGGACGTCGTCGTCTCCGTCTTGGCGGCATCCGCGGGCTTGGCGCCCGGGGTCGGGTAGAGCGCAGAGTCGTACCACTTCCTGCCCAGCATGAGGGACCTGACGTTGCGCTTGCCCTTGTGCGCCGCCGCGGCGCTCGCAGCCGCCGCGAGGAAAGGGTCGTCGACGGTGTTAACCGCCGCCGCCGCCGCCTGCGACTTTTCAGTCGCCCCACTCAAACCGCCGGGGAGGGTCTCCTCCAGAGTACACGCCTCGTCCTCGTCCGCGTCGGGCGTCGCGGTCGTCGTCGCGTTCGCGTCGCCGGCGTCGTTCCCGGACTGGGCCCGTGCGCGCGTTCGTTCCTTCCTGGCCTCCTCCGCGATCGCGGCGTTGATCTCCTCCACCGTCTTCTTCTTGTTCGGGTCGGGCGACTGCAGCTGCTCCTTGCGCCACAGCGGAAACGCATCCTCGTTCCCAGACTCAACCTTCGTTCGGTACTCCACCAAGCACGCCTTGGCCTCCTCGCTCCACTCCTTCGTGTTGGCGATGGACGCGAGTTCATCGCGGTCCAGTCGCAGCGACGGCGTCTTGGCGACGAGGTCTTTCGCGGGCGTGTCTCGTTGGACGAGGTCTTCGGGTTCTAGCGAGAGTTTGACCTCGAGTTTAACCTCGAGTTTGACCTCGGCGGCGGAGTCCAACGGCGGGTCCGCGTCGTCGGTGGATCCCTCGCGGCGCATGTCGGGGGGGTGTAAGGAGCCGGACGCGCCGCTTCCGTCGCTCTCGTGGCCTTTATCGCTCTGTTTGGACGGGCGGGCGGTGGACGGGTCGATGTCAGTTTTCGGTCTCTCGGTAAAAGTAAGGGTGGTAAAATATCTGCCGCGCCCGAATCTTTCAGAGCCAGCGGGAAAACGAGAGACGGCGACGGAAACGCGCGTGTGCGGCGCCGTGTTGTCCGTTCACGGCCGTTCGACGCCGTATCCGGACCCTGCACGGGCGTGGTGACTCGTCGGGATCGACGGTTCCGGCCATCGCGCGGTCGCATCGCGGCTCACGCGCCAGTTCCGGGATGGGGAAGACGCGGAAGATTCACAAAGCGTTATGCGAGTTGTGCGGGACTCGAGGGCACCAACTCACCTTCTTAGAAGCGCCCTCGCCGTGCTCGCGCCCTTCGTCGTTTCGCTTCACGCCGTCCTGGTTGCTGTCGGAGTCGCTCGACTCGACCTGACCTTCGTGGTGCTTCGCGTCGGTCGCGTCCGCCGAGGTGGGCGTCGTCCGGCGAACGTCCCGGTCCGCGTTTGCGAATTCGGGCGCGACCGCGATCCCGGTCTCCTCGGCCGCCCGGTCGGAGACGCGAGGCGCCACCGCCGCGACGCCCGTCATCGTTTCCGTGTCGCGGCGACTAAGAACCCCCTGTCGTGGCCTACACTCTGCGCTCTGAACGAGCTTCGTGTCACCGGCACGTGTGTGTCCGCGCGCGCGTGTGTGTGTGTGTGTCCCTGGCGACCACGTTTGCACAAAAAGGCACCGAAAAAGCGGCGATATTTCGCGGGATTTTCTCGCAGGATACCCAGTGACCAATGAGAGAGAGGCCGGGAAAACACGTGGAGGTTGGAAATTTCCGCCATTCGATTAGACCAAGAACAGTGGGACTCTGCGCAAAAATCTCTCGAAAACCGAATCTCGTGCGTGTAAATATCTAAAAGCCAATTTTCAGCGACACCGCGATACGGTCTGGTGCGAATCCAAGAATACGATTTGGAAATCGTGTGTCGCAGCACTGTGCACGTGACAGGTGAGTTGGGGGCAAACGAGAAGACGAGCAAGGACTGCAACGGCTCTTTCAGTTTTTGGAGACGTTCTCTCGGAGAAGGTGCTCACTTCACTTGAACGTGAACTGGCTCTGGATGGGGACCCCCACGAAGGCTTCCCCGACGAGGCGGCGTCCTCCCGGCATCTTTCCGGGGCACGTAGACGTGGACGATGACCCGCCCGATCCGTTCAGCCCCGACGCGACTCTCCACCTGCCCGGCGACGTTGTTACCCCGAGGACCGCATCGGCGCGTCGGGCACTGCGAGACCACGAACTCGTGCTCCGGGCGCACGAGAGCGGCACCGGCGAGTATCGCAAGATGCTCGTGGACGCGGAGCAAGGCATGGAGAAGCTCCTGGAGATGAACCGCGCGCTGCGAAAGGAACTCGAGCTGGAGCGGCGCGCGGGTGGAAGTGCCGGTGGGATCGGCACCCATTCGAACGGCACCCAAACCGCGGTCCTCGCCGCGACGCTCGAGGACACCCGCGCGCGACTGAGGGAGACGGAGGTTCAGCTGGACATGGTGACGGCATCGTTCGAGGCGCTCAAGCGGGAGCGAGTGGACGCGACGACCGTGCTCCAGTCCAACGCGTCGGTGCGCAAAGCGTTGGACGCCGAGCGGCTTCAACTGGAAAACGTGCGGAGTGATCTGCGGCGCTTACGGGACGAAGTAGCCGTCGAGGCGCGCAAGGTTCGGTCCGAGGCGGCGCAACACCGCGCCGCGCTCAACCTCAAGATCGTCTCCAGGATGACCCCAGAGGACGACGCCATGATCGCCGCCGCGTCACTCGCGGCGCTGAGCGGGTTAGAGACGAAACTATCGGAGCTCGAAAGGTTCGCGGCGGCGCGGGTAGCGGACGCCCCAGACAACGGCGGCGCGAACCGACCGGGCATCGAACACGCGGTCGCCGCCGAGGTGATCGACGCGCGGGGCACGCGGGACGAAGCGGCGCGTCTGAGGGACGTCAACAAAACGCTCAGGGATCAGATCCGGACGCTCACGGTTGACCTGGAGATGTCGCGAGCGAGCGAGGCGGCCGCCGTGGAGAGCGCCCGGTCGGCCCGGGATTTCGCGCGCGCCGAGGACGAGGTGCGCGAGGCGGTGAAGGTGAACCGCCCGGAGGTGGACGCGTTGCGTCTGGAGTTGGCACGGGCGAACGACGCCGTGCGAAGGTCGGAGGCGCACGCGCTCGTCGCGTCGAGGCGGTCGCGAGAAGCGGACGAGCTCGAGCTCGCGCTCGGGGAACGGGAGGCTGAGATCAGGCGGCTTCGTCGCGAGGTCGCGGAACGGGTGACGGCGGGTGAGGAGACGCACGCTCGTGAGGAGACGCACGCCAGGCCGGTCGCCGCGCTTCCTTCGCCGTCCCCGAGGAAACGCGACGCGCGGGAGTCTTCTTTCGCGCGGGGGTCGGATAGGGCCCGGGGATCAGGCGGCGGCGTCCCGGGCTCACCCCCGTCTCACTCTCCCCGCCCCCGCGGCTGGGCGGTGAACGACGAGACCGTCATCGAGGACACGGCGGAGTCCCGCGAGTTCTTCGACTCGGACGAGGACTCCGACCCGAGTACGTACGTCCCTGATCACGACTTGGACCCGCGCGTGGCGCTCGAGGAGCTCAAGATACACCGACGAGCTCGACGGGCGGTGCGACGACTGCGGCGGTGGGAGCCCGGCCTCGACATCGTGCCCGTTCCCGACGACGACGACGACGGCGGCCGGGACCCAACGCGCTCGAGCCCAACGCGGTCAATGTACCGGCCGGACTCGAACAAGGCGCCGCATCGACCGGTCAGCGCGAGGAGTTCGCCGGTGAAGACTCCGTTCAGGCCCGCGGGTGTGGCGGGGCTCGGGACCGCGCTGAGTGGGGCCATCGGCGCGGCGAGGCTGGCGTTGGCGGACGCCGAGCGGGAGCTCACGGAGGCGCACGAGAAGCGTCTGTCCGCGAGGCGTCAGAAAGAGTCCGTCGCGCGGTTGTACCTGGGGAGACGGTCGGAGGCGAAGACGACGAAGCCACCGCCTTGGGCGGCGCAGAGGAGGCCGTGATGATGATAAATAGACGAAATTGGAATTCTGGCATCCTAACACTAAATACTCTGTCGCGATACCGGAATAACCCATTAAATAAAAATTTCCGTTTCACCCATGGGCAAATGGTTGGCGACGTTTGGGCCGAATAAAATTGGGCGCGAAATTGGCTAAACTGCGCCACGCGCCCGTGAAACGTGATCGCATTTCACGAGTTTTAGACCAAAAGCCCGTACTCGCCCGAACCGAAAAGCAATTTCCGAGGTGTTTGCGGCCGCCACTACGCGCGCGCGCCTTGGAGGCGTGGGGACGAGCCGGATCGGTTCGCGGCACTGATCGAAGTTGCGTTGAAAGCGACTCGGCGATCGACCGCGCGCGTCTCGTCACTCTCTCGGTCAGCCGGTCGTCAGGGCCGGGCTCGACCCGTGAACCGACGTTCCGGCGCCCCGGCGCCCAGGATAACTTTTCCGAGGGGCGAATCGTTTATGGTGGTCGAGTCGATGGGTGGGGGTAACGCCGGTGCGGATCAGATGATGCCGTACGGGGACGACGCGTTGTACGGCAAGGAGCTGCGCGATGCCCTCGGGAGCTTTCCCGGGGCTTTCCCCGCGGCTCAGCCGGCTGAGGGTGCCGCCGCCGATCCAAAATCCACCCTGGCCAATTACGAGATCCGTGGCGTGGCGCAAGTCTTCGACGGCGCCCCGACGGACGTGTACGTGGACGGCAACGCCACGGACGACGCGGCGGACTCCGAGAACGACGAGGGCGCGCCCGTCGTGGACGCGCACATGTTCGACGACCTCCCCGTGGACACCTCCCAGTGGAGTGACGTCATGCGGAGGCGCGCGAACGGGACGGCGGGCGGCTCGGCTGGCGATTTATCGCTCGCCTTTCAGCCCAGACCGGTCAACCCGACGAACGCCGCGCAGCAGATCTTCGCGAGGCGCTTCTCCGGCGCGGGCGCGTCCACGCCGAGCATGGAGGACCTGCGCACCACCACGGCGACCCCGCCGCCCGTCGACGGCGACAACGACGACGGAGCCCCGCGGATCAGAACACCCACCAGCCGAGAGGTGCTCGACCGCGTCAAGGGCAGGACACCAAAGTCCACCGAGCCCTGGGCCATGGCCACGGCGGCGGCCGCCGCGGCGGTGCAGAAGGCTATCGAGCGGCAGGAGATCGCCATCCAGGCGAAGATGAGGGGCGTCGAGCTCGCGCGAGAGGCGGATGAGGCGCTGGGCAGGGCCAAAGAGGCGGCTCAAGTCTCCGCCGCCGTCAAGCGGGGCGACGCCAAGCCCGTGCCGCGACACTCGGTGCCCGCGTCCGTCATGAAGGCGCGCAGGGATGGGCAGAAGAAGCGCAAGGGATCGCCCGACGGGTCCGACGCCCTGGATTCGCCCGCGAGCGCCGCCGGCAAGGATGCGGCGGCGAAGAAGGGAAAGCACGCCGCCAAGGCGCAAAAGCCCAAGAAGCCACGGGCCGCGCTCGACATCAAGAACGACCCGCGGGCGGCGGAGGTGGCGAAGATGTGGAGGAAGGCGGCGGAGCTGGACGCGTGCGCGGTGTGCGGCGAGCCCGAGCCCGACCACTGGGACGCCAAGGATGAGATCATCTTCTGCGACGGGTGCGACTTGCAGGTGCACCTGTCCTGCTACGGCATGCGAAAGGTCCCGGACGGCGAGTGGATGTGCGTCGGGTGCAACGACGGGCTGGACGTCGGCAAGGCGAGGCTCGGGCAGTTCGGGGTCTGCGCGCTGTGCCCGCAGCCGGGCGGCGCGCTCGCCAAGCTGGACCCGCCGTCGGCTTGGGACGTGGCGTGGGAATCCCCGGGGACCCACGCGCACATCGCGTGCGCCGAGTGCCTGCCCGAGGTGTTCATCCTGCGGGATAAGAAGAGCAAACCGCCGCTGATCGACATGTCCTTCGTCAAGGGGGCGAGGATGAACCTCCGGTGCTCGTTATGCGACCAGGAGGGCGCGTGCACCCAGTGCGCCATGAAGAAGTGCTACGCCTCGTTCCACCCGCTGTGCGCTCGAGCCAGCGGGTTCGCCAACGAGAGGCACGCCGAGGACGGACGCCCGATGATGTTCTGCAAGGTACACTCGGGCGACCGGTGGGCGGAGCAGCGGCGGCTCACCGCGGGTAAGCCGGCGAAGGACCCGTACGGCGCGGATGGACAGGATGCCGACGGGACCGACGGAGCCCCGATGGACGACGCCGCGCCGCCCGCCGAGGTCATCGACGAGGACGCCGTCGGCGCGGTCAAGTCCAAGTTCATCTCGCTCAACGGTGAGCTCGATGTACCCATCGAGCCGCCGGTCGAGAAGGAGGGCGATGAGGGGCACGAGGGCGACGCGGGCACCTCGATGGCGCTGAGGCTCTGGGACGGGTTCGCGCCGTTCATCGCGGACAAACGCGAGCGATCCAGGCTCGGTAAGAGCGCCATGAAACTGCTGACGGACGCCGGGATGGACCAGAAGACGTCCAGCCGGCTCACCGCGCTCGATTCAGCCGCGGGCGAAAGGGAGGCGAGGCGCGCGGTTCGCAGGGCGGAGGCGGCGGTTGCCGACGCGCCGCAGCCCGAGACGCCCCCGACGCTCGCGCCGGGTCTCCCAGCCGCGGCGGCCGCGCAGGCTGCCGCCACGCGGTCCATGCCGTGGCGTGTGCTCCGTGCGCATCAGCGCGCGGGGGTGGAATGGCTGTCGGCGAGGCACATGGCGGGCGTTGGGTCCATCGTGTGCGACCGCGTGGGCGCGGGTAAGCGACTCACCGTGCTGTCGCACCTGATGCACTTACGCGACAGCATGAACGTCAAGGGTTCGCACTTGCTGGTGTGTCAGCCCGAGGCGATCGCGGCTTGGACCGCTGATGTCAACAAGTGGTGCCCGCGGCTGCGCGCGGTGACGCTGACGTGCCCGGCGGACGAGAGGAACCCGGCCAAGGCGGCTATCCTTCGAGCGGGCGCCGATCTGATCATCGTGCCGGCGGACAAGCTCGTTGAGGCTGCGGCGGAGACGAAGGCTGCCGAGGCGAAGGCTGCCGAGGTTAAGGCTGCCGAGGCGAAGGCTGCCGAGGAGCCCGTCAATACCGACGAGGCACAGGCGGCCGCGCAGGCGGCGGCGGCGGAGGAGGCTGCGGAGGCAGCCGCCGCCGCCGAGGCTGCGGAGGCGAGCTCGTCGAAGAAGAGCAAGAAGAAGAAGAAGAAAAAGTCGGGCGGCGGGAGCCACCAGCGGAAGCCCGAGGAGGACGGCGTCCTGCCCTCGTCCCTCTCCAAGCTGACGTTCCACACCATGATCGTCGATGCCGTGGGCGACGCCGCCGAGGCTGCGCTCCCGGTGCTCGCCAAATCTGACCCCCACGCGCGGGTCAAGTTTGGCCGCGCCGTCGTCGTCGCGAGGGACACCGTCAACACCCGCGGCGCCCCTCTTCGCGCGGCGCTCTCCATCCTCTTCCCCGACGTCTTCCACGCGATGGACGCGATCAATTCCAACGATGACGGCGACGGGGCCGAGTTCGTGGACGCCGAGGCGCTCGAGCAGGAGTGGAGCGGTATCGGGGGCGGTTTGAAGCGGATGACGACGCTGCGCCGCGTGGCTGACTTTGACGTGGACGGCGGCGGACAGCTTCGCGTGGATGAAACCTTGATCGTGGCCCGGCCCCAGTCCTCGCTGTTCCAGGAGAGGTACGTCGAGATCATCGGTCGTGCACTCCCGGGCGACGATGATACGAGCACCCTTCGCGAACTGAGGGCGTTGTGCGCGAGTGACATGGAGGGGTCGGGCAAGCTCAGGACGCTGGACCTCCTGATCCCGCGGCTTCGGGTGGAGCGTCGCGCGGCGCTCGTGGTTTCGTCGTCCCCCGAGGCGCTCGACGCGGTGGCTGCCCTCCTGACGCAGCGCCGCATCACCCACTTCCGCCTCGACGGCCCGGACGTCGCCCTCGGCACGCGTCTCCACGCCGCGGCTCGGTTCCCCTGGAGCTTCAAAGCCGGCGGCGGCGTCAGGGTTCTCCTCTGCGCCGTCGCCGCCGCGCCCGATCTCACGAAGGAGGTCGTCGGCAAGGTCGACTCGCTCATCGCGCTCGACGTCGCGGACGAGGCTGGGATCGAGCGATGCGTGCACAGGCTCACGGGCGTGGGTGCGACGGGTTCGAACGGCGCCGACGGATCGACCCTGGCCGAGTTGGCCGTCGTGAAGCTCGCGTGCGACGGCACCGGGGAGACCCGCGCGTTGACCTCCGTCGCCGACGCCAAGGACACGTTCGAGTCCACGCGCGCCAAGGCTTCGTCCGCGATCGATTCCGCGGACTGGGCCATCGCTCGCAGGGGCGCGTCGGGAACGAGGGTGGTGACCCTCAAGGAGGGCCTCCCCGTGCCCCTCGACGGGTTGTTCATCGCTCCCACAAACGGCTGGTTCGGTTCCGGGGAGGTGGACCCCGTGGAGGCTGAGAACGACCTGGAGGAGGACGAGCGCGCGTGGGCGGTGTCCACGGCGAGGTGCAAGTCCAGGGCACACGCCGCGTCCGCCGAGGCTGCACTCGCGGCGAAGGAGCACGACCTGACCAAGTACCAGTGGCACGAACGCCGGTGCCTCAACTGCAAAGGTGAGCCCGAGCGGTGCGTGCACATACCCCCCGCGTTTGTGGGCCCGGATGTCGCGGCTAAGCGGCTGGAGTGCCGGCTGTGCCCGAGGGTGACGTCCTTCGGGTGCGCGGCGCTGACGCAGACCCCGCGGGGTGGGTGGGTGTGCCCGCAGCACGTGTGCCACGGCTGCGGCGTCGTGGGCGCCGACCACCCCGCGAGGACGGATGGTAGCAAACGAGTCCCGCCTCCCGTCGCGGCTGTGCTGCTGCGGTGCGTGTCGTGCCCGAAGGCGTTCTGCGATCACTGCTCGGGCGGGGCGGAGTTCGAGGCGGTGGAGACGACGCCCGCGGGGGAGTGGGAGCGCAACAGCTTCTTCCTCCCGGCCAGGTCGTACGAGTACGTCAAGTGCCAGCTGTGCGCCACCAAGCCGCTGACCACGGCGTGAAATTGTGAACGAGAGACGACAATTGTCTATAGATGTATTATGCGCGGGTGGCCCAGCGGGGAGGCCAACCACGAAACGAAACGAAGCAGGCCCTTTATTAATTTTGAAACATGGTAAATGTCCATTAAACCATTATGATATCCCCCACGACACGACACGACCGTGAGAAAGCTTAAGCGCCGACGACCTCCTCCCTCTTCTCAACCTTCTCAATAAGATCCTTAGGCCTGTCAACCTTGGCACCGGCATCCTCGCCGGAGTAGTCGCCGTGCACCTCCATGAGCTTGGTCACGTCGAACTTGGGGCGCCTAAGAATCTTCACCTTGCGGATGTACACGTTCTGGAGAGGGTAGATGCCAGCGCACACCTTCTCGATCTCCTTGCCGATCACTTCCGGGATGAACTTGAGGACAGCCTCCTTGAGGTCGCAGGTGACGATCTCGCGGTTGATGATCTCGTTCATCTTCTTGCGAATCTGGCGGATCTGGCCGGACTGGGCGTAGCAAGTACGCTTGGTCTGGTCCATGCGGCGCTTGGTGAAACCGAGGCAGAACACGCGGAGGGTGAACTGGTCGGTGGTCTTCACGTCGACGAAGGTCTCGATGAGCGAGAACCACTTGCGCACGAGGGAGCGAAGCTTGTCGGTGGTGAAGTCCATACCGGCGAACTGGGTCAGCACGTTGGTGCCCTGGACGTCCTCGCACTTGAGGAGCATCTTGCGGAAGGCCTGGTCCTCGTCCTGTTTCGGTTTGGGGGAGAGGGGAAGGTTCGGTCAGTCTCGCGCCCAGGGGTGAAAAAAATGATTGCACAGGTTATTTGCAGTGGCCCAGTAGGGTTTGCTGCCGATGATTGGGATCCCGTCGCGGTTCGTACCTGGTTGAGGTCAGCGAGGGAGCACTCGAAGATGCGGCCCTTGAGACCATCGGAGGCAATCTGTGGAAGAGATGGAGGGGAACTCTCGGTCAGCGATCGATGTTCGCGCTCGGCGCCAGTCCCGTCGACGGCCGCCGTCGACGGCTAGCGGGAAAAACAGCAGCCGATGCCGCTGAAAAGAAGAGAAACTCGGTCGCGGCGCGGCTCCGGTGAGGTGCACGACGGCGTCGAGTTCGCGCGAACTGCGCGGCAATCGATCCGTCGATGTACGTCAACACCGCGGCGACGCGTATCGAGCGCGTTCGGGGTTCGCGTAAGGCTGTCCAGCCACTCACCTTGGTACCCTGGGTGCGGGTCACAAGAGTCTTGCCAACCTGCTTGACGGTGAACATGGAAGGGGCCTTGACATCGTACCACTCCTTCTTGAGGAAAGGGTCGACGGCCTTCTTCTTGCCACCCTTCTTGCCCTTGGACATGCGCTTGTTCTTGCCGACCGCCATGGTGACGGAGGGTTGTCTCTCTGTCGCGACGCGTTAAAAGGGTGAGGCCGGGCGGAGGCCCGAGCTCTTACGGATTTATTTCTCCCTTCCTTAGGGTTTTTTCGCTAAATCACGTATGGTTACCAGTCACCGGATCGACGAAATACAAAACTTCAACGAATATTCATCCCTTTGACGAGCAGAAGTCGATTCATAAATGGATAAATACACGAAAATGATAACTGTGGTTTAGGTAACGACAACATGGTGAGGAAAACGCGAAATGTGTCCATTTCGTTACAACCACATTCTCATACGACAAGGAGAGTTCCGGCGTGCGAAACTCGCCAGCGCTGATGCGCTGGCACTGGCCCTTTGACGAGGAGAAAACGATCGAAACGACGTACGCTTTTCATCACTCCTCTCTCGCGCCGCGACAGAGCACCCACCTCACGTACACGATGACCGCCACTGCCAACGGGCACGCTGGCAAGCGCAAAGCGGACGACATCACCCTCGACGAGGTCGACGGCTTCAGCGCCGCCCAGCTTTTCGGCAAGGGTACGTGCGATGTTGTTAGCGACAAAAGTGCCTTGCTTGAACCGACGGCGCCGCGATTTCACCGTCGCCCGCCTCCCGCGACGGAGCCTGACGTCCCTCGATCGCCCCCTTACCCCACCCCGCAGGCGTGTGCTACACCTACGATGATGTCATCTTCCACCCCGGTCACATCGACTTCGGCGCGCCCGAGGTGAGTGCCCGAACGAGCCGCCCGACGAGCCCCGCCGCCCACGCGAGCCCGCCGCACTTTTTCAAACTCCTCGCGCCGAACGTCCCTTTCGTGCGCCCCGTGCCCGGCTGACCGCGAGCTCGTTCCCAAAACGCGCAGGTGGAGCTCACGACCAAGTTGACCCGCAACATCAGTATCCGCACCCCCATCGTCTCCTCTCCCATGGACACCGGTACGTCGCCCGAGCCCACCCATCGAGCATCGATCGTTTTTTTCTCGCCAAGCTGGCAGATCACATGGCAGATCGCGCCCCTCCCCTCCCCTAAGTCAGCGCTGACCTCGCCTCCCCGACCACCCACTTGTATCGCGACAGTCACTGAGTCCGATATGGCGATCGCCATGGCGTCCGTCGGCGGCGCCGGCTTCCTCCACTACAACATGACCCAGGAAGAGCAGGTGGCGCACCTCAAGGTGGTCAAGGCGCACAGGCTCGGATACGTCACCCGCCCCGAGGTGCGCGGCCCGGACGCCACCCTCGCCGAGTGCGACGCCCTCGCCACCTCCCGCGGCTTCACGTCCGTCGTCGTCACCGACACCGGCATCGTCGGCGGCAAGCTCCTCGGCCTGGTCAGCTCCCGCGACGGAGACTTGGCCATGGACCGATCGACAAAGCTCAAGGACGTCATGACCAAAGCCGCCGACCTCGTCACGGGCAAGGCGTCGCAGGACATCGACACGCTCGAGGATATTCTCTTAAAGTCCAAGAAGGGTAAGCTCCCGGTGGTCAACGACAAGGGCGAGCTCGTGGGCCTGATGACCCGCGCGTCTGTCAAGTCGAAGAAGCTCCTCCCGCCCCCCGGAGCGCCCTCGCTCGACAAGAAGGGCCGCCTCCTCTGCGGCGCCGCGATCGGCACCCGCCCGGCGGACAAGGAGCGCGCCAAGGCTCTCGCCGCGGAGGGCATGGACATGGTCATCCTCGACTCCTCCCAGGGCGACTCCGTGTACCAGATTGAGATGATCAAGTGGCTCAAGACGAACGTCCCCGAGCTCGACGTCATCGGCGGTAACGTCGTGACCCAGCTCCAGGCGAAGAGGCTCCTCGAGGCTGGCGCCGACGCTCTCCGCGTCGGCATGGGTTCCGGCTCCATCTGCACCACGCAGGAGGTGTGCGCGGTGGGCCGCGGCCAGGCGACCGCCGTCTACAAGTGCTCCAACCTCGCGGCGCAGTTTGGCGTTCCCATCATCGCCGACGGCGGCATCCAAAACTCGGGCCACATCACCAAGGCGCTCACCCTCGGAGCGTCCGTCGCGATGTGCGGCTCCATGTTCGCGGGTACCACCGAGGCCCCTGGTGAGTACTTCTACGACAACGGCGTGCGCGTGAAGAAGTACCGCGGCATGGGTTCCCTCGACGCCATGGCGAAGGGCTCCGACACTCGCTACCTCAGCGAGAGCGGCCACCTCAAGGTGGCGCAGGGCGTGAGCGGCACCGTGAAGGACAAGGGACCGGTGATGAAGATGGTTCCTTACCTCACCCACGGCGTGAAGCAGGGCTTCCAGGACATGGGAGCCAAGTCCATGGAACACGCGACGGAGCTCAGGAACAACGGTTCTATGCGCATGGAGACACGCACCGGCGCCGCGCAGAAGGAGGGTGGCGTGCACGACATGCACTCCTACAAGAAGGTGGCCTGGTAAAAATCGAAGCGCTCGATGTACGCCGCGTGTATAAAGCATAAACACCATCTTACCCCGGTCGCCGCGACTGATAATATCAAAGCGAGTGACTGTTTATATTCGTTTAAATCTTCCCGCTCTTTGCCACCCGCGTCACGTACTGCATCACCGCCTCGTCCACCCAAGGTTTGTTGTAATGATCCGACCGCCTCTCCGCCAGCCTCCGTTTCCGCCCGTCGTTCCTCACGATGGCGATGTCCCTCGCCTGCTGTGCCACCACCGTGTTGATGAAATCCACGGGCGAGTGGCTGAACCCCAGGAAGTAAGACCGCCGCCGCAGGTGCTTCTCAATCTTCTTGATCCCCGCCTGGATCTTCTCGTCCAACGACGCGATCTCCGCGTCGCGCCCGAGTGCCTCCACGAAGTGATGCGACTGTTTATCCCCGCCCGGCACGTCCACTAAGAGATCGTAACAGTCCGGGTGCGTCGGGTTCTTACGCCCCCGGGTCCTCACCACGTAGTCGAGTTCGATGGGCGGACTGGGGTCCAAACACCTCGAACACATGATCTCGCACAGGTCCACGAACTTGGCACTTTCCTTATCCCCGAACAACGACTTGAGCCTGTCGTCCAGGTCAACCTTCGTGGCGTCCTCCTTGTCCAGTAGGTCGTTCAGCCTGCAGTACTGCCAGAGCGCGGCGATGAGCCGAGGTCGGGTCTCGAGGTCCAGCCCCAGCAGCCGCGAGAGCTCGGGCTTGGGTTTGTACCTCTCCGGCGTGTGCTTGACCGCGATGAGGATCTTCGCCTTTCTATCCTTGTCCCCGAGTCGTTTCACCTCGAACCCGTCCACCGGCTTGGCATCCGCGGGCGCCTTGGCGGCGTCCCATCGGACGGCGGGCGGGTCCGTTTCGTCTCCCTCGGTCGTGATCGCGGCGCCCGGGAGCGCGGGGACCTTCTTGGGCGGCGCGGACGTCGGGTCCAGCCGGATCTCCACGTCGCGCACGAATTCCGAGAACTTGGGTTCGGTCTCCGGGTCGTAGTCCCCACCCGCGGCGCCGTCCGCGCACTCGTGCGGCGCCAGCACGCGCCCCTGCACGTGCAGCGTCCAGCTCGCATCTTCCCCCGGGCTGGCCTCCTTCCACGTGTTGTACACGTATATGCGCACGGTGCGAGGGTCACGCGGCGCCGCCTTCAGCGCCTCGTTCACCTCCGCCTTCTTCCTCGCCAGCGTCGCGTCCACCCTGCGCTCGAACTCCTGCAGCTGCGTGAACACGGCGCTCGCCGGGATCGCTGTGACCGCCTTCTCCTGGAACAGCTTCTGCTGCTGCTCCTGGAAGTTGCGCCTGCCGCGGCCGCGACCGCGCCCGCGCCCGCGGCCGGCACTCGGAGCGACCTCCGCGAACTTGGTGCTCATCGTCGCGTCCTCGTGACGGTGGGCCCACGCGCTGCGGATCTCGGACTGACTTCGTTGGATTGAACAAACCCTGTTTCGTTTTCCAGTTTTCCTTCAAAGCCAAAACGGTTTTCTTCCACTTTCGGGTGCGGCGGCAGTAGGGCCCCGCTGGCGAGGTGGCGTAGCGACAAAGATGAATCGGACTATGGAGGGTGAGTACACCCCGAGGAGCTTAGATCCTTGCCGTTTTCTCCCGCACGACGACCCGGTCGCCGTCCGCGGTCGCGCATTCCCCGCGTCTTGCCCTAAATCGTTGGCACCGAGAATGAGAATGAGTTGACAGCCCGCTGACCTTCCCTTTCCCCGATCCCCATTCCTTGATCCCGCAGAGGGTGTGCCGGGCAGCGACATGCTCGAGATCATCGAGGAGTCCCTGCAGCACGGCAAGGCGACGTGCGTGGCGTTCAACCGCAGGGGCACCCTCCTCGCGGCGGGCACCAGCGGCGGCAGCATCGCGATCTTCGACTTTTGCACCAGGAGCGTCGCGCGGGAGCTGGTCCCACAGGCTCTCGCGGACGAGGACGGCGACGACCAGGAGGTCCCCGCGGTGTTCTCCGTGGCGTGGTCATCCAACGGGCGGAAGATCCTGAGCACCGCCGCGGACGGAAGCGTCGTCGTCTGGGACGTCGCCGAGTCCGACATGTCCTTTCGAGCCGCGCTCGACTCGCAGCCGCACAGCGCGCAGTTCCGCCCACGCGACGACAACCTCGCGCTCGTGTGCCCCAGCGACGACGGGCCGATGACCTTGGCACTCGGCAGAGGGCGGAAACGGACGCCGCTGCCGCAGATGCCGGGGTTCTATGGGAGTTCCTACGGGGGCGAGAACCGGGCGTGCCGCGTCCCGTCGGGCGGGCTGGACCCGGGAGCTTCAAGGATACCTGGAATCGCGACGTACTCCAAGAGCGGCCGGTACGTGTTCGTGGCCAACAATCGCGGTACGTTGACCGTGGTGGAGTGCGGCACGATGGACATCGTCCAGGCGTGCCGCATCCCGGGCGCGGAGGAGGGAGGCACGACGTACGTGAAGAAGCTGGAGTTGAGCCGCGACGGGAAGCGACTCCTGGCGGTGACCACCGCGAAGGAGATCGCCAGCTACGACGTCCGCGATGAGGTGCTGAACGTGAACGATACATCGACACAGGTGTTGACGACGTCGCCGTCGCTGCATAACCCCGTGAGCAGGTCGCAGTGGGCCGCCGCGTGTTTCAGCCACGACGGCGAGTACGTGGTGGCGGCGTCGGGCGGGTCCCCGCACGAGCTGCACATGTGGAGGAGACGCACCGGCGAGCTCGTCCGCATTCTACAGGGCGGGCCGGAGGCCAAGGGTATCGCGCAGCTCACGTCGCACCCGCACAGGTCCCTCGTCATCGCGGTGGGCGCCAACGGGCAGCTGTACGCGTGGGCTAAGAAGTACGCCGAGAACTGGTCCGCGTTTGACCCGACGTTCGTGGAGCTCGAGGAGAACATCAAGCTCACGGACAACGACGACGACGAGTTCGATTTGATCGCGAGGAACGCGGGTGATCCCACCGGGGTGATCGCTCGGGCGATCGAGGCACCGAACGCCGTGGCGCTGGACGCGGCCAAGGCGGCGGCGGAGAAGACGACGGCGGCGGAGAAGGAGGCGAAGATCCAGTCCGATTTCGACGACAGGAGCTACGCGTTCGAGCTGTGGGCGGGGGGGCGCGAGGGAAGCACGGTGCCCGAGAGGCCCACGTGGAGGGACCCGCCTTCGATGGAGGAGTTCAAACGAAGAAGCGAGGGTTTCGACGCGTGGGCGAGGGAGAGGGAGGGAGTTTCACCGATTGAACCGCCCGCTAGGGACGCCGCGCTCACGTCCACATTGGACGAGCTCCTCGGCCCCGATCGAAGCGACGCGGCGGAGGATGCGGCGCAAAAGGCGCACGCCGCCTCTATCGTGAGATCCGCCGCGATCAAAGCCGCGGAGGAGTCGCGGCGGGCGAGGGTGGAGGCGGCTAAGCTCGCCGCCGAGAAGGAAGCTGCCGAGATTCGCGCCGAGGTCATCGACGTGTCGGCGCCGTGCGATGGATACTACACCGACGAGGGCGAGGATTGCATGCACTACCTCCCTCTAGAGCAGCTTGAGCCGCAGGAGGACGCTGTGAACGTGGTCCAGGTGAGGCTGGAGCGGTGGAAACGGAAGGAGATGAGGTTGACTGCGTCCGCGGAGAAGAGACCGAGGCTCGAAGGTGAACCAGACGGAGAGGACGATGTCACCGACGTGAAGGAGGACCTCGACGATGACGACGACGATGACGATGACGATGAAATGGACGAAGATGGCGACGAAGAGGGGAGGATCGTCGATCTCTTCGAGCTGGAGGGTGGCGCCTACGGCCCTGAAGAAGAAGAGGACGATGAGGTCGAGGATGACGATGACGACGAGGACGAGGAGGAGGACGAGGAGGAGGACTCCGACGAGGACGACGATGACGAGGACGAGGAGGACGAGGGGGAAGACGAGGATGGGGAGGAGGAGGACGAGGAAGGGGAAGGGGATGCGGACATGGAGTCGTAGCCAAAATCAAATTGTTATCACAGCACAACGCGTCAACCGAAAGGTTGAAAAATCATCACTTGATCCGGTTCACAGCCATGTGAGCCAGCTCCTTGAGGCCCTTCCTGCACCGCAGCGCGTGCGGGCAGTCGATCGCCGGCAGCGCCTCCACCGCCTTCACCGCCAGCGCGCTGTGCTCCCTCGCCAGCGCCTTCGTCCGCTCGATCCCGTCGCTCCTCCGAACCAAGTCATTCGCGAGCTCCACGTCCCCGACGTGCTTGAACCGCCTCTCGATCAGCGCCGACAGCGACGGGTGCTCCTCCGCCGCGAACAGCACCGGCGCCGTCGCGATCCCCTCCTTCAAATCCCCCAACGTGGGCTTACCCAGCACGCTGCCGCTGCCCACAAAGTCCAGAACGTCGTCCTGGAACTGAAACGCCAGCCCGAGGTGCCGGCCGTAGTCGTACGCGTGGCTCGCCGTCTCCGTGTCGTGCCCGCCGAGGAGCACGATGGCCTTGGCGCTGTTGGCGATGAGGGACGCCGTCTTGAAGTACGTCTTCTGGAAGTAATGATCGAAAGACATGAGCCGCTCGGGCTTGGCGGTCATCTGCATCACCTCGCCGGTCACCAGGTGCTCCAGTACCTTCGACAGCAGCTCAATCACCTCCGTGTTGCGCAGCGACGCGAGCGTGACGGACGCGCGCGCGAGCAGGAAATCGCCCGCGAGGATCGCCAGCTTGTTCCCAACCTCCAAGTTCAGCGCCCTCAGGCCGCGGCGCGTCGCGGCGCTGTCCAGCACGTCGTCGTGCAGTAAGCTTGCGACGTGGATGAGCTCGGTGATCTCCGCCAGCCTCTGCTGCCTCCGCCTGGTGTCGTCGGGGACCTCGTGCGCGGGCGCGTGGTCGATGCTCACGCTCGCCGCCCTGGCGCGGCTGAGCGCGTCGGCGCCGCCCGACGATAGGTCGGTGAGCGCGGACGCCATGAGGAGCAGCACCGTGGGCCTCATGCGCTTTCCCTCTGCTCCAACCTTGAAGAAGTACTCCGCCGCGGTCGCCAGCGCGGGCACCTCGGAGGTGACCGCCTGCCTCATCCTCGCGCTGATGGCGCTGAGCTCATCGTTTACGATCGTGAACGGATTCACGGGCTCTGTCTCGTCGAAGCCGAGCGCGGCGGAGTGCGCGCGACGCGTCGACGTGGCGTCGAGATT
>ENA-UOXV01002962-UOXV01002962.1-marine-metagenome-genome-assembly--contig:-NODE-2962-length-21474-cov-6.617583_pt1 | contig 21474 bp, 15 predicted proteins | sample MGYA00238165_ERZ766961 | MGnify/ENA primary metagenome ERZ766961 (study PRJEB28924, sample SAMN03173240) | marine metagenome | biome: Marine; feature: Water; material: Subsurface seawater | place: North...
GTGGTCTCCCGGCCCCCGCCCGCCGCCAGTTTTTCGCTCTGCGATTTGTGACTGTGCCGACACACTTTCCCACGCAACGTCGGCAAAGAGCTGAGACGGCAAAGTAGGGCGACCTTCGAGGATCCAAACAGTTTGCTCTTGTCTTCTCAAGGGGGCACTGCCTCCTCATGGGATGCCGGAAAGGAAGCATGTAATCTTCGTTTCGACTTCCATCTAGGCACACATTGCGGGAGGCTCGGTGCAATTTTACAGGATTTCATTGCGCCATACAAGTAAAGAGTAACGGTAGCTATCGAGACCCTGCCCGATGGTGCCAAAGATCCAGCGAAGAATATCCGACGAGCTGCACAAGCCTGAGTTACACCTCACACCTCAGCGACGTACGACTTCCCAGCGTAGTACAGGGACTCTTGCGCAGACTTCTTCTTGACCTTCTTTTCTAGCCTGCCGCAGAGATATCCAGCTCGGTTTCAGCACTGAAAACGTTTGCAGAACAGAAGCAGGCTCACAGGTCGAGAGCGAAGGAGCCGTGCCCTAGGTATGGCGCTGGCGGGCTGCTCAAGAAGGGTATTTCCCACCTGTCACGCTGCTCATGCACCCGAGCCACGAGATTGCGCACTGCACCTTGACTGCTCGAGATCTCCACAAAGATCCCTCTTTCCCGAGCCGCCCTGTGATCCACATTCATAGCGTGAGATGGTGTCTGAGCTCGCGAAAGTGCATCTTAAAACGCGCTGCGCCTGGCCAAGAATGCTCTCTTGGCAAGGGGAATAGGGGGCTATGTTGGGACGTACTTGTAGGCATCCTCATAGTCTTTCTGTCCGCCCTTCGTTTCGTCGTAAAAAGTGCCGTGAGCGACCACGGAGATGTTGAAAGTGGTGATTATATCATCCGTGACCGTCCACGGTGCACCGATCACCACCTCGTCGACGTACCGGCACGAGAGCACCGCAAGCATACGCTCGTGCAAGTTCATAATAGGGAAATTACTGCCCTTGTACTTGTTGACCTCATGGTCTTTGTGCACGCCGACAATGAGATAGTCTCCGAGTGCGCGTGCCGAGCGAAGAAAGTCAACCTGCGCGGGATGCAGCAGGTCGAAAGCACCGTCCACGTACACAACGGTGTCTGAATGCTTCGGGCGCCGTGCAGATGAGAACTCCGCAACGCGACGCGAGGTTGGCATGAAGGACGTGAAGCCCGCGGAGAACGAGTCTGGCTCGTGGTGCGTACGCGACATGGAGAGCATGCGCCCGACCAGGTCCGTCGTGGATACGCCCTCGGTCCGCTTGATCTCGCGGTACTTGCCAACAGCTTTCGACGTGGCGTACACGTCGTTACCTGCGCCGACAGATCCATGCCTCAATTGCGCTTGCGTAATGGCAAACGCAGTAGTGGTGGGCACATGCTCGGGTGCGCGATGCGAGTTCCGCGACTGCAAGCCAAGCAGCCCTTGCAAAACTTTGATGGGGTTAGAACCGTCGATATCGAGGCACGGATCGTCGCCGTGCACCACCAGGTCGCACTGATAACGGCCAAATACCACCTGGGAGGGAGGGCTCTTGATTGCTCTGGCACAGTTTCAGAGCCGAGCAGCATTTTTGAACATTCTTCTGCTGTGCCGTCCTTTCGAGAGCCAACAAAACATTGATATAATTGCCCGCGCTCACCTCATCGAGATATTTCTGGTCCAATACGTATGGCACGTCACGCACAACTAAGTCTACCCACTTGCAGGCTGTGACCATCTGGAACCGCTCGTCGTCTGTCATCAGCGGTGGTGTGCCCTTGTGACGTGCGACCTAGTAGGAAAGGTTGGTTAGATAGCTTGTGACACAGTTCAAGACATGCTACTTCCGGACTCGAGCAGCTAGCTGAACAAGAACGAGTTCCAAGGTCTGGTAGAACAACAACGCGCGAAGTCTAAGCGGGCGGATGCTCATCATCACCTCGGCGTCCGAGTTGAGCCCGACGACCAAAATATCTCCGAGTGCGCGCGCCTGACGGAAGGCGTTGTAGTGACCAAAGTGTGTCACGTCGTAGCACCCATCGATCCACACGCGCACTGGCTTCCTCCGCTTCCAGAACACCAAGCCGGCCCAACGCGTTCCTCTCAACCGCGCCTCGACGGCGGACGAGACAACCCATACCGAAGCTGTTGCATGTCCCAGGCGCAGCAGCGCCTCGAGCAGCCTATCGCTGTTTTCCATCGCCCCGGTTGGATCGAACTCCGTGCGGGTCCACTTTCGTAGACCCGCACGGTCTGGCGAAAGTGGCCCCGCAGAGATCTCTCAAATTCAGATCGCAGCCCCGACCTGTACTCGCCAGGCGCTGAGTGAGTGCGTAGTTCGTCGGTGCACGGCTGCCCCCCCTTCGATCGCTTCGGAGCAGCGGCCATCACCGCACACTAAGCAGGATGCGCGCACGCGCATATTGCAGCTGGGCGGTCCTGGTTCTGCTTCTGGTGTGGGTCCGACGTTCGGATTGCTTTGTACCTCCTGCAGGAAGTCTGTGGCTCAGGAGGGGTGGCACCGGAGCAATGTGGGGAACTGGGCGCACTCCACAACTGCACACACGGACGATTTGTGCTGCAGAAGGTGGGAATGGGAGCGGGAAGAAGAGTCTGCGTGATATCATCGAGGAGGAGGCGGGCGAGGCAGGTGTCGGGGGCTTCGAAGCTAAGCAGCACACGCTCAGCCCCGAGCAGGTCAGGGGCCTCAGTAGCCCATCCTAGCTTCCTCCAGTGCTCTCACCAGATGTTCTTTAAGATGCAACTAGTTCTTTCACGTAGTCCTGAGTGCTTTCTCTACCAACATGGCACGATGAGAACAAGCCCTTTGGTTCCGCCTCCCCGGTCTTAGACGGGGTGAAAACATTCCGAGGCCGCATACCTTCGGGGCGAAGCGTGCCCCAATACACTTCAACCCGATGCAATGTACAGCAATACCAATTAATGAGCTACACCCAACGTCTAGCTTCCTCCCCAGACCTTGGTCGCAGTGACAAGTCTAAGATTTCGCGCAACTAATGTAGCTGACTCTGTGCGGGCGGTGCACAGGAGTTCGAGCTGAATAGAGGGTTTGCGATCGACATGTTGTTGCAGGTTGAATCCGCTATGCTGCAAGCTGTCTATTAAGCTTTCGCGCAGAAATCATGCACAGCCTGCTGCTTTGGGCGACGGATTGAAACTGTCGCCTCAAGATTTGAGTAGCGTGACGTCTATGGGCGCCCAGTGTGTAACTCACCCTCTCTCCATTGGTAGGACTACCCGTACATTCTTGATCGGGAGCCAGACTTTTCCATTTTTCACAAGCAAGTGGTCCTTGAGGACACGCAGGGCTTCTCCATCCGCGGCAAGCAGGTATGACGTCGCGCGCCCGGCTCCAAGCGTCCTGTCACGTGCCAACGTTTTGCGAGATGTAATTGTTCGCGGATTGCTGGTCGCCACGTGCGACGTGCACCATCATCCCACCTTTTTGATCTCTATTCTCCGCCGCGCGGCACGTCAGGCCTACCAGCTATTCTTCGGCCTGCTTCGACGGCTCAAGCGCGCTCTGTTCGCCAACACGTGCGTTTCAGTGCTGCTCATGGACAAGTACTCTACTGACAAGAGCCAGATCCGCCTGAGGTGGAAGATTGAGGCTGGAGAGCGCTTGCCAGACATCGATCGTGCAGCGATGTTGCAGTCGATGGGGTTCGACAGCGTGGATAAACTCAAAGCCTCCGGCTCGGGAGACATTCTAGAGGGGATATCTGTGTACAAGCTGGATGCGGAGGGCATAATCACGTCACACAAGATTCAGGTGAGCGTGATGAACGCCCTTCACGTTCTCTGCTGTGTGAACCTACGGCGTTCGCCCGCAGACTAATTCTACTGGTGTCCTGATGAGTGGTCACTCGTGGGAACTTGCAGGTCACGCAGCCTACGATCATGGCGCCACTTCAGGCGCTGAAGGAGCGGATACCCCTTGCACTAGCGCCAAATATGGTGCCGAATGTGTACCCCCGCTAGCCTCCAAGGTCAGATGGCTGCTGCGCGATAGCAGGGACCGCCGTCACTTGGTGTCGGCGTACGGGAGGCTTCTGGTTTGTGAGGCGGGGTGAAAGCAAGAGTGCAGTGCAGACTAACGTGAGCGATTCAGCCTATCAGTCGTCAAAGTATGTCTGCACAGGGAAGAGGGCCATTCGCCAACGGTTGCACATCATGCATTCGAAACACGCGACAGACGAAACGAGCATTTCTTCTGAACACTCACTGAACATCCCATTTTGCGCTCTCCGGTCGCTGCCACTGCGGTTCCGTTCTACATTGAGCGACTCAGTCGCCTAGCAGAGAGATCTTATTCGTCAGTAATATCGTCGGTTGACCGTGCGCCATGGCTCACTCACCAAACTCTTTTCCACAATTGCACTCGTCCACTTCAGTGCCTCGTCAGGACAAGGCCCATCAACCAACCTTGCTGCCCTTCAGACGATCAATAAGGCGAATCCCGCGACCCACCCTTGCTTTTCCGTGCCTTGCCACCGGCCCGCCCCCCGTCGTCGTCAGATAACTCCTCGTCGTCGAGCGCACCGCCGACCTGCTCCTCTTCGTCCTCCTCGCCGAGCACAAGATCATCGAGCATATCCTCCAGACCGATTTCTCCTGCATCCTCTATATCGTCTTCGTCGTCTTCTCCATCCGGTTGGACAGGTGCCTTGGGCGCCACGATGTGCCCCTCCTCTGTGACCTTGAACTTGGCGGGGTCCTTGTAGAGATTGACGCGCGAGCGCAGCTCGGGGTCGAGCTCGACATCGCGGACGAACTCCTCGAAGTCCTCCTCCCTGGTCTTGTGCAGCGAGCGGTATGCGCCTTCCTCCTCCTCCTTGATGAGTGCACGAAGCTTCCACGCGCGTCGCCGCCGCCGCTGCTCGGGATACACCTTCTTGACGAGGATTACGTCTGGCAGCTGCAGCTTCGGCCACTCTTTGGAGTGGTCCGCTTCATTGTAAACGGCCGCTGTCAGGTCGTATCCCATTACAGTGTCGCCGGCTTGCAAAATGTTTCCCAAATGCGAGAGGGTGCGGAAAGTCTCGTCGTTGCTCCCGAGGTCGCGCGTGCGCGCGACGGTCACGTCCGATTGCTGCACCTTGCCGGATGCGATCCCCGTAGGCTCAGAGTCGATCACGGTGTACTCGATCAGCTGCTTTGAGGTCATGAGTGCGAAGCGCGGGTGTCGGAAGAACATCTCTGAGCGTAGCTCCCCACGCTTCATTGTAGTCGGGTCGATAACCTTTAGCGACGTGGTCACTCCATTGCAAAGAGCTAGCGGTCCAAGATTGCCCATACTTCCGTACTGTTTGGGGTGGCAAAGGATAAGGTCATCCTTGCAGATCGGCACCACTTCAACTGAGAAGCAGTGCTTCGCATTGATTTTGTTGTTGTTGAAATCTTCGGAGATGAGTTTTTCCGAAGAGTTTTTGAGCCGCGACGGCACAACAGACGTGACGAAGTCTTGGAACTTGAGCGCATGGTGGCGGTGCAAGAAGTAAAAGTCGACCCCGTCTGGAACCTCCTTCACAGAAACAGTCTGCTGGTGCGCCTTATGCTTGAGAATAAGCTGCTCGAGGAGGAAAAAGGTGCGCTTGTGATCGACCTTCTGACGAACCTGCACGCAAGCACGCCAAGTGCTTTCCGCAGCGACCATATGGCAGTTGGTGCACTGGAAATTGTGGATCACCATTTCGACGACAAAAACTTGCTGCAGAATAACACCTGAGAAGACCTCCTTTTGCACAGTGAGTTTGACTTTAAGACGCTTCGAGTGCGCCTCGGTCCAGATAAAGGACGCGTCGATAAGTTTGACTTTGTTCAAGCCCTTGATGCGCTTGAGACAAATCGTAAGAAGCTCCTTGCTCTCCGGTTGGCACGCGATCCACGCCTTGGGTGGGTTCAAGTATCGTCCGCAGGCTCGGCAATTCTGAAGCGCTACTTGCTTCGGTATGCCCTCTGTGATGTCGACGCGCGTGCGGATGCAATTCGCACACATCGCCGCTGGGTTCCACACCTGCTCTCGTCAGTGCGTCAGCGCACAAGCTTAGAGCACATGAGAAGATAGAGCACAGCTGAAATATCTAGAAACGTTCGATTGCATGCCTTTCCCACGGGGGAGATGCTTGGTTGGGGCGGGGGAAGAACCATGGGTGCTCCGCAGTTGCAGCACAGGATGGTTGCCTGCGTCCCCGGAATGAGCTGCTGCCCTCCCGCATTGAGATCCGCAAGAGCGAGGGCCGTTGCGGCGTCGGTACCGCTATTTGTGAGTTCCATCTTTCCCGTGCTCGCTGGGGTCCCGAAAGGGCTACCGATGGGGAGGCTAGCGCCGCTCAAGGTCGGGAGGGCTACAAGAGCCAGGAGAGCGAGCAAGGCCTCCGCCCTGATGCTGACCCGTGAGGACCTACCCACGCGGCTATTCCGCGAAAAACAGGGCAGCGTAACCCCGGTCTCGCGGCCAATGGCCCTTGCGGGCCCAAGCCGCGGGCCTCTCCGTCTGCAGCGCCCCCTGCGCTGACTCACGACAACCCTGTGGACGCCCGACGGATTATGCGCGTTTCTCACTCTGCGAGAGAACTTCGGATCACACCACTCTCAGCGATCCCCGACACCCCAGTCGTGCACAGTCGGTCCCAGCCTCTAAACCCGCGCAGCCCCTGTGGCGAGAGCCCTTGAGGTGAGGTATCAGGAGACTCACTTCACGTGTCCCCAGCTCCCTTTTCCATAACCTGACTTTTGGGCGGCAAAAAGTAAGGTGTGCCACCACCGGCACACAAAAGCCGAAAGCCGAGGACAAAATGTCTCGGTTCCTGCTCCTCAGCTCGACCTGCGCGCTGACGTGGGCATCATCACTGGCATATGTCCCATTCTCGCTGCACACTTCCCTCGATACTTCTCCGCGGCTTTCCACTTCAGTGGCGAACGGGCCCCGGACGTCTTGCTCCCAGGGGATGGGTCTGCGAATGGCTGGCGACGGCGTCCCTTTGGCAGAGCGCTTTGGGCGGCGGAGCCTGATTTCCGACGCCGCAAAGTTGCTGACACTGGCTGGACTTGGCCTGGAAGTCGATCCGCGGCCTGCTTCGGCGGATATGACTCTCAACAGGTGACTTCCATCGAATGTGCTCGCGTGGTGTCCGGTCAAGTGCCCCCGCGGGATGCGCCGCTCTTTGCTGCAAGTAGAATGGTCATGCCTGTCACACACGAATGCGGTTGAGCCCGCAGTAGAGCTAATGTACGAATTAGGTGAGATCTGAGGGTTCCATGATCATGCGGTCTTCGATGCGAGTCCCACGGTCGATGTAGACCAGCTAGGCGAGAGAATCGCTCTCCTGGTCGATTCCCTCGCTTGAATAAGATTTGGGCGCGCTGTGGATCGAAGCTATGAATCAAGTGGGACGCGAAAACAATGACAGAATCTGGATTCCTCCGAGTCTGTCGATATCCCCTGGTCGATTCGTTGTCTGCGCGAGGTGCGTGCAGTGACGTTGACATGCCTGCCGCAGCTTCAAGCGATCGTACTTCCGCTACGCAGGTCGTATCGAGCAGGTCAAAGCACCATAGTAATTCTTCAGAAAAAGTGCAACCAAAATAGTGTTCTCGTATGCACTGCCGAAAAGAGATACATTCGTATAGCGGACACCTCGCTTCCGTACCCTGCCCATGGACAACTGAAACGTCCCTTCATTTGCGGTCAGGGTCGCGATCTCTTCGTGCTGGGGCTCTTGCGGGCAATTGAGGCCGAGGATTGGGAAAAGGTTCGCAAGTATTACGAGCTTACTTCGACCGCACAGGAGGGCAGCGAGAAGGAGACCAACGGCCTTGCCATCAAGACCTCAGAGCTTCAGCGCTCGTACGCCACCCACACTGTTCCACTGTATTGCCGAACATTCGCTTGATCATGCCATTGTGCACTGTACCAGTAGGCGTTGAGTCTTTCTAAACTCCAAACCGCTGGGGTGCAGCCTCTTCAGCCCGATGGAGGTTTTCACGACTGCGTTCGAGGAGAAGGGCACGGGTCCTAAGCAGCGCAAGGTTCAACTTTGCTTGATCGAATGCACCCTCTTTGGCTGAGTTGGCTGTACTGTCGCAATTCATTGTGACTTGACACGGGGTGCTTCGTGCAGATGAGTAAGGCTGTGAGGGGGGTAGAAGATGCCTGCAATGCTATCTTCGCAGCATCCGGCCAGGACGTAAGCACCAAAGTGACGCACACACCACCGTGCCGGCGCTATGCTCCTGGCATGGCCACAAGTGGCCTGCTGCTTCCTTGCCGTCCTGAGTAGCGCACGGATGCAGGGCGCCGCACCAGATAAGGAAGCTGCTCTTGCTGCGTGGGAACAGGGCCGCAAGTCTTTCAACCAGTACGTAAAGGTGCTCAACAAGGGCATGACCTCGCAGGTTACACCTGCTCCTGCGTGCCAATGCTGAGAGCTGCCTGTTGCTGACGGCACCGGGACGACACTCTGGGTGCAGGTTGCCAAGCTCGATGGGATCGAGGACCCTGCGACCTACGCGGCGACCCCGCCGCGGCCGAGCAACACGTACCAGTACACAGGTAAGCTCCTCAGTCCGAGCCTCATGTGACTTGTATCGCGAGGCCTCAGATCAGACCGTGTGCTCAGGTAAGGCCACTATGCTCGAGAATTATCAGGGCAAGGCCGAGGGCAAGTAGATCAATGAGGAGACTCCTGTGCGTCTATATGTGGTGCTTCTATTCACCAGCTTATCGATGAAGCAATGTTGGCTCATTCTCACCGCGGTGGCTACCTCATCAGTCAGAGCATCCCATTCACACAGAAAGCTTTTATCCAACAATATGTTACATCCGGTCTAGCCTCTCATCCCACAGAACATTTCCACAATCCGCCTAGTTGTAGTCTGTGTTCTCGTACGGCCAGCTAGAGAACCCACGTGGAGACGTGCTCGACGTCCACGGTTGAAGCAGCCCGCGCACTAGAGGAAGTGCCTGTGATCAAGCAGTGGAGGGTGCCTGTTCAGTATCTGGCCACAAGCGCAGAATGTGTGCGCGGCGTAGCAATGCGCGGGTATGGCCCTCACATTCGATCCCTCGCTGTCGTATGCTCTTCCACCCGTCCAGAACCCTCCCGGCATTAGTTGTGGATACGTCAGATGCCGTTGCCGATGCCTTCTTGCTCTGTCACGGACCTTGCAATCCACAAAACTGTCCCCGTCCGCGTTCGTCTGTGCGCGCCGGTCATGTCACAAAAATGGTGCTATTCGCACCATGCAAGCGCATGGGTTCAAATGTCGTCTAGACGTCAAACTACCGGTTACATATGCAGTGAGGAATGAGGATCGGTGCACTGTGTAGCGAGCGTGCGAACGGACGCCCTCACGCCGCGGCAGCAGCCCAGGCAGAGGAACCAACGTTCGTGAAGCATCTTGACGGATTGATCATGTTCGGCCGCTGACCCTTCACAGGGATCATGGCACCAAAGGCGTATCCTGACGAGTCCATGAGGGACGATGTGTGCGCAATCAACGCGAAGACCATCGCACCAGAACGTCGACCCACAGTAGTCCTTCCCCTATTTCAGTGAGGCGGGTTTACCCCCTTTTCAGCTTTTATTGTGCCGTTCGAAATCAGCGCGGCAGCTGATTTCAAAACCAGGGCGAAGCACTCTCCTGGCAGGATGGAGGACGAGCAGGCCCCGCCGCCAGCGGAGGCACCCCAGGAGGATGGGCCGCTTTCCAGCCGGATCGAAAGTAAACTATGGAAGACACGAATGGAGGCGTACGTGGAGCTGGCGCAGGTGCGTCCCGGACATCCTCGGAAAAAGCTCTGTCTCTTTTGTGCAACCCCCCGGGAGGATTCGTGCCGTTGCGGGGCTTTGCGGGTTGCATGGTTGCCTGCAGAAGAGCGCTACTGCAGCGATATTGATGCCATCATGCGGCGTGCTGATGTATGTGGCGGAATCGTTGATGCAGCTCGTGGACGCTGCGGAGGATTGCGCGGTGGCGGATGAGTACGCTGGCAAGCTGGCCAAAATGGTGGTGGATACCAATGTGAATGCACAGGAGAAGGGTGTCGAAGCTGCCTGTTCGTGTGCGCGCAAAATGCCCGTGGACACTATCGCAGGTTGGGCACCGGCAGTGATGGCCAAGGCACTCGACAAGGCGTTTGGGCAGGTGAAGGTAAAGGCGAAGGCGCAGGAACTTGCGCTGCTGCTCATTGAGGCCGAACAGGGCGAAATGGTCTCCCCAACTGCCACTGTTTCTGAGGTCCCCTGTGTAAGGGATATAGTGAGTATCGCAGATGCGTATTCTGCAGCATCGCTTTTTGTGTCTACTTCCATTGCGATCCACATGGGCGCCCATTGAGATCCTTTCCATGGGACAGGTGATTGAAGGAATCATTGCCAAGGGCTGCTCGCACAAGCAGCCGAAAGTATTATCCCATGTACATGCACATAACATTGCCTCTCTCTCTGCTGCCCTGGACGTGGTCGAAGAACTCGCGGGCCTGAGCCTAGCAAACGCTTCAGCACAAACATCCATCCGCTGACGCAGCGTCGTGGCACAGGTGGTGCACGCCGCGGTCGAGTGCATCCGCATGGCAGTGCAGAACTTCGGCCTCAAAGCGCTGGGCGCGCAGTCGAAGGCAGTCGTCAAGCTCTCGGTGGCACTCTTGGAGGCCAGCGCTACAGCCGCGCCCGTTCGCGCTGAGGCGAAGCTGCTCGCTGTTGAGCTGCACCGCTTTATGGGTGCTGCGCTCCGCCCGAGCTACGACAACCTCCGCCCGGCCCAGCAGCAAGATCTTGATAGCGCGTTCGCCGAGGCTCCACCCCCCGCGCCCACGCGAATGACCCGCTCTGCTGCCGCCGCGCGAGCGGCTGCTGGCGACTCGGGCACAGACACCGCCGTTGCCGCCGCCGCCGTGGAGGAGTTTGATCCGACCGAAATGATCGAGGCAGTGGATGTGCTGGGCAAGCTTCCAAAGGACTTCAATGAGAAAATATTCACTGTCCCGAAGTGGACGGAAAAGAAGGAGATGCTCGATGAGCTGCTCAAGCTTGCGTCCTCCCCGAGGGTCTCCCCGGGCGACTTTGGGGAGCTCGTGAAGACCCTGAAGCGGCTCACTGGCGATTCCATGGTCGTAGTGGTTGCGACTGCCATCCAAGCGCTCGGAACCCTCGGCAAAGCGCTCAAGAGAGATTTTTCGCAATATGCGAAGAACTCGACCGCAACGCTCTTTGACAGGCTGAAAGAGAAGGACAAGCGTGTGGTCGAGGCCTGCCACGTGGCCCTGGACTCCTACCTCGGATGCTGCATCACAATCAGTGCGACCCCAAACCCCCAACGCTATCCTGGATTCCGAACTTGTGATGTTTACATCGACCCTGCTCAGCAAAATACTCTGGATCGAATCTGAGCCCGGATCACCTCCGCAGCCGAGATGTGTGACGATCTTGCGGTGGCGCTCGGGCCAAAGGGCATTCCGAAGAGCAAGGGCGAGGTGCTTAAGTTTTTGCAGCGTGCTATCGATTCTAAGATGGCCACCTTTGTGCCCAAGACCCATAAGCCCGTCCTCGAGGCCGTCCTCAAGGGCACCGAAGATTCTGCGCCGGACATCCGCGAGGGATCCATTGCGCTGCTCGCCGCGCTCGTGCGCTCCTGTGGCGCCGACGCCATGCGCGCACCCCTCGCAAGTCTCGACGAGAAACGCCGCAAGCGTGTCGAGGCACTCGCTGGCGACGAAGCCCCTGCGGCCGCCCCTGCCCCCACGGCAACTGCTGCCAGGCCGGCGCCCAAAACGGCCCCAAAGCGCGGGGTGAAGCCCGTGGCTACAGCAACGACCTCTGCTGCCTATGATGGCCCTGCTAAGATTTCAAAGAGTGGGACGAGCATTAAGGCCAAGATTGCTGAGGGCAAAGAGGACGTGGAGGCAAAGGAGGAAGCTGGTGTGCCAACGGAGGAGCTCGATTCTCTTGCAGAGAGTGCAATCGCAGCAGACGTGCGCGCAAAGCTCAGCAGCTCGAATTGGAAGGAGCGCCTTGAGGCAATGGAGATGCTTGAGATAGAATCTACCGAGAAGGCTGCAACTATGGAGAGCCCGATGCCGGAGGTATGGGTGCGCCTGCTTGCCGTCTCATTCGTGGACCGCAAGGAGACGAACTTCCAAGTGCTGAACAAGGTGCACGGGGTAGTTGCATCGCTCGCTGAGAAGGTGCCCAAGTTCACCAAGCGCGCCGCGCACTGGTTCATACCGCACATGGTTGAAAAGCTCGGGGACGTGAAACTCAAGCAGGGTGCCCACGACGCGCTTCTCACCGTCGCAGAAGCTGCCACGCCGCAGTTCGTGCTCACCAAGGGTTTTGAGGCAATCAAGAAGCAGAAGGCGCCTAAGACGATCGAGAGCGCAATCCTGTGGGTGAACGCTATGATCGGCGACTTCGGGCTCAAGGCCATCAAGGTGAAGCCGGTTCTTGAGTTCGTCAAAGGCATGCTCGAGCACGCGAACCCAGGCGTCAAGAAGGCCACGATCGAGGTGCTCGTTTCCATGCGCCGCCAGCTCGGCCCAGACATCCGGCGCCAGCTCGAGGACGTGAAGCCAGCGCTGCTCGCGTCCATCGACGAGGCCTTCGGCAAGGTTACGGACGAGGCTCCGGTTGTCGCGCCGAAGCGCGCCGTCAAGGCCGCTGAGGGCGAGGATGCGGCCGCGTGCGGCGACGTGACCGAGATCGTGAGCCTTGCTGGGCCAATTTCGGCACACATCAAGGCCCTCGGCGACGCCAACTGGAAGGAGCGTCAGGCTGCGATTGCTGCAATCGACGAGATCGTGACGAAAGCGAAGCCACTCGGCTGCACGGGCCCGTACATGGAGGGCGCGTGCGGTGAGCTGTGGGGCGCGATGAAGGCGCGCCTCAAGGACATCAACAAAAACCTCGCGATCCAGGTCGTTGCGCTGCTCGGCAAGATCGCGGCGGCCGTTGGCGCGCCTGTCGAAAAGTACGCCAAGTTTGTGATGCCCAACATGCTGGCGCTCATTGCAGACAACAAGAAGCAGGTCCGCGAGGCTGTGGTCGCGTGCCTCTCCGCGTGGGGCGAGCGCGTCTCAATCGAGTGCATTGTGAAGCACATTCCCGCCGCGCTCTCCGTCGAGTCTCCCGCTGGCCGCGAAGACTCCGCGCGCTGGCTCTCTGAGTACCTCCGCGCGCGCGTAGCCCCGGCCACCGCAGTTGACCTCTCGTCCGTCCTACCGCCGGTGATGGATTCGCTCAACCACCGCGTGACCGAGGTGCGCGCCACGGCCGAGGCCTGCCTCACCGCAATCATCGCGTGCGGCGGCAAGCAGCTTATGGAGTTGCACCTCCGCGACGTCAAGCCGGCGCAGCTGAAGGGGCTCCGCCCGCTCTGCGACAAGGCTGAGAAGGCCGCGGCAGCCATCGCGTCCGCCCCACTTCCAGCCGCTGATGCGCAGGCCCCCCCTACCGCTCCGGAAGTGGCCATGGCGCCCAAGACTTCTGATGACAAGGCCGTTCCCGCCAAACGCGCGGGTGCTGTAGCCCTGAAGGAGGACAAGGCTGCGGCCGAACGCGAAGCGGCGGCGGCGGCCTCCGCCGCCGCCGCCGAGGAGGCGGAGAAGGTGGTTCTCAAGAGCAATGGGGCTAAGGAGGCACGCGAGAAGAAGCGTGGCAACCGCAAGTGGGTCCTTTCCGACTCAAAGGAGGTCGAGGAGCTGCTCGGAGAAATCAAGGGCCAAATGGCAGCGCATGTGCACGAGGATGTCATGGCGAACCTCTTCCACCGTGACTTCAAGAAGCAGGTTGAGGGCATCAAGGAGCTTGCGGAGTTCGCGCCAGGGCATGCACAGGAGGTCACGGAGAATCTCGACCTGTTGCTTCGGCTCTGTGCGCTGCGCCTTGCGGGGAAGCTTGCCAACACCACTGTCGTGCTGTCCATCCTCGAGTTCCTCAAGAGCCTGCTCGACCTCCTGGTGGCTCACGACTACCGGCTCTCCGAAGCCGAGGCTACCGTTCTGATGCCGTGCCTTATGGAGGAGGTTGGCTCCAACTCGGATGGCGTGCGCAAGCACATCCGGGAACTCTTGAAGAAGGCCACGCAGGTGTATCCAGCGAGCAAGATCTTTGGCTTCGCCATGGACACGCTGCACTGCACGCGCAACCAGCGCTCCCGCGCCGAGAACCTCTCCGAGATGGCCGCGCTGATCGACCGCCTGGGACTGGACCAAGTTTGCATGCCCTCCAAGGCGCTCCCTGCGATCGCATCGTACGTCGGCGAGCGCGACTCGCTGGTGCGCAACGCAGCGTGCGACTGCATCGCGGCAGCATACGGCTCGATCGGCGAGCGCGTGTGGAAGCTTCTCCCGAAGCTGGAGCCCAAGGAGAAGGATATCCTCGAGGCGCGCCTCCGCAAGGTCAAGCCGACCGCGAGCGAGGCAGCACCGACGCAGGACCTGCGCAAGTCCATGCCGGACCTTTCGGGCTCCGTGGGAGCAGCGGCGCCGTCGCCATCGGCAAGTGCTGTGCGTGCGAGTATGCCGTCGCTCGATGCGGCCACCCTGCCGTGCACGGATAACATCCTCGATCTACTGGAGGCGCCGACGCCGTCCATCTCCAACATCCGCTCGCGTTTCCAGGCGGCGGCTGCCGCGCCTACGCCTCCTCCTCCAGCCGATGCCCGCATGCTCATGCGTGAACTCGCGGTGGCGGCCGGGCCGGAGGCCAAGGTTGCAGCGCTCAAGCGCATTGGCTCGTCGATCCAGGACGAGGACGTAGCAGCGACGCCGTGGGGCAGCGAGGCGGACGCCCTGGTAGGCGCGCTGCACGACATCCTCGCCAGCGGCCTGGACAACACCAAGGACGAGGCGGCGCAGCGCGCGGTGAAGCACGCGCTGCACCTCGCGCACCTCGCCTTCACGGCGCGCGAGGACGTTGCGCGCGCGCTCAGCGAGCAGGCGCTCGGGCGGCTCATGGAAGAGGTACTGGTCCGGCTGCACGAGCCGTCGCTGCAGGGCGACGACGCGCTCGAGGCGGTGATGCGGGGGATGAACGAGCTGGTCATGGACCTCTTGCACCGCGCGAAGCCCAACCACGTCTTCACGGTGCTCATCCGCTCGCTGTACGAGGGCGCGCCGCTCTCTGGCGGGCGCGAGGCGACGCCTGAGCTCGTCGACGGCGTACTGCGCTGCCTCCTCGAGATGACGCGCCGCATGAACCTCTACCTCGGTGCGCTCGACATCGACATGCTGCTCTACGATGCCCACATGTTCCTCGTCGCGCACCCTCCGTCCAAGTACCGCGGCAAGGAGTTCCGCCCGCTGCGGCTCCTCAAGACCATCCTCAACGAGCTCGTCAAGGCCAAGGGCGAGGCGATCCGAGCGCACCTCTCCCTCGTCCCCGTCGACTCCAAGCCGACCATCTGCTCGTACATCGACCTCGTGCTACAGCAGCAGTACGCGACGGCGCGGCCCTCAACCGCGGGCGCGGGCGGCGGGAACATCGCGGAGATCTTTGAGAAGATCGCGAGCAAGGACAAGGACCTCGCCAAGGAGGGCTTCAAGCTGCTGTACCAGCACACGAAGGCGAACCCCGAGTTCTCGCTCCAGAGCTACCTCGTAAATCGCTCGCCGCAGTTCCAGGAGCATGTGCACAAGAATCTCGCAAAGGTGCAGGCTCAGCAGGAGGCTGCCGCTGCGCAGGCCGCCGTGTCAGCACCGGCTACGGACGCTGCCGCACCTGCTGCGTCAACAGACGCAAAGGAGCCGCTACAAGACTTGACGTCGCAGAGCAACGCCGCGCGGGCCGGCGGCGCTGCGGGCGCCGGCGCGCTGCTGGACAAGCTCCACGGCATTCGCTCGCAGCTCGGAATCAGCGGTTCGCGCCCCGCGACGGCATCTGGTCCTGTGGAAGAGGCACCGGTGCCCGCGGCGGCGCCGGAAGCTGATGCGGGTGCTGCAAGCCTGTCGGTGCAGCGCTTGCAAGAGCGCCTGGCCAAGCTTCGTCCGTAGACCGGCCGCGAGAGTGTAGGAGGGATTGAGAGCGTGGGTGTCGGTGTGAAGAGTATTCCAGTTGCAGTGGTGAGCATTCTGCTGCAAGCTGAAGGCTTGTCGGCGGTTGATAGCTGAAAGTAGGTACGGCTCGTTGGCATGCAGGGCTCGCGAGATCGCACAGCCCTTGCCCCGAGCAAGAGGCTCGGGGCGAGGGACTTGACTCACTATTTTGACGATAAAATACGAAATGAACCTCGTGCAGTGGAGCGTCTATCCGTTGAGTGTCTGCGAACTTGTAGTGCCACCGCTGATCTTCAGCCGCAACGGGTTGCAGCCTCGCCTTCCTTTTAAGTCGCTGTGAAAACGAGACAGTTGCGTTCGAAGAAATGAACGAGGACATGCATGAAATCCTAGTTGGCTGAGAGAAGCATCAAGGTACCCTGCACCTGCCGCGCAGCAGTCTCTTTTCTATCTCGGGCGGACGCCGAAGAGCCAGGCACCGAGGACGCCTAGGGTGCAATAAACTATGCTTGTGTGCTCTGGTGCACGCATGCGAATCGTAATGTTCGCTTTCGATCGACTCAAGGAAAGAGACTCAACATCATTTCGTGCAAGTATCGCTCGTTTGTCGCGAGTGTTGGGTGCGAGCTGGCACGCAGCACTTTCAGCTGTCCATTTTGTCACAAAATCACAAATCATGGCTTCCCGGCTGCCCTCCCTACTCACTCCCCGCCCGACGACACTCCCGTCAGACTTTCAGACCCATAACAACTTCAGGCCTAAGCAGCAGCAGCCCGCTTAAGCAGCAGCAGCCTCGGGCTCGGCCTCGGCCTCCTCCTCAGCCGGAGCGGCCGCGGCCTCCGCGGCCTCGGCCGCCTTGCGAGCCAGGCCGTCACGGTACTTCTTGGTCGCGTTCGCCTCGTAGCACCAACCGTCCGGAACCTTTGCACCAAGCTTACCGGCAGTGAACTTGATCTTCTTCATGAGCTTTGGGTACATGGTCGCGCCCGCCTCCTCCTTGAGGAAGGCCTCGACCTTCGAGTTCAGAATCTCCGAGTCGAAGTTATCCTTGGTAGCGGTCTCAAGCTTCTTGAGGATCATGCTCTTAGTGACATCGACACCAGTAACCTTCTTCACCTTGACCACCGTCACAGTGGAGCCAGTCTTGTTCTTCTTCTCACGGGTCACCGTACGGGTGTTGCCACCGCCGAGACCAGTCTGCGCACCCTTGCGACCCATGCAAATGGTTGACACACCAGTCGACGTGCGAAGACGCGGCGCAAGTGCTGAGGGACCAGTGACGGAGAAACCAGAGACCGCGGCGATGCCGGCGGCGACCACGAGGGCGCGCGAGAGGAAGGACACCATGGCAGGGCAGCCTCCTTTTTTCGTTGAGTTATCGCGTGTGGAGGAACAGGTGTGTGTGTGGAATCATTCGCGTCCAGTTCGTATGAGTATTTTGTACCTGTCACATCCGTTGCACTTTCGTTGAGGGTCCTTTACAACAAATCACTAAAACTACTTTACACTGGATTTTGAGGCTTTGGATGTCGCCTGAGGCGGACGCTTAGAAGTGGGGTAGGGTGGAACGCCGCCACCTCTGGGTGCAACCCGCGGAGGCAGCACGTATCGCGCTGTGCATTCACTCGGAACGCACGATAGTTTAATCTGCTGTTGTGCGTTCGTGAACGGGCACCGATCCCTGGGCGGTCCTGCTCTGGGTGGGCACTGCAAGCTCCCACGAGCTGGGACTTGCTTGTGCGGCGGTGAACGAGAGCACGATGGGCAAGAAAGAATCTGGAGAGAGTACGCGGGTATCGCTGCGAAGATTACGATGGTATTGCCCCACAATCAGTCGGTTGCTGTGCCAAGTACGCTCATCTTGCAATGCCCTTCCAAAGCTCGCCCTGCGAAGCGCCTGGTTCACGACTCAGAGCGGTCGACTCATCCTCTTGTCTGGCAGGGTGCTTGGATACAACAGTGCTCCCTTCGCGCTTTTATCGATATTGTTTGGGCGCCTTGCGGCATCTTTTCTTGCGCATCCAGCGCTTGAGACGACTGTGGCACTGGTCGGGCTGTACGCTCTGGCTGCTTGTCCGCCGCCGTCAGTCCTGGGGTTCTTTGTGGCAAGTGTCGCGTGGGGGGTGTACACTACGGGGATCGCTGCGGCATTCTTCTTCTCGATCTTTGCGACGTGTGGTTTGATGTGTGCAATGCAGGTGACGCTGCAGCTTACGGGTGTGGGAAACAGCTTAAGCATGCCGCAATGGCTATGGACGTTGGCGGGGTACATTGGAATGTTCATGCGCTTGCCATCGTCATTCTGCATGAACTTCTTCTGGACTTGCCCACCGATTCTCCACGCGATCCCACGGCAGCTTCTCGCCGTGGCATTCGAGGCGCTCGCCTTTGTGCTCTTCCGTGTGCCCTCGTTCTGGCCATCACTCCAGGTTAGCGCCCCGCGACCGGCATACTGCGCCATCCCGCAGCACATTTTGCGTTTCGAGTGACTGACACCCAATACAGAAGCAGGCGGATGCGGCTGTATCGGGCGACGGTGGGGACGAGGAGAGCGGTCCCATGCTCCCCTTGACGGAGCCGCGGCGGGAACGGGAATTCGATGGGAAGTCGCATCCAGACGCTATCCCTGTCGTGCTTGTGGGCCTCGACTCCGGGCTTACGCAGTGGCTGTTCGCGCGACTATGCTTCGCGGCACGCCCTGAGCTCTTTGGGCCAGTTGTGGTGTTCGACGCGGGCGCCGCGAGCTCGGGAGGACTGGACGAGCGCGCGTGCGCCCTCGGAGAGACGGTAGAGGCGGCGCTCGTGGACAAGGCGAGCAAAAGGGTGGTCCTCGTTGGGCATTCTGTTGGCGCTCTCGTCTGCGCGCACTTCTCGGACAACATGGCCGCCTCTCGCGGCGTGGCTGTGGAGTCCGTCGTGTGCATCGCGTGCCCGTGGCACGGGCTCCCCGGGCTCCCGCAGCCCGCTGCCATTCGCGAGGCACACCTTACGATGGCGCGGCAGATGCCCGCGAGCTTGCAGGCAGACCTCGGAGAAGGCTCCAAGGTGCTGCGTGCGATCCGAGAGCGGCGCATGGGCGGGCAGGACTCGCGCTCCGTGACGCGGTTCTACAACCTCGCGGGCGGGTCGGACGCGCTCGTCGCGAGCGCGCGCCCCGTCGCGCAGCGCCTGGCCTTCTGGTTCCTGCTGCTCCCGCACGTCGGGCACCACTCGATCCTGCTGTCGCAGACGCTCTGGGGACAGGCCCTGGTCTGGCTCGCCATGCTCCTGGAGAGCCGGCGCAAGGCTGCGGACCCGGGTCGGCCTGAGTGGCAGAACTCTGCGGGCACCCCGCTGCCGGGCGGCCCCGTCCCGGGAGGCTTCGACGCCGTGCAGGCGGACGTGGGTCGCTGCGCCGTGCGCGGGACCCCGCGCGGAGGGGCAGAAGACGGCGCGCAGGGGCAGTGACCGTCTGGGAGACGGGGTTGACTGTTTCGAGGCGGCGCGCGTGTCGCACTGGGCAAAAAAGTAGCGGGGGTGTAGCTGCCCCGCGTGTAAACAAGCAAAGTTCCGGTTGACGAAGCGCCTGAGAGTACGCGCTGCTTTCGCGTGCATGCTTTGTGAGTTCGAAGCAGCCGCACCGTTCTTCCTCAAAATTAGTGGCACACCAAAATCCGTCGTGAGGACCTGGCATTGAACACTGACAGGTGAAAGAGCTTGGACGGATGGGACTGCAGTGCGCGTTCACTATCCCAAAAATGTTGCGTTTCCGCTCCGGCACGGCGTAACTTCAGCCTACATTGATGGCGCGCCCTGTGCTGCGTTACCGATCGCCTGGAACGCCTGCCCCGCGCGCGCTGATGCTTTGATAAACTTCTCTGTACACCTGAGACAGAAAAATGCAATGAGCGATAGGTGTTCAGGCGAGCATTAGCAGAGTGGTGCCCATGCAGGTTGGGGGGGCACCGCCGGACACACTTCTCCTCCCGCTCATCTAGATTCTTGCCTCTGAAGGAGGTAACGCAGTTGGCGAAGCAACGCTCCACGAGGGAGTTGTACATGGTCACTTGTTCCTTCATCTGCATCTCCTCCAGCATCACCATGAGGCGCTGCTTCTCTTTCTCCGACACCCCCTGCAGCATCTGGTTCATGTCCTGTTCCGACCGCCCGTGATCAGATCTGACGCATCTCAGAAAGTTTTGTGGTGTAAGAGAAGGAAATCTCAGGTTATCAACTACACTCTTTTCAGCGAACCGTAGACGCCGACCGCAGCATCGTCTGTGCAACTTCCTCGCTATCATGCACGGGCCGTGAATGTGGCCTCGCTTTCAACTCTGTCCAACGATCCCCTTCAGCACTCTTCCTGAAAGGCCCCCCAGTCTACCTACTCTATACTTTTCGCAGTGTAACCTGGCTGGTGCTTTAGCCAATGTTTCCCTAGCTGCAGGCCCGCAGCCTCCTTTTTCTCACCGAGAGGATCTCGCACAAGGCGGAAACAAGGAAACATCGGGCGGGAAAAATCTGCACCATGGTCGCTGGCTCCTGTGGCACCCGCAAGGTGCTGCCTCAAGATGTTTTCGCTGTTGCTCTCCTGCCAACTTGCCGTCAGCAATCACGCAACGCGCCAGAGAGTTCAACCCCTCCTCGCACGTCCCGGTGAAGTCTGTCACCCCGAAAACATTGGAGGAAACGCTCATATTTGAAAGGTGAACCGAGGGTGAATAAATGAAGCCTCACAGTTCAGGAGCAGGCACCTCGAACGGAGCGTGCCAGACTTGAGTGATGCCACGGAACGCAGTGTACCCTGGATTTGACTCCTCAGACGACAGCGAGGCCAACGAGCAGCCCGGGCCTCTTCGCATGCGTGTTTCAGCTGCACGAAGCCCAGCGCGGGATGGTTGGGACTCAGTGGTTGGTAAGGTGTTCCTGAACGGCACGACAAGCAGCGTTTCGAGTCATCGCAGCGTCAGCCCGACGACTCGAGCGGATGACAAGGATCCTGCGGCGCCAGAGAGCACTGCGGAGGCGCTGGCACTGCTCGCAGCTCTCAAAGATGAGCAGTCTGAGCTCCGCTCGCGCATGCAAAAAGAGTTTGAGCCGAAGCAGAGCAAGCGCGCGAAGAAGAAGCGCGCGCCTGCTCCGCTGTTCCGTCTCGCCCGCGCCAAGATGGTTATCAACACCAAGTCGCGTCTCTACGCGCAGAGACACCCCGAGGACGTCTTTGGACCGGGCGCTATCCGCCGAGAGACGCGCGTTCGGCTCGCTCCTGGCCAAGAAACGGCACCGAGCACTCGGCTGCACACTTCGTCGCCGAAACGGGTAGTGCCGCGCCGGAGCCTGGCTCGAGGGCACGTGCTGTCTCCAGCTGCGGGAACGCGCGGCGTGTACCGCCGACTGGAAGCGGATCTCGGCGGGTGGGGGGAGGGGGATACAGCGGAGGAGGCTTTGGGCGAGCACGACTCGCCTGCGG
>ENA-UOXV01002964-UOXV01002964.1-marine-metagenome-genome-assembly--contig:-NODE-2964-length-21469-cov-4.164799_pt1 | contig 21469 bp, 23 predicted proteins | sample MGYA00238165_ERZ766961 | MGnify/ENA primary metagenome ERZ766961 (study PRJEB28924, sample SAMN03173240) | marine metagenome | biome: Marine; feature: Water; material: Subsurface seawater | place: North...
TTTGAAACGCCGGCAGAAAGATTTAACGCTTGTGTTGCATCGACCGGTTGAGACCACCACCCAAAGCGGACATTTACGGCTTCTTTATCGACACTTGAAACCACCTGTTGATCACCTCGACGGGGAAGGCCAGAATAGTTCAGGGAATACGAACGATGCCAGCAGTCCTACAGTTCGAAGTGCTGCAATCTGAATTCTAAGGGTCTTTGTCATGCTCAACATTAATCGTCTTGGTGATGCGCTAGGTGCCGAAATAACCGGCATTAAACTTGGCAATTTGGAAGATGAGGATGTTAACGCATTAAAAAACGCTTTGTTCGAACACAACGTGGTGTGCATTCGCGATCAACATGATTTCACCCCGGATCAACATGTTGCGCTCACAAAACGCTTGGGCGAGATTCATGAATATGTGTTGAACCAATTTTCGTTGCCGAGCCACCCGCAGGTTTTGGTACTGTCGAACGAAACTGATGCAAATGGTAAAGCCGCCGGCATTAAAGACGGCGCGCAGTATTGGCACACGGACACATCGTATGAAGCGCGGCCGTTATGGTTCACGATTTTACGCGCCATCAAACTGCCCGTGAAAGACGGCGTCACCCTCGGCGATACTTTATTTGCCAGCACCGCTGCCGCCTACGATGCGCTTTCTGATGAGATGAAACATAAGCTCGACGGGCTAACGAACGTGCACAGCTACAACACCTACACGAAAGTCCGCCAAGGCCGCGAGGCGGTTCGCGGCAAACTCAGCCAAGAACAAATCGATAAAACCCCGGACCGCATTCACCCGGTGATCCGCACCCATCCGACCAGCGGCCGCAAATGTCTTTTTATAAACGAAGGCTACTCGATCAAAATCTGCGAACTGGCAGAGCCAGAAAGCCGGGCCCTCCTCGACGAGCTTTTCGAGCACATCAAAGATCCTGCGTTCGCCTATCGCCATCACTGGCAACCAGGCGACGTGCTGATCTGGGATAACCCACAAACCCAACATTGTGCGATCGGCGACTATGACGTGCCGCTTTACCGCACCATGTACCGCACGGCGACGCAGGGGCCTGTGCCGTTTTAAACTCACAGAGTTTTCATTTGGCCGTGATGAGGTGAGCGCTGCATAATCAGGCCATGTCACAGCTCATGTCACAGCTTATCCGAACAGCCCTGTTTGCCATCGTTATCGGTTTGATAGCGGCACCGGCAGCACCAACCGCGGCAAACCAACTGCCGCGCCTCGATAGCGCCCTGCGGGATGCACTGAAACAGCTCAACGTCATCAGCAAGGCCCCCTTACCAAACCTGAAAGGCAAAGTTGTACTGGTGACATTTTTTGCCAGCTGGTGTCCGCCCTGCCGTGTCGAGTTCAAGCATCTCAAACACTTGCACGAGGCCTACCGCAAACGCGGCCTTGAAATCATTGCCATCAATTATTTTGAAAGCCTCGATGGCTTATCTTCACCGAAGCGACTGAAGCGTTATCTCAAACAGACCGCGCCGCCCTTTCACATTATTAAAGGGACCGATGCGATTGCCAAACGGTTTGCCGACGTCTATCGCATACCGTCCGTGTTCATCTTTGACTGGCACGGCAAACCCACTTTTCAATTCATTCACAAATACAAAGCAACAAAACAGCTCGCCACTGAAGAAGAGCTTATCGCCGCCATTGAACCATTGTTATAGATTTAAGCAAGCGATGCCTGTTGGTGCCAAAATCGTTCGCCTTGAACGACGTCGCCCAAGGCAACATCGATCGGCGCGCTGAACATCGGGCCGGCAACGCAGACCGTGTGAAACTCGCCGTTCTCGCCGCAGGGATCACAGCCGGGCGGCAGATCGGCCAGCAATGTTTCATCAAAAGCGCGGCCGATGAATTTGGCATCGAGTTGATCCGTATCGACACTAACAATGTGCGCTTTGAGGCCCCCGGCGATCATCTCCTTTGCCAGCGCGGTCGTCTCCAACCCCCATAACGGGAACACCGGTTCGAACCCGGTACCGGCTAACTTGTCTTCGCGATATTTTCTGATGTCTTCGAGATACAAATCACCGAAGGCGACTTGGGTCACGCCTTGATCTCGCACCCGCTCGATGAAGGCGCCCATCACCTCTTCGTAGACCTCATTCGGACACGGGTCGGGCAAAAATATTTCCTCCAGCGGCAAGCCGGCGGCGGCGGCCTGGGCGTGTACAACGGCCAGATCGACACCGTGCATGCTGACCTTGCGGTCGTCTTCGGCCCCGGTCAGGCTTGAAAACAAGCCGACAACCTCGACATCATCGCGCTGGCGCAGCACATGCAGGCTCCAGGCGCTGTCTTTGCCCGTGCTCCAACTAAGAACAACTTTTGGTTTTTTTGTCATGATCTTGCCTTAAGACGAAAGTTACGCGACATTAGGTTGAGTCCAGAAAATAAACAACAATCATCAAATCAACAGGCGGCACCATGAACTTTCATAAAAAAGAATTTAATCCGGATTTTAAGGGCGTTCTCGACGGCATTCGTGTGATCGACGTCTCGCGCTTGGTTGCCGGTAATGCGCTGACCAAAATGCTGGCTGATTTTGGCGCCGAAGTCATCAAGATCGAGCCGCTCGCCGGCGATCCGTTCCGCAACTGGCACGCCTCGGCCTTGCCCCTGCATTGGAAAGAATACTGCCGCAACAAAAAAAGTATCAGCCTCAACCTGCGCACCGATGAGGGTAAAGACATCCTCCATAAACTTTTGGGCGATGCCGATTGCTTCGTCGAGAACTACCGACCCGGCCGCTTGGAGCAAATGGGTTTTGGCCCGGATGTCATGATGGCGGAAAACGAAAAGCTCATCATGGTGCGCATCTCCGGCTACGGGCAGACCGGCCCGTATAATGAACTCGGCGGGTTCGGCACTTTGGTCGAAGCGATGTCTGGGTTTGCTTCGCGCAATGGTTTCGCCGACCGCGAACCGGTCCTGCCGCCGCTCGCCATGGCCGACATGATCGCCGGCACCACCGGCGCGATGGCGACCGTGATGGCGCTCTATCATCGCGATCTTAAAGGCGGTAAAGGCCAGGTCGTCGATGTCTCGTTGTTGGAGCCGCTCTATTCGATCCTCGGACCGGAAGCGGCGCGCTTTAAGATGGCAAAAACAGTCCGGCAACGCTCGGGCAGTTCATCGCAAACCTCGTGCCCGCGCGGCGTCTATGAAACCAAAGACGGCAAATGGGTCTCGATGTCGGCGTCGATCCAATCGATGTGCCATCGGCTATTTCGCGCCATCGGCCGTGAAGACATGGTGGACGATCCGCGCTACCACACCAATGCCGATCGCATTCAACGGCGCGAAGAAGTCGATGGCATCGTCGGCGATTTCATCAAAGCAAAAACCCTCGATGAAAACCTCACGTTTTTTCGCAAAGAGGAAATTACCGTGGGGCCGGTGTTCGATATCAGCCAAATCGTCGAGGACGAGCATTTCAAAGAACGGGAAGTCATCGTTGACCTACCGGATGAAGATTTGGAATGGATGCCGATGCACAATGTTGTGCCGAGGCTTTCGGAAACGCCGGGCGGCTTTAAACGTCCCGCCCCCAAACTCGGTGAGCACAACGCGGAGATTCTCGGCGAGCTGGGCTACGATGCCGCCGGGCTTGATAAACTGCGTGAAGATAACGTCATTATATAAGTCAGCGTATTATATAAAGTAACCTCATTGTTAAAACAAAACGCGATAAAAGGATGAGCCAATGCACGAGCATGTCGAATACCACAAATTTCGTGAAGGGCTGGTGCTGCGCTCCATGCTGTTCGTCCCCGCCAATGTCGATAAGTTTGTTGAGAAGGCCCACACCCGCGGCGCCGATGCGATCATCCTTGATCTTGAAGACAGCGTCGCGTTGTCGGAGAAAGCCAGCGCCCGGCAATGTGTGACCGAAGCCGCCGCGAAGGTATCGCGCAGCGGCGCCGATGTGTTTGTCCGCATCAACAGCCCGCTCCGCCTCGGCATCCCCGATCTCGAAGCCGTCATCGGTTCCGGCATTCGCGGCATCTTGTTGCCGAAATGCGATGGGCCCAGTCATGTTCGCCTGGTCGCCGATGCGATTGCCGAGCTTGAAGCCGAACGCGGCATGGAGATCGGCGCCACACTCATGAGCGCGCGCATCGAAACCGCCGATGCTTTTTTTAAGATGGAGAAAATCGCGAAAGCGCATCCCCGCCTCGCGGCGTTTGGATTGGGCAGCGAAGATTTCACCCTCTCCATCGGTGTCGAGCCCAGCGTCGAGACCTTAATCTACCCAAAACAATGCTCGATCATCGCGGCCCGCGCGGCCGGCGTTATTCCCTTAGGCCTGGTGGGCTCCGGCGCCGATTACACCCGCCTCGATGAAATGCGCGTCACGGTGAAAAAATCCCGGCAATTCGGGTTTGAAGGCTCATCTTGTATTCACCCGGCGGTGGTGCCGATCTTGAATGAAGAATTCAACCCAGGCCAAGACGAGATCGATAACGCACGCAAAATCATCGATCAATTTGCCATTTCGATTGCCGCCGGTAAGGCCGCGGTCGAGATTGACGGCAAGATGGTCGACTATCCCATCGTCTACCGCGCAGAAAACCTCATTAAAAAGGCCGATGCCATCGCCGCCAAAGAAGCCAAAATGAAATCCGCATAAAAATGGCCCCAGGTCTAGTGCACGCCAAACAATGCGATTAAAATAGTGAAAATTTAGCGAACATCGTAAACACCGTGAATACCGTTTGGGAGTGATAAGTCATGAAAGCAGTCGCCACATACGAAGCCGACGTTATCGAATATGAACGCAAGGGCGGCATCGGTCGGCGCCACAACTATTTCGGCGAACGGGGAACCCTCGATCAAAACCCGCAAGGCTTTATGGTCGAACGGCCATATCCGAATGCACTCATTAATCCGCACTTCCACGATGTCGACCAGTTTCAGGTCGTTGTCGACGGCAGCGGCACCATCGGCAAACGGCCCGTGAAACCGATCGCCTTTCATTACGCCGATGCGTACACGCCGTATGGCCCGATCAAGGGCGATGAAGGCGGGCTTTCATTTTTTACGCTGCGCAATTGTGCGAGTGGCGGCCACTGGGCCATGCCGGGCAACAAACAACACATGCCAGGCCGAGCCGGACGTAATGTCGCGCAACTGTTCGATACCGATATTTCGGGCCTCACAGAAAACGAAATCAAAACAGAAACCCTCATTGAACCATTTGATGATCGCCTGCAAGTGGTCGGCTATTACTTAGGCCCGAATGCAGAAACTGATGCGATTGCGTCAGACGGTGGCGGCCAATACCACCTCGTCGGCAGTGGCTTCCTGCTCGATACCGAAAACGGCAATAAAGAGCTGCCACCGAAATCACTCATTCGTGTCGAGAACGGCGAGGCCCCGGCCCATTACAAAGCCGGCCCCGAAGGCGCATCGGTGTTGTGCATGCAATATCCGGCACCGACCAAACGGCCCGGTTCGGACCCGAGCAAAATGGTCCGCGAGGGCTACGCCGACCACGCCAAAGAAGGCGCGTAAGAACACTTTTTATGTTTGGCCATAGGCGTTGCCACCACCCGGCAACGCCTTTAAGTCATCCGAAATGCCAACCATGGATTCCGCGCAGCCAATAAAGAGGACGCCGTCCTTGGCCAAGACGCCCTTGATCTTGCTCAGCACCTTCTGCTTTGTCGCGACATCAAAATAAATCAGAACATTCCGGCAAAAGACAATATCAAAGTGCCCCAGGCTTTCGAAATCTTCCATCAGATTCAATTCTTGGAATGAAGTCATCTCTTGAAGTTCTTTTTTGACCTGCCACCGGTCATCGACTTTATCAAAGTGCTTTACAAGCTCGCGGGCCGGAGGCCACGCTGAACATCAAATTGCGTATAGCTGCCTTTTTCCCCCGACTGCAAAGCTTCACGAGAAATATCAGTGGCTGTAATTTTGCACTGCCAGCCATCGAACAACTTTTCATTGTTCTTAACCGTCATGGCAATGGAATAGGGCTCCTGCCCTGTTGCAGAGGCGGCACACCATATCCGAAGCGCTTTAGATGCCTTCTTATTTTCCAGAACAGACGGCAGAATATCTTTACTCAGAACCTCAAATGGTTTGATGTCTCTGAAAAACAACGATTCATTCGTGGTCAGGCCATCGGTAATTTTTGATCCAAAATCACTCTCCGGATTTTTCTTCAGCTGACTAACCAGCTCATCCACACTAAGGAGATCGCAACTGCGCGCGACCGGCTTTAAGCGCCGGCCAATGAACTCGAGCCGATCTTTATCAAGGACAAGACCGGCTCTTTTTTTCGCGTAGTCACAAATATACGCGCAATTCGCAGGTGTAATCAGCGGTGCATCTGGGCGATCAGTCTCGAGAATCTTACGAAGAGGTCGCGGGTGAACATGCGCCGCTTCTGCTTGTTTAAGTGGCATCATGGTATTCATTTTTGAACGATTATGACGCGCGTATTTCGGTTAGGAACTTTTGTATCTGGCCATTCAAGTTTTCTGATTGCGTCCCCAACTCCGTCGACAATCCATTTATCTGACTTGCCGACTCACCGGTCTCTTTGGCCGCCGTATCGACTTCAATGATATTGTTACTGACGTCTTCGGTGCCGGCAGAAGCTTCTTGAACACTGCGCGCGATTTCCTCGGTGGCCGCACTTTGTTCTTCAACAGCCGTCGCAATTGATGCGGAGATCTCGCTCATTTGTTCAATCGTCTTACCGATGGCCGTAATGGCCGTAGCCGATTACTGGGTCGCTTCTTGAATGTTGCCAATTTGGCCGCCAATATCTTCGGTCGCCTTCGCCGTTTGGTTGGCAAGGTTCTTAACCTCCGATGCCACAACCGCGAAACCCTTGCCCGCATCGCCGGCACGCGCCGCCTCAATGGTGGCGTTTAAGGCCAGCAAGTTGGTTTGTTCAGCAATGGCCGTAATCAGCGCAACAACTTCGCCAATCTTCTTTGCCGCGGCGGTTAGACTCTCGACTCGCTCATTCGCCCGTGTTGCTTCTTCAACGGCACTCGCGGCAATTACCGTTGACTGCTCGACTTGCCGACTGATTTCTTTGACCGAACTCGACATCTCTTCAGCCGCGGCCGCAACCGTTTGCACATTTGTTGATGCCTGCTCGGCCGCTGATGCGACCGTGGAGGCTTTCATGCTGGTATTTTGCGCCGTCTCAGACATCGCCTCTGATGAAGACTTAAGCGGGGAGACCGCCGACGTCATAAAGCTAACAACTTCGCCAACGTTGTCTTCTAAATCCTTCGCCATGTTGTTCATCAAGGATTTTTTCTCTTCAACAGCCTGCTGCTCTCTTTCTTTGTCTGCCTCCACCGCTTGGCGCGCTCTCTCTTTTTCTTCTTTGTCTTGGCGGCGTTTGTCTTCAGCCGCTTGTTTTTCCGCAGCCTTTTGCTCTGCTGCCATACGCCGTCGTTCAATTCCGCTATCTTTAAAGACTTGAACCGATTGCGCCATTTCGCCGATTTCATCGCCTCGATCTTTTGATGGCACGTCTGCCCCATAATCGCCATCAGCTAACTTATTCATGAAGCCGGACATGCTTGAAATCGGTTTGGATAAACTGCTGCCAAATAAATAGCCCATGATCATAATGATGACAGCCGCAACCGCCATAACGATGAGCATTTCCAAAATCAAACTATCCCATACGGCATAAGCGATCAGGGCCGGCGTTCTCACCAAAGCAGACCAGCCGAGGCCCGGGTAATCGTAGGCGCCTTTCGAATGCGCATAACCGGCGGCCTGATTAATTTTTTTTACGGACATGCCACGAGAAGACGATACCCCCATGAGCGTCCTTCTTAACGGCAGCCTGGGCAGCCTGAACGCCCAACTTTGAGAGATTGACCTGCCCCAAGACTTTAAAATCTCGGACATACTTTTTTGAATTGCTTGCATTGGGATCATAATCAACAAGGATATTTCCTTGCTTATCAAGAATGGTCAGCTCGGTTTCCTTTTGGCCATCCTCGGCATAGTCCTGATAAAAAGTACCGACAATATCTTCAACCAGGCCGAAGTCCGCGAAGTTTGCCCATACGGCGACAATCTTACCACTGGCATCTTTGACCGGCGCAGCGAAGGTCAGCACATATGATTCTTTACGGTAAATACTATCAATTAAGGGATGGCGGTGAACATTTTCAACAACGGTTCCTGTAAACCCATGTTTCCCTTTTAAGAATTGTCCACTCAAGGCGTTCTTAAGCCAGTCCTCATTCGCGAATGAAATGTTATAGGCCTGCTGGGTTGGAATTTTCACGCCTTGCGCATTCACCGTATTCACCGCGAGCAGTTTACCGTTGGGATCGGCAAGGACCATCAGATCGTAAATACCATAACCGGTCATGTACCCATTCATGGCCTGAATCAGCGGATTATCTTTGGTGGGATTATTCCAATTTTTTGGGTTACTGGCTGCCGAATTCAAGGTAAAGGCTTGGACATCACCATACCGTTCAAACAAATTACGCTCGATTGTTTCAATGAGCTTGGAGGCAGTCACGATATTGCGCGTAACCATAAATTCATGAAACGTATTGCTTTGGGTCTCGAGGCGAAAAAAAAAAACAGCCGCAGGGATAAGGCCAAACACGAGCAACGCAAAAATGATTTTTTGCTTAATCTTTATTCTCTTGAAAAACCCTAGTTTTTTTTGCCTCGGACCGTTCAAGTTTTGAACCCATTACTGGTGTCAGTGATTCATTAATCATCGTTGCATCGTTCGGCATATTTTAACGCTCCCCAAGTTTGAAATCATCACGATGGATCTTGATTTGATCTCTACGTGTGATTAACGGTTAATTTTTTACGCCCTAAAGAGATATTGTTTTTTTGTTCTTGTTTTAGTTGCCCTTGTTTTGTTAGCCCTTGTTACGTGTTGCTCCTTACTTATTGTTTGATGTCGCTTCACAATGACACATTAGAAACCATGAAGTATTTGCTCGCATACGTTGTAGCTAAAACAAATTCTTAAACGTTGTCAAAAGACTTTTGTTTCAAATTTTACAATTTAATAAAATTAAGATGCCTCTACTTAGTCACGTTTCATCAGCGCTGGACAATTTAAAAAAACAATTCTTACAAGTGTCTTACAGAAACGACGGCTTCCTATTATACATAAGTATAATGCGAAACCGTCACCCCCGACGCCAAAACGTTGCAACAGGCCGTTTGTTCGCGCATTATAATTGCGTTAGATAATCACCATAATTTTTCTGATTTATCCCAACAACATTTACTCCAGCAAAAAGAGTCATTCACGCCATGGACGATTTAATCAAACGCATCGATGCGAAAACTTTAAAAAAATATTTTCACGACGGCGACGAAATCGCGCTTTTAGATGCCCGTGAAGAAGTGCCCTACGATCAGCGACATATCCTCATGGCGTCGTGCGTACCGATCGGGCGGTTGGAGATCATCGTCGATGCCTTGGTGCCGCGGCGTAATGCCCGTGTTGTTTGGTGCGATGATGGTGAAGGCCTGGCAGAGCGTGCCGCCGAGCGCCTGTTCGCCCTCGCCTACACCGATATCTCGATCCTCGAGGGCGGCATTGCCGCGTGGGAAGCCGCCGGTTATCGCCTTTACAGCGGCGTCCATGTGCCGAGCAAAGCCTTCGCCGAAGTCATCGAGCACGACGCCGGCACGCCGTATATTTCTGCTGCCGAGCTCAAAGCGATGATGGATGACGGCACCGACATGGCCTTGTTCGATAGTCGGTCGTATGAAGAATTCCACGTCAACTCCATCCCCGGCGCGATCAGCATCCCCGGCGCCGAACTCGTCTATCGGTTTAAAGATTTGGTGCCGTCGCCCGATACCACGGTCGTTGTCAATTGCGGCGGCCGCACCCGCAGCATCATCGGCGCGCAATCACTTATTAGTGCGGGCTTCCCCAATAAAATCGTCTCGCTGATGAACGGCACCCAAGGCTGGCACCTGGCGGGCTATGAAATTATCAAAGGCGCAACAAAAACCGTGCCGGATGTTTCCGCTGCCGGATTAAAAGCGGCACAAGATGCCGCCGCGCGCGTTGCCAAGAAGCACGACATTTCGATCCTCGACAAAGACTCCCTCGCACAATGGCAAAAGGACTCGGCCAAACGAAGCGTCTACGCCTTGGATGTGCGCACGCATAAAGAGTATGAAGCCGGCCACCTGCCCCGCATCAAACATATCCCCGGCGGACAACTTATTCAGGAAACCGATCGCCACCTCGGCGTTTGGGGCGGCCGGGTATTGCTGATCGATGATAACGGCGTGCGCGCCACCATGACGGCATCTTGGCTCAAACAAATGGGCTGGGATGTGTCGGTCTTTATTATGGACATGACCGGCGAATTGGAAACCGGGCCGCATCAACGACGCGTGCCCGGCTTGGAAGATACCGATGGCACCTACATCATTCCGTCATTCCTCAATGACAAACTAAAAGACGGCACGGCGCTCGTTGTCGATCTTGATATGAGCCAGAATTATTTTGATGCTCACATTCCCGGTGCCTGGTACATGAACCGGTCCAACTTGACCGAGGATCTTAAAAAGTTACCCAAAGCGGAACTGTATGTTCTCACCTCATCGGATAGTGCGCTGGCGCAACTCGCGGTTTACCAGACTGAGAAGATTACCGAAACCGATGCCGCATTTGTGCAAGGCGGTACTGATGCCTGGAAGGCGGCCGGCCTGCCGCTGGAGCAAGGCCCGACCAACCTCGCCAGTGAGGTCAACGATATTCGCTTGAAGGCGCGCGAGCAGAACCAAGACATGGAAGAAGCGATGCGCGAATATCTCGCCTGGGAAATCGAGTTGGTCAACCAAATGGCCACCGACGACGACCAGCGCTTCCAGGTTGCCAGCTAAAAATTTACACTTGTTAATATGCGTTTTAATTTGCGTTGAATAATTTTAAGGGGGAGACGGCTCTTGAAGCCTTCTCCCCCTTAAAATGGTGGGCACGACTGGGATTGAACCAGTGACCCCCTCGATGTCAACGAGGTGCTCTCCCGCTGAGCTACGCGCCCTTAAGGGCTAGGGTTTTAGTCCGTTTTGGGCCGGTTTGGCAAGCCGCCTTAAAATGAGCCCTTAATCATTGCGCTGTAGGCTGCCAGCCGGTAACAAAATAGGGCATAATATATAAAACGAGCGTTTTCAGGCCCAGTTCGAGGATCCCCCGCGTGAGTGACAGTGACATCAACGAGGACAATCGGCCGGCCGCGTTCGAGATCCATCGGCCGGCAACCCAAACGATCCCGCTGGTTTTTGCCTCACCCCATTCGGGTGCTTTTTATCCACCGGAATTTATCGCTGCTTCAACGCTCGATCCGCTGCACTTGCGGCGCTCAGAAGATGCCTTCATGGATCAAATCTTTGCCGCAGCGTCCGCCTATGGCGCACCCTTGATTGCAGCAAACTATCCACGCGCTTTTGTTGACCCCAACCGCGAACCCTATGAGCTGGATCCGGATATGTTTTCCGATCCCCTCCCCGATTACGCCAATACCGCATCGCCGCGCGTGGCCGGCGGCCTCGGCACGGTCGCCCGCGTCATCGCCAATGGCGAGGATATGTATGGCGACAAACTGCCCTATGCCGAAGCCGAGCGGCGCATTGAGTCTTATTATAAACCCTATCATGCGGCCCTGACCGATCTCCTCGCCGAAACTCAGGAGAAATTCGGTGCTTACTTATTAATTGATTGTCATTCCATGCCGTCCATCGGCGGGCCGATGGATGATGATCCCGGCCGGCAACGTGTCGATTTTGTTCTCGGCGATGGCTACGGCACATCGTGCAACCCGGCGGTTACCCATCATGCCGAAGCCACCCTCAAGGATCTCGGTTTCGTGGTTACGCGGAATAATCCCTATGCCGGCGGATTTACCACCCGCCATTACGGCTATCCGGCGCAAAACCAGCACACCCTGCAAATCGAGATTAATCGCGTGCTTTATATGGATGAACGCGCGATTACGCCGGGCCCCGGGTTCCAGCCCTTGATTGCTAAGGTCAACCAGCTGATCGAAGCGCTGGCCCAGGTCGAACCCGCCACCCTCAGATCCGCGATCGCGGCTGAATAACGGCGTTCACAGCAGAAAACACCACCTCATCACCTCTTGATCCTCTCTTGGCATGGCCTTTGCGTAGGTCTTACCGGTTGTGGAATTTTGTCATGAGGTGGATCGTGACGTGGGGTAGTAGAGTGATCTGTAGATTAGTGGCCATTTCAGCGCTGTTTGTGCTGTCACTGGGGGCAACCCCGGCAGCGGGATACGGCATTCAAGCCCTTGAAAACAATTGGAATATTTGCGCCCGGCAGACGCAAAAGCGCGAGCACGAACAGCGCATTCCGCACCGCTTGTTGCGTGCCATCTCACTGGCTGAAGCCGGCCGCTGGCACCCCGATACCCGGGAAATTTCTGCCTGGCCCTGGACCGTTATGGCACAGGGAAAAGGCCAGTTTTTTGAAACCAAGCAAGCCGCCCTCGCCTGGGTCCGTAACCTTCAGGCCAAAGGCATTACCAACATCGATGTCGGCTGCATGCAGGTGAACCTGTTCCATCACGGCCACCAGTTTCCGAGCCTCGAACATGCGATGGACCCCGAACACAACACCGCCTACGCGGCAAAATTTCTCAGAAAAAAATATATCGCCGCCCGCTCGTGGGCCGTCGCCGCAGGCCATTATCATTCGACCAATCCGATTAAAAACACACCTTATCGGCGCAAGGTTCTGAAGTTTTGGCACGGCACATCACATCAGCAAAAACCACAAGTCATGGCAAAGGTGATGGCAGAGGCAAATCAAACGAAGACGGCATCACAAAAAGCAACGCCAAAAAGACTCTCGAGCCCAGACTTGAAGTTGCGGCTGCGGCGTATCAAGCCAGAACCCTTTTCTATCGACAGCAAACGCATGAAAATGCTGAACACCAATTTTCGCCAAACCCTGGCCGGAACGCCACCAGCAATCCAGCCAAAACAAGAAGGCGGCGCTCACGTTCAAGAACAAGCCCAGGAGCAACCACCCAAAAACGCCCCGCCAACCCGGTTTAAAAGCAAACGAACGTTGAAAAAAATCATTCGGCGCCATGGCAACGGCAAGCTGAATAATTTTGCCGAGCGGCGGCGCACACAGCTTCAACAATGGCGCCGCACGAAAGCGTGGCGGGCCCATCGGGTTGATGGCTAAGCCACACCCGTCACACCCAAGCATTAGGTCAGGGAGAGCCACGTATTGAACCTGAGGCCAATCCCTTAGATACTATGCCCACTCAGGAGAGACCCTGAAGAAAACCAGTTGAAAACCAGGAGCATTCCATGAAGTGGATCATCATCGCCGCACTACGGGTATCGATTTATCTTGGCGCCATCGCGACCATTGCGACCGGTGCCATGGTTGGTTATGTCGGCGGTCTTAGTATCGAAAATTTTTCTGTCACCGGGTATGCCGGTGCCGTGGTTGGCGCCGTGGCCGGGGTTCTTTTAGCCGGTTTGATTTTCGGCACACTCACGGTTCTATTAGATATTCGCGATAGCCTTGCCGTTATGCGCGACCGCCCGACATCATCACCAGGCGAAGTCGCCTTCCAAGAACCGGCGGCGCCACAAACGCCATCGGATGAAAAACGCAAAGAACCTTTTCTCGGTTCAACTTAATTTGATTGCCTGATGAAAATACTGTCTCTCAATCTCGGCACACCGAAGCCTTTAGATGTCGGCGACAAAGTTGTGCCGTCGGCCATCGACCGCCATCCGGTTATAGGCCCGATCATGTTGCGTCAATCCGGGTTCGATGGCGATAAGTGCGCCTCTAAAATGCATGGCGCCCCCGATGGGGCCGCCTATGCCTACTCATTCACGCATTATGATTACTGGGCACAAGAGTTGAAGCGTGACGACTTCAACTACGGTCAGTTCGGTGAAAACTTCACCACGGACGGCATGCTGGAAGACGATATGTTTGTCGGCGATGAATACCGCATCGGCAATGCAACCGTTATGATCACCGGGCCGCGTGGGCCATGCTACAAATTGGCCGCCTGGTTTAACCAAGACCGCAAAAGTTTTGTTCAACGTTTTCTTGATTCAGGCCGCCTCGGATTTTACATGCGCGTGCTTGAAGAAGGGACAGTCGAAGCCGGCGACTCCTTTGAAAAACTTCAAACCCACCCTATGGGACTTAGCATTACGGCTCTGACGCGGCTGCGCTATCATAAAACTTTAGATCGCGGTGCCATCGAACAAGCATTGCAAAATGTGGGCTTAGCGGCAGAAGACCGTAAAGCCCTCACCAGCCGACTCAAACGCGCGACATCGTGACGTCACCCCGATCATCCTCATCATCCGATACACCATCGGTGACGTTTGCCGCCACCGGAACGACGCTGACGTGGGATCCTGCGTTTTCAACGATCCTCGAATTTGCCGAAGCCAACGGCGTTGATCCGATTTATGGCTGCCGGGATGGCTTTTGCCACAGCTGTATGTGCGAACTCGTCAGTGGCCAGGTGACATACATCGACCCAAAAATGGTGGTGATGCCCGCAGAAGGACAGGTCTTAATTTGTTATGCCTATCCAATTTCCGACGTGGTCATCGACGTTTAGCCTTACTCTATTCATTACCCTATTCATTGCTCTATTCTTTATTGTGGGGATTGTTACAATAAGCAACGTTCAACAAGCACCGCTCATCAAACACCTCATTGGGCCCGCCTATCCAGGGCCCCTTCGCCTGACAGACATAATAAATGAATTTACCTCAGACGCCCAAATCGGCTCACCCTGTCGGCAAGCAAAATACGATCAAGGGATTGCTTCTTGTTTCCGTCACGGCCCTGGCGGGCGCAGGCGCGAATGCCATCATCCGGTATCTGACCTACACCATGCACCCCTTTGAGATTGCGTTTTTCCGCAGCTTCTTTGGCTTGGCCGTTTTTGCGCCGGTGTTCATGCGCCAAGGACTCAAACCATTAAAAACCAATCGCCTTTATCTCTTGAGTTTCCGGGGTCTGCTTCAGGTTGTGCAAATGATCCTGGTCGTGATGGCGGTCAAGCTTGCACCGTTGGCAAAAGTCGCCGCCCTGCGATTCACCGGCCCCCTTTTTGCCACCATCTTCACACTCATCTTTCTCGGCGAAAAATTTCATATTCGGCGCGCCATGGCGATGGCGATTGGCTTTGCCGGCGTTCTCGTGATTATCCGGCCCGGTATGGTCGATACAGACTTAGGCGCCATTTTTGCACTCTCGGCAACGGTGGTTTGGGCCATGGTGCAAATGACCGTCAAAGTACTCGGCCGAACGGAATCGAGCATTACGATTACAATTTATTCAACAATGATCGCGACACCGATCGCCCTTTTATTGGCTATACCCGTTCTGACCGTGCCGTCATGGCAAGAACTCATTGGCGTCATCTGTCTCGGCGCACTCGGCAGCCTGGCACATCTTTGCCGGGCGCAGGCTTATAAAGAGGCCGATTTAACGGCCGTCATGCCGATGGAGTTTTCTAAATTGATTTGGGTCTCTATTCTCGGGTTTTTCCTCTTCGGAGAGGTTCCCGAAGTTTGGACCTGGCTCGGCGGCGTTATGATCTTCTCCGGTAGCGCTTACATCGCCTACCGCGAACGCCAGCTGAAGAAAGGTGACAAACAACCACCGATGCCCGTTGCCCCCGAGCAATAATGTGTCTTTCAAATTAAATCTTACGGCCGAATAGCCCTACCCATATGCCTCATGATGACTAGAATAGTCATCTCATGCTTCACATTCAGATTGTCCTCACATGAGCGATATCGGATCAACCGAACCGACGAGCGGCACCAATACGGCGCGCGGTATGCTGTACATTGGCGTGACGGCGTTAAGCGGATCGGTTTTGGCGATAATCATCAAAGCCCTCACGCAAACCATGCACCCGTTCAACATCTCGTTTTATCGGGCACTCTTCAGCTTTATGACCTTCATACCGCTGTTCTTTCGCCATGGCGCCAAGCCGCTCAAATCGGACCGTAAGAAACTCCATGCCGTCCGCGGTGCCATTCAAGTGGCTCAACTGTCCATGGGAATTACAGGCCTTAAGTATGTTTCCATCGCCAAATTTACGGCGCTGCGTTTCACCGGGCCGTTGTTTGCATCGATCCTTATGATTATTTTTCTCGGTGAGAAGTTTCGCATGCGCCGAGCGGTTGCCATTACCATCGGCTTTTTGGGCGCCTTGGTTGTTTTGCGACCCGGCATAATTCCTATCGATTACACCACACTGTTACCGATTGGTTCAGCAGCCGCCTGGGCTGTGATCTCGATCATAGTTAAAAAGCTCACGAAGACTGACTCCAGCATCACGATTACGCTTTATTCAACCATTTTCATGATCCCGATCGCTTTCCTTGTCGCGATTCCTTATCTTGTATTACCGACTTGGCATCAGCTCTTCATGCTGATTATCATCGGCGCCCTCAACACCGTCGGACACGTATGCCGAGCCCAAGCCTTTAAAGAAGCCGATGTTTCCGCTGTCGTGCCGGTCGAATTTACCCGGCTCATTTGGGTTTCCATCTTCGGTTTCTTCCTGTTTGGTGAAGTGCCCGAGATCTGGACCTGGATCGGCGGCTTCATGATCTTTGCCGCCAACACCTATATCGCGATCCGCGAACGTAATTTGGGTAAACGTGATAAAAGTTCTATACCTCCGGCTGTAGACTCATGAAACAAATTAAACCCAAACTTTCACTGATCGCGCTGTTCAACAGCCAGCCCCAAGCATTTCGCGGCGCTGTTTGGATGTTGGTCGCGACGTTTGCCGCGGCTTGCCAGAATGTACTGGTTAAGTATGTCACCGATGACATCTCTGTTGCAGAAACGCTTTTCTTTCGCAGTATTTTTAGCCTAACAATATTCATGCCTGTTGTGATCCGGGCAAACTTTAGCCATTTCAAAACCAACCGCCTGAAACTTCATTGTGTGCGTGGCAGTATTCACAGCATGGCGCAGCTGTTTTTCTTTTTTGCTCTGGCTGTTACGCCTTTAGCAACCGTTGCCGCGCTCAATTTTACAGGGCCCCTTTTTACAACGCTGATGGCGGCGCTGGTTCTCGGTGATGTGATCCGGGCCCGGCGCATCACGGCGATGGCGCTTGGTTTTGCCGGCGCGTTGATTATTTTACGCCCCGGATTTATCGAGATGGATATCGGTGCCGTTTCGACGATCTTCTCCGCTTTCCTCTGGGGTATTTCATTGGTGTGTATGAAGTTCCTATCACGCACCGAATCGAGCCTCACGATTACGCTCTACGGGTTGTTGTTCTCCATTGCTTTATCCGGCGGCCTCTCAATTGCCGATTGGGTCACACCAACACTCGAGCAATTTGGCTGGCTTGTCGCCATCGGCGCCTTTAATTCCGTCAGCCAAATTACCCGCACCCAGGCCATTAAAGAAGCCGACATCTCCCTCATCATGCCGCTCGATTTTACCCGGTTGATTTGGGTAACGCTCTTTGGATACATCCTCTTTGATGAATTTCCCGACGGCTGGGTCTGGTTTGGCGGCATTATGATCTTTGCCTCGGCGACCTACATTGCCCTTCGCGAACGCCAGGTGAGGATAGAGCTAGAAAAGAAAGAAAAAGCAGGGAAAGAGAAAGAGTAAAGAGTCACAGTAAGAGTTGGTGATTTGAAAATTCTAAACCCGGACTCTATGATGCCCCCAACACAAACATTTCTTTAAATCCCAGGAGGATTTGCCGTGAAACCCGAAGTTTTGATTGCCGTACAACTGCCCCCCGATGCCGTAGCTCTTCTTGAGGACAACTTCACCTGCCACAAACTTTTTGAGGCCGATGACAAAGACGCTTTCCTCAAAGAGATTGGCGATAAACCGACCGCGATGGCAACCAACGGCCTTAACGGCTACAACCGCGCGCTCGTCGAAGCGCTGCCCAATCTAAAGATGATTTCGGTGTGGGGCGCCGGCTTGCAGGCGCTCGATCTCGATTGCGCCCGCGAAAAAGGCATCATGGTCACCAACACGCCGGATAACTCCAAATTAGCCGTGTCCGACCTTGGTATGGCGTTATTGCTGGCAACCGCGCGGCAAATTCCCGATGGCGATGCGTTCATCAACACCGGTGATTGGTCGAACAAACCGTTCGGCCGCAATGGCATCGGCGTCATGGGCAAAACCCTCGGCATTGTCGCGCTCGGCACCATCGGCCGCGGCGTTGCGAAACGTGCCGAAGGCTTCGATATGAACGTGCTCTATTACGGCCCCAACAAAAAAGATGACGTTGATTACAAATATTATACCAACGTCGCGGCGATGGCGGCGGATTGCGATTTCCTCATGCTGTGTTGCCCGGAGACACCGGAAACGGTTGGCCTGATCACAGCTGATGTGCTGAAAGCCCTCGGCCCGGACGGTATTCTGATCAATATCGCGCGCGGCGCCGTAGTCGACGAACCTGCCCTCATCAAAGCCTTAACCGATGGTGTGATTTGGGGCGCCAGTTTGGATGTGTTTGCCGATGAGCCTAACGTGCCTGAAGCCTTACGCACACTCGATAACGTGGTGTGCGTGCCGCACGTTGGCACCTCGACACTCGATATCCGCCGTATCCGAAAAGAAAAATGCTGCGAGAACCTCAAACTGTTCTTCGCCGGCAAAGACGTGTTGTCGCCTGTCGTTTGAATCTAGCCTGCAGATTTTAAAGCCGGGCTTTCTTTCGCCGCTGTAAGCTGCGCAAGCTCACCGACGTCCGCAAGGTCTTCGAGATTTTCGATGCACGCACTCATGCCATCAAGGGCCGCGTCATCGATCACCGCACCGGCGAGGTCGCGAAACTTTGCTGCCACGTCTTCAAAGGGCAGCGGGTTTTGAATGCTGCCGCGCGGATCATCGATATCGAGTACATGCTTCTGGCCGTCCTTAAGCATAACCTCAAGTCGGGCACGCCGATGAAGGGGAAAGACTTTCGTCATCTCCGGGTCTTCTCGTGTATGGACTTTGCGCGCAAGGTCATGAATCTTCTGATCGCCAACCCGATTGTCTTCAAATTGACGCAGCGTAATTTCACCGTCGATAAAGGCGGCCGCCAAACAATACGGCATGCTGAGAATGGCATTGAGTTTGGACGCTGGTGGATCGGTGTTAATGAGCCAATCGTGGCTGACCGAATACGCCGGGACATACAAATCGATGGTATCGATGTTGTCCGGCGTGACGCCGTGTTTGTGCACCATGTCGAGCACCAAATCAGCCGGTGCATGAATCTGCCGGCAACACGGATAGGGCCTGATGTCTGAACTGGTGAGGCCGAACTCGGTGCCGAGGTTTCTCGTCAGCGCATCCGGATCACCGCCATCGGAAAAAATATTGAGAAAACCGTATTTGCCTTCAAACGCTTCCGCCGTCCCGGCAAAGTTTGCTTCTGCCATCAACGCTGACAGCAATCCCGAACGGCCCGCAATGCCAGGATGAATATGTTTGGTCGGGCCGCCGTCGCATCGGTACTGCGTGATGGCGCTGGCATGAGACGCCGCCGTGCCGAACGCTCCTTCGGTTTGTTTGGCATTCAGTCCAAGAATTTTTGCACCAACAGCCGTTGCACCGAATACACCGCAGGTGCCGGTAGGATGATAACCGCGCCCGCGATGGGCGAGCCCCGCCGCGGCCGAGACCCGCGCCGTTAGCTCATAGCCCGCGACGATGGCGAGGATCAGCGTTTTGCCATCAACATGGCGCGCTTCACCCAAACTCACCGCGCCCGGAATAACACCCGCGCTGGTATGAGCGTATTGCCCAGTATCATCAAATTCAATGGAGTGCGCACAGGTCCCACCAAGAAAGGCCGCTTCAAGCGCGTTGGTGCGAAACGTTTGCCCGATCGCCGTGCTTTGCGGCTCGCCGCCGAGATTTCGCACAACCGTCGCGGCCTGCCGGACATGATCCGTTAACGAGCCGCCGAGTGCGACGCCCAAGGTATCGAGAAGATGAGCTTTTGCTTTTTTGATCAAACTCGCGGGCAGATCATCCCACGATAATTTTGCAATATAAGCGGCAAGCTCAGCGGTTTGGCCCATCGATAAATCCTTCTCTGAAACGATGGGGAAATGGTAAAACATCTGGCGCCGTGTTGCACGGCTGAAATACAGGAGAATATTGTGAGCGTTTCCGGGGTTAAAGCGGTTTTGTTCGACGTGTTTGGCACCGTGGTCGATTGGCGCACCTCAATGCTCGACGAAATCGGCGCTCTTGTTCGCGAAAAGAATCTTAAAATTAAACCGGAACCGTTTATTGATTCCTGGCGCGCAGCCTATCGGCAAGGCATGGCGGATATTCGTACTGGCAACATCGAAAAACAAACCAACCGCATGGTCTATCGGATCGCTCTGGAGAAACTTCTACTCGAACACACCATCACAAACGTTACAGAAGACGAGAAAGATCACTTAAGCCGGATCGACCATCGCTACCAGCCCTGGCCTGATTCAATCCCTGGGCTAAACCGACTTAAGAAAAAGTTTATCACCGGCACCTTGTCGAACGGCACATCGGTCGCCCTCGTGAATATGGCAAAGAATGTCGGCTTGCCCTGGGATGTTATTTTTTCCGCCGACATGTTAGGCGTTCACAAACCAGCGCCAGCGGCATACTTAAAAGCCGCCACGCTGTTAGATTTAGAGCCAATCCAAATCATGCTAGCAGCAGCCCATAATCAAGATCTTAAAGGCGCGGCAGCGGCAGGCTTGAAAACCGGCTTTATTGTCCGTTCAATGGAATTCGGCCCAGGACAAGACAAAGACCGAACCGCTGACGGTCCCTGGGACATCGTCACCAATAGCATTGAAGAATTAGCTGAAAAACTAGGTACTTAATTAAGCGTGCAATTAATAAGATCGCGGCTAATAAGAGCGTGGCAGGCCGAGCACGTGTTCGGCAATGTACGAGAGCACCATGTTGGTTGAAACCGGCGCCGTGCGATAGAGCCGTGCCTCGCGAAACTTGCGTTCGACATCATACTCTGCAGCGAAACCGAAACCGCCGTGGGTTTGAAAACACATGTCGGCGGCTTTCCAGGCCGCTTCCCCGGCGAGTTGTTTCGCCATGTTGGCTTCCGCGCCACAAGACTCGCCGGCATCGAACATGGCGGCGGCTTTTTGCACCATCAGATTGGCCGCTTCACTCGCCATGTAACATTCGGCGATGGGAAATTGAATACCTTGGTTCTTGCCGATGGGCCGATCAAACACGACACGCTCGTTGGCATAATTGACCGCCTTTTCAACAAACCAACGCGAGTCGCCAATCGCTTCGTGAGCGATGAGAATGCGCTCGGCGTTCATGCCATCCAGAATATAACGAAAGCCTTTACCCTCTTCGCCGATCAAAGATGACGCCGGAATGCGCAGGTTATCGAAAAACAATTC
>ENA-UOXV01002965-UOXV01002965.1-marine-metagenome-genome-assembly--contig:-NODE-2965-length-21468-cov-17.215757_pt1 | contig 21468 bp, 17 predicted proteins | sample MGYA00238165_ERZ766961 | MGnify/ENA primary metagenome ERZ766961 (study PRJEB28924, sample SAMN03173240) | marine metagenome | biome: Marine; feature: Water; material: Subsurface seawater | place: North...
CAAAATGTATATATTTTAGAAGATAGAGGAATTCTCTATATAAATGGAGTAGATGCTAATGAATTTTTGCAGAACATGATCAGCAATGACATTAATAAGGTAAATGAAGAAAATAGTTGTTTCGCGTCGCTGTTAAGTCCTCAAGGAAAGTTTCTTTTTGCATTTATTATTATAAAACATAAGTCTGGATACTTCATTGATTGTGAAAAATCCCAAGTAGAAGCACTCTTTAAACAATTAAATACCTATAAACTTAGATCTAAAATTGAAATTATGAACTTAAGCAATGAATTTGTTGTTGCTGCATTTAATAGGGAGAAGTTTTTAAAATTTGAAGGAGCAGAAGATACTCCTGGAAATACAATTAAATATAGAGAAGATTCCATTCTACTAGACCCAAGAAATAAAAATTTAGGAGCAAGACTTATTATTAATTTAGAAAAACTATATCTATCTTTAAAGAAACTAGAGTTAAAAGATTCTCCAGTTAACGATTATTATAAATTGAGTTATGAATTAGGCATAGCTCAAAAAAGTATGAACAAATTACAAAATAAATTATTTGGTATTGAGTGCAATTTTGAAGAGCTCAATGGAATTGATTTTCAAAAAGGGTGTTATGTTGGACAAGAAAATACTGCAAGAATTAAACTAAAAAATAAACTTTCAAAAAGATTACTACCTGTTGAATTAATAGAAGGAAAATTAAATCAAGATGATTTAATCTATAGTGGTGATTTTGAAGTGGGAAAAGTTTTAATAAATGATGAATATCCTTTTGCTTTAGTTAAATATTTAAATGAGCATTTTATTAATCAAATAGAATTTAAAAGTAAAAGTGCTAAACTAAAAATTAGAAAACCAGATTGGATTAAAGAATAGCTATTTAACAAACTTAGTTAAGTCTGGTTTAAAGTATTTTGGTCCCTTCATAACTTTTCCAGAGTCATTATATATAGGCTTACCGTCTTCACCTAATTTACTCATATTTGAGTTTTGTACCTCTTCAAAACATTTGTCAAGATCTATGCCAAATGCATGTCCAGCTCCATATGTTACGTATAATATATCTGTTAAAGCATCAGCAACTTCTAAGAGGTCTTTATTTTTCATTGCAATTTTAAGTTCCTCTAGTTCTTCATTAATTAGATCATATCTGAGGCTATTAATCTTATCAGTACTAAAAGATGGTTTAGTTTTAACTTCTTGACCAAAGGTTTCCATAAAAGATTTTACTTTGTAAAAATTTGACATTTAGCTCCTGTAAGTTTTTAAAATTTAATATATAAGTATAATAAATTATTAATTATATATTAATCAATGAAATTAAGAAAAGAATTTGATAGCATAGGAAGTATTAATGTTCCTGGTGATAAATACTGGGGTGCGTCAACACAAAGATCAAATATTTTTTTTAATATAGGAAAAATCTTAGTTAATATTTCAATAATAAAATCTATAGCGATTATTAAAAGATCAGCTGCAATAGTTCACTTTAAAGAAAAGCAAATTGAAAAAAAGATTACCAATTCAATAATTAAAGCTTCCGAAGAAGTTATTAAAGGTAAGCTGGATGAAAACTTTCCATTAAAAGTTTGGCAAACTGGATCTGGTACACAAACAAATATGAATGTTAATGAAGTAATTGCCAATAGAGCAATTGAAATAATGGGTGGTAAAAAAGGTTCAAAAAAACCTGTACATCCAAATGACCATGTAAATAAATCTCAATCTACAAATGATGTTTTTCCAACAGCTATGCATATATCTGTAGCCCAAGAAACTATCAATAAACTTTTACCTAGTTTAAAAATTTTAGAAAAAGAATTAAATAAAAAATCTAAAGAATTTAAAAATATTATTAAAATTGGAAGAACCCATTTACAAGATGCTACACCTTTATCTCTTGGCCAAGAATTTTCAGGATATCAAACTCAATTAAAAAAATGTATTGAAAGAATAGAATACGCACTTAAAGAGATTTACTTCCTTGCCCAAGGTGGAACTGCAGTTGGAACTGGAATTAATTCTAAAAAGGGCTTTGATAAAAAAATAGTTAAAGAAATAGCAAAATATACTAAAATTCCATTTAAACCTGCTCAAAATAAATTTGCAGAACTAGCAGCTCATGATTCTATTGTGAATTTTTCAGGAACATTAAATACCTGCGCTGTAGCATTAATGAAAATTTCGAACGATATAAGATTTTTAGGTTCTGGACCGAGAGCAGGATATGGTGAACTAATATTGCCAGAAAATGAACCAGGGTCTTCTATTATGCCAGGAAAGATTAATCCAACACAATGTGAAGCTGTTACAATGGTGTGTGTGAAAGTAATAGGAAATCATACTGGTATAACTTTAGCAGGCTCTCACGGTCACTTTGAACTAAATGTATTTAAACCCATGATTGCTCACAATGTATTACAATCAATAGACCTTATTGCTGATAGTACAAAAAATTTTGCCATTTATTGTGTAAAAGGAATTAAAGCTAACAAAAAAAAAATTAAAGAAAATTTGGATAATTCTTTAATGCTAGTAACAGCTCTCGCTCCACATATCGGATATGACAATGCCGCAAGAATTGCGAAAACAGCTTTAAAAAATGGAACAACGTTAAAACATGAAACTCTAAAAACAGGTCTTATTAAAGAAAAAGACTATGAACGAATAGTGGATCCTAAAAAAATGATTTACCCTTCATAAATACTAAGCAATTTATTTATTAACCGTCTACTTTTAATTAAATTATTTGAATTATTATCTTTAAAATCATCAATTATATTCAAAAATTGATCACTTACTTCCTTATTATCTATCTTAACATTATTAAATTCAATTTGATTAGTCAAAAAATCATAATCCAAATTGATTAAAGCACTTTTAAATTTATTTCTTGATTTCTTACTTGTGTTAAGAAATGAAAATAAAGACATAGAATCTTTAACATCGATTAAAATATCTGTATTCAAAATCAATCTATTATTTTCAACAAATAAATTACTATTAGCTAATTTTAATAACCCTATTTTATCATTAATTAATATTGTATCGTTTAAATTTAGTTTACCATTAACAATATTAAAATTAATTTGCGTACTTTGAAAGATTTGGTCTATCGCTTTTGTTTTTGCATTTATCGATACATCTAAACTTAGATTCTCATTGAATAATAACCCCGTTTTAATAAATTCTTTTAGAATAGCATTAAGATTTAATAATTGAAATATTTTGTATTCACCTAAATTAATATCTAAGTCTAAATCAAAAGGATTAATTGATAGCTCTCCTCTATAATCAATTTTTGAACTATTTGATCTTGAGTTATCAGATGTAAAAGTAATTAATTTTTCCTTCACATTATATTTAGTTTTAATTGTATTATTAAAAAAAGAAATAATATTTTTTCCAGAGTTAGAATTAATGTTTTCAACTATAGACTCATTAAAAATATTTAATTTAAGAGATTTAACTTTAAAATTGACTTCTTTAGCTTTTAAGGAGTCATTTCTACTCTTAAAATCAAAAATAAATGAAGCCCCAAAAACACTGCCATTTAAATTAAATAAATTTAACTGTTTTTTGTCATCATAAAAAAGAGTTGCTTCTTCTATTTTAACAATTGCAATAATCTCATTTAAATTGTCTTTAAAAAAAATATTACTATTATCGATTCTAATCTTTTTATTAGAAAGTTGATTATTACTATAATCATTTAATATTTTAACTTCACTTCTTAAAAGAGAAAAATTTGCTTCATTGATGATTAGTTTAGTGAAAATCATTTTTTCTTTATCAAAAAATTTTTTTTGACTAAGAAAAACTTTTAAATTTTTGACATCAGCAATGGATTTTTGATCTTTATTATTTAATAATATTTTAGAATCTTTAATTAAAAAATGAGGAGATGGAAGAATACGGTATGAAATGTTGGCAGATGTACTAATATTTATTTTAAATTCATCAAGAATTTTACTTTCAATATTATTCTGTACCCAGTCTTTGTCATATAAAAGGGGTATTAACAAATAAAATAGATAAAGAAATAATAAACTGATAAATGTTATTAAATATTTATTAAAGCTACTAACTCTTGATTTATTATTTGTTTTATTCTGAACATTGAATATTGTCTTCTTGATTAGGTTATTAAAATTTTTAACAATTTGCTTCATAAATACAGTTGAAATTTAATTACTTATAATGAAATTTTAAAAATGATAAACTCTGAATATTTAAATAACCTTAATAAAGCACAAAAAGAAGCTGTTTTATACCTTGATGGGCCATTACTAATAGTGGCTGGAGCAGGTTCAGGTAAAACCAAAGTTTTAACCTCTAGAATTGCACATATCATAAAAGAAAAGAGAGCCTTCCCCAATCAAATACTGTCAGTAACTTTTACAAATAAAGCTGCAAAAGAAATGGAAAGTCGTGTAAGCAAAATACTTAATTCAGAAGCCATAGGTTTATCATGGCTTGGTACATTTCACTCAATTTGTGCGAAACTATTAAGAAAGCATGCACCTGCTGCTGGATTAACATCCAATTTTACAATTATTGATACAGATGATCAGGTACGATTAATTAAAAATATTTGTAAAGTAGAAAATATAGATATTAAACAGCTAGCTCCTAAGTATATCTTATCCATTATTGATAGATGGAAAAATAAAGGCTTTTATCCTAGCGAAGTCATTGTTAATAAAAATGATATTTATGAAAAAACAATACTACCACTTTATAGTATTTATCAACAAAAATTATTAGATTTAAATGCATGTGACTTTGGTGATCTAATATTGCATGTAGTAAAAATTTTAGAAAGAAATTTAGATATAAGAGAAATTTATTCAAACAACTTTAAGTATATTTTGGTAGATGAATATCAAGATACAAATTATATTCAAAGTAGATGGCTCCATTTACTATCAGAAAAACATAAAAATCTATGTTGTGTTGGTGATGATGATCAATCTATATATAGCTGGCGAGGTGCAGAAATTAAAAATTTTTTAGAATTTGATCAAGTTTATAAAAATTCAAAAGTTATTAGATTAGAGGAAAATTATAGATCATCTCAAAATATATTATCGGTTGCCTCAAACCTAATTGCAAATAATCAAAATCGAGTTGGAAAAACATTAAAAACAACAATGGAAGAAGGTGATCTTGTTAAACTTAATTGTTTTAAAAATGGCAAAGATGAAGCCATAGGGGTTTCCGATGAGATAGAAAAAAAAATGAAAAATAAATATTCATTTAATAATATTGCAATTTTAGTTAGAGCTATATTTCAAACAAGAGAGTTTGAAGAGAGATTTTTAAAAATTGGATTACCTTATAGAATTTTAGGAGGCACAAAATTTTATGAAAGAGCTGAAATTAAAGACTGCGTTGCATACTTGAGATTAATTCATCAACCAAAAGATGATTTAGCTTTTGATAGAATAGTTAATAATCCCAAAAGATCAATTGGTGAAAGTACTATAAAGTTAATACATCAGTTTTCAAAAGATAACTCAGTAAGCTTAGAAATTTCCTCAAAACAATTAATTGAGCAGAATTTAATTAAACCAAAAACAAAAATAGGTTTAAATTCTTTTTTATTTTTAATAGATAAATGGAGAAATGATATTAATATTAAAAAGGTTAATCATGTTAAACTCTTACAATTAGTTTTAGATGAATCTGGATATTCAGCTATGCTTAAAAATAAAAAGGACCTAGAAAATGAAAATAGACTGGAAAATATTAAAGAACTTTTAAGTGCAATGAAAGAGTTTGACAATTTAGAGGCTTTTTTAGAACATGTGGCATTGGCTACTTCAGTAGATCAAGATTGGGATGGGGAAAAAATTAATATGATGACAATGCATGGCTCAAAAGGCCTTGAATTTGATGTAGTTTTTTTACCAGGGTGGGAAGAAGGCCTTTTTCCACACCAAAAATCTATTGAAGAAAAAGGTCAAAATGGCCTTGAAGAAGAAAGAAGGTTGGCATATGTCGGTATAACTAGAGCTAAACATAAAGCATTAATATCATTTGCTATGAATAGATTTTATCAAGGTAATTGGATCGACAGTATGGCATCAAGGTTTATCGATGAATTGCCAGAAAAGTATTTAGAAAAAAATTCATTTTTTGATGAGTCAAAAGATGATGATGACTTTGAATTTAATCAAGATTTTGAAATTGATGAAGGAAAAAGAAGCCCAGGATGGATAAGATATCAAAAAAGAATTAAATGATAAAAAATAAAATAAAAATTTTAAGAGACAAATTCACAAAATTTAAAATTGATGGCTATATTGTACCAAAAAATGATGAATATTTTTCAGAGTATGCAAAAAATGACAGATTAAAAAATATTAGTAATTTTTCTGGTTCTGCTGGTATTGCTGTCATACTCAAAAAAAAAAATTATTTGTTTGTTGATGGAAGATACACCATTCAAGCAGTGCAACAGTCTGGCAAAAATTTTAATATAATTGAAATTCACAAAAGATTGCCTCATACTATTATTAAGAATCTTAATTTGGGTTATGACCCGAGTGTATTTACATCAAAAAGTCTTAAAAATTATTTTTCAAATAACAATCTTATTCCAGTTAACAATAATTTAATTGATCAAATATTTAAATTTAAAGAGAAAACAACCAAACCCTTCTACTCATTAAAAAAAAATATAGTGGGTGAATCACATAATTCAAAAATTTTGAAGATAGTAAATTATATAAAATTAAATAAAAGTGACTACTTATTTGTTAGTGCGCCAGAAAATGTTGCATGGCTTCTAAATATAAGAGGATATGATAATCCAAACAGTCCAATACCTAACGCTAGATTAATCATAGATAAAAATAAAAGATTATTTTTAATTGCAAAAAAAAATAATACAAAAAAAATCATCAATGAAAAAAAAATAGATAAAAATAATGTTATTGATATTAAAGATCTTCCAGACTTAATTAATAAATTAAAAGGAAAAAAATTTATAACTGATGATAAGTCTTGTTCAATTTTTTATGAAAATATAATTAAGTCAAAATTTAAAATTATAGATAAAGAAGACCCAATTTATAAACTAAAATCAATCAAAAATTTATATGAAATTAATCATATGATTGAAGCTCACAAGAAAGATGGATTGGCACTAACAAAGTTTATTTATTGGATAAAAAATATAAATAAAAAAACTATAACGGAAATTGAGGCACAAAATAAATTAGAAAGATTTAGAAAACTTAATAAAGACTATTTATTTCCTAGTTTTAATACTATAGCTGGTACCGGTTCAAATGGAGCAATTGTTCATTATAGGGCAACAAATAAAACTACTAAAAAGATTAATAAAAAAGATATTTTATTAGTCGATTCAGGTGGTCAGTATAAATATGGGACTACAGATGTCACAAGGACTATTTGCTTTTCTAATCAAACACAATCGATAAAAAATGCATATACAAATGTTTTAAAGGGCCATATCGCTGTGGCTCTTACAAACTTAAATAAAGACAATACTGGAAAAAAAATTGACACTAGGGCTAGAAAGTTTTTGAAAAAAGAAGGTTTGGATTACGCACATGGAACAGGTCATGGTGTTGGATTTTTTTTAAATGTCCATGAAGGACCTCAATCAATCTCTAAGTATAATACTATAAAAATTAAAGAAGGTATGATTTTGAGCAATGAACCTGGTTATTATAAAAAAAATCATTTTGGAATCAGAATAGAAAATTTAGTTTATGTTAAAAAGTTAAAAAATAAATTATTTTTTAATAATCTTACTTTTGCTCCTATAGAAAAAGATTTAATAAATTATAAACTATTAAACAAAATAGAAAAAGATTATTTATTTAGATATCATTTAAATATTTACTCTAAATATTCAACTTCATTAAGTGCAAAAGAAAGAAGATGGTTAGCTAATCTTATTTAACATTTTCATCAAATCTTTTTGATTAATAATTTTTATATTTAATTCAACTGCCTTATTGACTTTTTTTACAGTTGGTTTTTCACCGGTGATTAAATAATCGAGTTTCTTATTTACATTACTAATTATCTTACCAGAGTTTTGCTCTATTAAAGATTTAGCTTCTGCCCTACTAACTCCATTAAGTTTTCCTGTAAGCATAAAGGTTTTATCTTTCAAAAGACCTTTATTGTTTATCAATACCATATTCACTATCTTAAGATTTCTATCAAGTTCAGATAAAACCTTCATGTTTGTTTTGTTTAAAAAAAAATTTTTAATTGATTGAGTCTGAATTGTGCCTATCCCATCTATATTGGATAAGCTTTCTATATTTCTTCCCTCTGATAACTTTAAAAAATTTTTTGCTGTTTTTAAATGTCTTGCCATAAGTTTGGCATTTTCCTGTCCTATGTGTCTAATTCCGAGCGAATAGATAAATCTATCTAAAGAAATTTTTTTTTTTTGATCTATTGAAAATTTTAAATTTGTTGCTGATAATTTTCCCCAACCTTCTAAATTTTCTACTTCATTATAATTAAGATTAAAAATATCTTGTGGTAATTTAATTAATTTTGAATTCCAAAAATTCTCAACAATTTTTTTTCCAAATCCATCAATGTTAAATGCTTCCTTTGATACGAAATGTTTAATTTTTTCTATTGCAATTTTTTTACATTCATAACCAACACTTACACATCTTCTAACTGCATCTTGCTTTTTAGTTACCTCATTATAATCCTTTAAAGTTTTGCTTCCACAAGACGGACAATTTAATGGAAAAATAAATTTTTTTGAATTTTTTTCTCTTTTTTTTAAATCTACTGAAATAACATGTGGTATTACATCGCCAGCTCTTTCAACAGTTACAGTGTCTCCAACTCTTATGTCTTTCCTAATAATTTCATCTTCATTATGCAATGTTGCATTAGAAACAATTACACCACCAATATTTACAGGTTTAATCTTTGCAACTGGGGTTAGCGCTCCTGTTCTACCTATTTGAATTTCAATGTTTATTATTTCAGATATTGAACTATTAGCAGAAAATTTATGTGCAATTGCCCATCTAGGGGCATTAGCTGCAAAGCCTAATCTTTTTTGTAAATCAAAATCATTAACTTTGTAAACAATACCATCAATATCAAAGGCTATTTCTTTTCTTTTGTCTTCTAAATATTTGTGGTTTTGTATTAAATTTTTAATGTTAGAAATTTTTTTATTAAATGGGTTTATTTTAAAGCCCCATATCTTCAAATTTTTTAAAAAATCAGTTTGTTTGTAAATTTTCATTTCGGTAGTATGGCCATGTGTGTATGCAATAAATTTAAGTGGTATTTTTGCTGTAATAGTTGGATCTTTTTGCCTTAGAGATCCTGATGCAGCATTTCTGGGATTTGCAAATTTTTCTTTAATTTTTTTAAAATCATTATTTTCTATAAACACCTCTCCTCTAATATCAATTTCTTTAGGAAAGTTATTTGTAATTACCTCTAGAGGAATATCTTTAATAGTTTTTAAATTTTGCGTGATATCCTCTCCTTCAGTACCATCTCCTCTTGAAAGTCCTTTGGTGAATTTACCATTAATATAAATTAATGATGCAGATATTCCATCAATCTTAGGTTCAGCGCTATAATCAATAATATCTATTTCTTTTAAACTTAAAAAATTAATTATTTTTTTTTCAAAACTTTTTAAATCCTCTTCATTAAAAGCATTTCCAAGTGATAACATCGGAACTTTATGTTTTACTTTTTGAAAATTTTTTGATGGTTTAAAGCCTACTGTTCTTGTTGGAGAGTGTTTACTTTTTAAAAATTTATATTTATTTTCAAGCTCTATAATATCTTTTTTTAATAAATCAAATATTTGATCTGAAACAATTGGTTTATCTTTGCTATGATAATGTTCGTTATATTTTATTAACTTTTTAATTAATCTAAAATAATTTTCTTCGATTAACTTATTTTTCATTTCACTCAATGACAGATTTAATTTTTTTTATCAAGGATGATTTTTTACTTCTCTTTATTTTTTTATATGGACTTTCATATTTTTTATTAAATACTTTATAAGACTCTTCATACCATTTTCCTGACAGATAATTATAACCAAGTAAGTTTGCGTATTTTTTTGACTCATCTATTAGTCCTATCTTAAAATATACTTCTACCAGTCTATGGATTGCCTCCTCAACATAAATTGTTGTTTCATAATTTTCTACAATAAATTTCAATCTATTGATAGCTGGTATCCATTTTTGTTTTTTAATATAATGTTTTGCAACAAACATTTCTTTGGATGCTAGAGTTTCTTCTATCAAGTCTAATTTAAATTTTGAGTCTAATCCATAATCAGAATTTGGATAGTTGCTTATAACAAATTCAAATTTTTCTTTTGCTGTAATCATTGGTTTTGAATCTTTTTTTTCGTCAGTAATTTTATTGTAATATGACATTGCAATTAAATAGTGGGCATACTGCATTCTTTTACTTTTTGGGTAAATCTTAATAAATTGTTCAAGCTGAAAAATTGCATCATCATTATAATCATCAGCATAATATGAATACGCAGCCATTAAAGAAGATTTTGGCGCCCATTCAGATTGAGGAAAAAGTAATTCAGCCTCATTAAATTTTTTTGCTGCTTTAAGTGAATCACCTTCATTTAAAGCATCTAGACCTTCATTATATGCTACGATCATCTGCATTTCTATTTCATCTTCATTTAAAATAGATATTTCCTTTTGCTTGTCACTAGAACAACTTAATAAAAGTAATAAATTCAAACCTATAAAAAATTTAATTATATTATTCATTGATTATTTTTAGCAGAAATTTTTTTAAATTCTAAACTATTATGCTATTGATCTTAGAATACTTTTGTTAACCAATAAGCCAGGAAGGGTTTTTTCTTTAATTTCAATTATTGTAAAGTTATTATTATCTTTAAATACGTTTCTTAATAATTGATTAGTAAGTTGATGGCCACCTTGAGAGCATATTAATTTACCAATTATTTTATATCCAGATAAATATAAATCACCAATACAGTCAAGAATCTTATGATTTACAAATTCTTTATCATTTCTTAAGCCACTTTCATTTAAAATCTTGTCTTCTTTAACAACAATAGCATTATCCAAACTTCCACCTTTTGCCAAGTTCATTTTTTTTAATTTATCTATATCTTCGTATAGACAAAATGTTCTTGAATTATATATTTCAGTCAAATCTGATTCGTAAACACTCACATTATTTTTTTGAGTACCAATAACTGAATTGGCATATTTAATTTCAAAATTAATATCTAGGCTAACTTTACTTGGTTCTATTGAAATAGTTTTTAATCCATGCTCAAAAGTAATTTTTTTTTCAATTTTTATAATTTTTATAGGTACATTACTATCTTTGACTCCAACTTTATTTATTTCTTCTATAAAAATTTTAGCCGATCCATCTAAAATAGGAACTTCTTCATTATCAATTTCTACTAATGCATTATCAATGCCCATTCCATAGAAAGCACCCATTAAATGTTCTAATGTTGATACTTTAACTCCATGATCGTTTGAAATAGTTGTACATAGTACTGCACTACAAACATTAAAAACTCCTGGAATAACATAATTATTTATATCTAAATCAGTTCTTTTAAATAAAATGCCCGTATTAGGTCCTGCAGGCTTAATAGTCATTTTAACTTTTTGACCACTATGTAAACCTACACCATTTATATAAATTTCTTTTTTAATTGTTTTTTGATTTAATAAAGCCATTAATTTCATTATAAAATTTCATTTGCTTTTTTAAAATTCAACTAATGTTACAAGAAAATACTAATTTATTGAAAAAAGTGAAAGAGTTTTTCAAAAAAACCCTGTTTTGTTTGTTTTTTTGCTATCACTACAACCTCTTGTTTGTTTAACCCCGCTACATACTTTAATCCAGACTGACAGATATCCTCCAATGTTTCTTCTAAAAAATTAATATCATTTAAAAATGAAATTTTGTCTTTGTGCTGATTATCAAGTATTTTTGAACCCTCACCCATCAATACCATCGTAAACTTATCTGGTGCATATGTATTTGATTCGATAGATTTAACACATAATTCAAGTATCTCCTCTGTTCTAGCAAAAATTATTTTTTCGAGAGTGTTTACTGAAATATCTTTATCATTTGAAAGTGTAAGATTTTGATCAAAATTACGTTTCTTTTGTTCTGAACTTTCTAAATCTATTTCTAAAAGTTTTGAAATGTCTTTAGTAATATGATTTCCTCCAATCGGCAAAATATCTAATGACAGAATTTTATTATTATCATAAGAAATTATTGATGTTTTGTTAAATCCAACATCAATGAATGAGCTATTGCCACTTAAATTTAGATTATCTTTATAATTAATTGATTTTGCATAACTTGAACTAATAATTTGATTAACTAAAATATTTGATTTTGAGAAAATGTTTTTAAAATAAATTATCAAATCAGTTGGCAAACATATAAAAACTATATCTAAAGATACGGAATTGCATTTAATTTTATCAGGCAAATAAGAATAATCCACGCCATCAATTTTATAATTATTAATGATAATATGAACAATGTTATGATTTAAATAATATTTTAAAATTTGTTGTTTAGCTTCTTGAACTAAAAATTGAACATTTGCCTGCTTTAATCTTGCTGTATTAAATTTTTTAGATAATGAAATACCAATAGAGAGCATTTTAGGGCTATCTAACATTAGATTAATATTATCAATATATTCTTTTGAATCTTTCTCAAGAGAAGTGATAATTTTTTGAATCTTGAATTCTAAATCTGACCGATCTGTAAAAAATTCACTATTAGCATAAAAGGCTTCATCGTAGTTGTTTACATTAAATGTACCAGCTCTAATTTTAGAAAAACCACAGTCAAAAAAAGTTTGAAAATTTTCGTTATTCATTATTTTATAATTAAATAGTTATTTACTCTCAAATCAATGAGATTTTTTTTTTTAAAATCATTACTTGTTATAATCTTGTAAGCAAGATTAAGTGATTTAGAAATATTATCTTGAGGCAACTTAATCAAGATATCATCATAAGTTAAAATATCCCATCTATTTGAAGGAAAAAAATATAATATTTTAAATTTAGTAAAAGTAAATTTTGATTGTGTAATATTTTTTTTAAAACTTAAAAAGTCTTCAGAATTAAATTTTCCAAATATATAAGGTAATACATCATTATTTTCCTTATCTTCTATAAGTTTACCATTTTCTCCAACTAATTGATCATTACTAGAAAGTCTTGCAATAAACTTAGTTGGCTTGATGTGTATAGTGATAGTTGATGGATAAATTTTTTTAATACTATAATTTTCTATAACATTATACTTTTTTAAAACTTTTTGAATCTCTTCTTTACGAACAAATAATATATTTTTATAAAGTAGATTGTTTAATTCGTTATAAATTTTTAAATTATCATTGTTTGAGAGCCCCTTAATGCTAATTTTATTAATTTTAGTAGAGTAACTATCTTGATTTTTTATAAATTTTCCACTCGTTGTGCTTAATACGAATAAAAGTAAAATATATAAAATTATCTTATTTTTTTTATCTATCAATTGATGCATCTTTTAAAATCCATTCAATTAATTGTATAAAACTTATCCCCATATAGTTAGCAATTTCAGGTACCAATGAAAGTTTAGTCATTCCTGGTTGAGTGTTAATTTCAAGTAAATAAAATTTTCCTTTGTAGAACTTAAAATCTGATCTAGTAACACCCTTACATCCAATAAGCTGATGTACTTTACGAGTAATAGTTGTAATTTTTTGCAAGTCTTTTTTTTCAAGGCTTACTGGAATTATATGTTTTGTTTTTGCATTTGAATTATACTTTGCTTCGTAGTCATAAAACTTTCTTTTTGGTTCTAGTTCAATTGCGCCCAATGTTTTGGTTCCCATTATAGCTACTTGAATTTCTCTACCTGGGATAAATTCTTCAATCAATATTTGATTATATGAACTTAATGCTTTCAAATTTTTTAATATATTTTTTTTAGTACAAATATAAACATGCAAACTTGATCCCTCATTAATTGGTTTTATGACAACAGGAAATTTTAATTTCCTATCTATAGTCTTAACAATGTTTATTTTATTTTTTTCATAATTAAATTTAATATATTTTGGAGTTAATATATTATTTTTAATAAAAATTTTTTTTGAAATTTCTTTATCCATTGCAATCGAAGAAGCAATAACTCCTGAGTGTGTGTATGGAATTTTTTGAGTTTCTAAAACTGTTTGAATATAGCCATCCTCTCCAAACTGTCCGTGTAATGCATTAAAAATTGTGTCTGGCTTAAATTGTTTTATATTTTTTAATAAAGTATGATCTGGTTCACAAGTTAGAACAATATAACTATTTTTTTTTAGTTCATTTGCAACTTGCTTTCCTGTATCCAAGCTTATCAATCGCTCTTTGGATATTCCTCCACAAAGTACTAAAATTCTTTTTTTCATAATTATTCCAGTATCTTAATTTCTTTTTCTAAAATAATACCTGTTTTTTTCTTAACTGACTCTTGAACAAATTTTATTAATTTATCCATATCATTAAAAGTAGCATTATTTTTGTTTACAAAGAAATTATAATGTTTATCTGAAATACAAGCATCACCAAAATTTGTATCTAGTGGCACTGATTCTTTTATTAATTGCCAAACCTTTTTATCAGATTGTTTAATTGGATTTTTAAACGTACTGCCGCTTGTTTTAATTTTTGTGGGTTGGGTGCTTTCTTTTTTACTCTTTAATTCAAAAACTTTTTTTTTAATTCTATCTTTATTCTTCTTTTCTCCTTTAAAGGATGCGCTTAAAAATATTAGATCATCTGGTAAATCATTATTTCTGTATTTAAACAAAATCTTATTTGCTGGTATTGTTAAAACTTTACCCTCTTTATCAATTGCTTGTATAGATATTAATATGTCTTTAAATTCTTTATCAAAACATCCGGCATTCATCTTTATGCCACCACCAATAGTTCCAGGTATACATGCTAAAAACTCAAAGTTTCCCACTTCATTTTCTAAAGCAAAATCTGATAGTTTTTTATCAAGACAAGCACTACCTGCTACTATTATACCATTAGGTAACATTGTAATATTAGAAAAATTCTTCCCTAACTTAATAACTGCGCCATTAAATGTTTTGTCACTTATTAGTGTATTTGATCCTGCACCTAAGATATAAATTTTTTCTTTATTTCCAAATCTTTTTAGAAATAATATTAAATCTGGTAAATTATCAGGCTTAAAATAAATTTTTGTTTTGCCACCAATATTAAACCAATTGCTTTTTTTTAAATCAAAATCAAAATAAATCTTACTAGTAACTTCCTTTGAAAACTTTGTTAATTCTTGTGATAGCATTATATTAAATTTGGCAATTCTTTCATCCATGCTGAAATAGTACCTGCACCCATCCCAACAACTATTTTTTTTCCATAGATAGTATTTTTTATTAACTTGGCTAATTCGTATTGGTTGCTAACCATAAATAGTTTGACCTTTGAGTTCTTAATTATATCTCTTGCAAAGCTGTTGTAATTGAATCCTAATTTTATTTTTTCACCAGCAGCATAAACTGGACATAAAATTACCGTGTCTGCTTTTTTGAATGAAGAACTAAAATCTTTCTTGAGATCTTTTAATCTAGATATTCTGTGTGGTTGAAAAACACATACAACTTCTTCTTTTTTATAAGCTGCTCTAATACCATTTAAAACTTCTTTAATTTCTGTTGGATGATGTGCATAGTCATCATAAAAACTGGTTTCTCTATACGTAAAAATTTTATTAAATCTTCTTTGAACTCCCTTGAATTCTTTCAGTCCACTTTTAATAATATTTTTAGAAATTCCAATTGTTAAAGCTACTGCAGCAGCAGCTGTTGAATTTAGAATATTATGAACTCCAAGAAGAGGGATCTTAATTGAATTAATAACTACATTTTTTTTACCTGGCAAATTTACTGCTAAATCATATTCTGAAAAATCTTTTACTTGTTTAATATTTTTAATACAAAATTGCGATTTTGAATTTACTCCATATGTATAAAAATTTTTTGATTTTATCTTTCTTAATAAATCTCGATTATTCTTATCATCAATGCAAATAAATGATTTTCCAAAAGATGGAACTTTATTAATAAATTTTATAAATAAATTTTTGAGATCATTCATTGAATTATAATAATCCATATGTTCGCGATCAATGTTTGTCACAATAGAATAAGTTGGGGGCACATGAATAAAGCTTCCATCAGACTCGTCTGCTTCTAGTATACACCAATCACTTTTTCCAAGTTTTGCAGTACTTTTAATTGCATTAAGAACTCCACCATTTATGATGGTGGGATCTAATCTTGTTTTTGAAAATATTGCAGCTAATAAAGATGTTGTAGTAGTTTTACCATGAGATCCTGTCACAACAATATTTTTAGTCAAAGACACTATATTAGCTAACATTTCACCTCGTTTATAAATCGGTAGTTGTTTTCTTTTTGCCTCTAATAATTCTGAATTATTATTTTTAATAGCAGATGAAATAACCACAATAGTAGCATTTGTTAGATTTTTTTTAGCATGTTTAATATTAACTTTAATTTTTTCTTTCTTTAAATTTTCAACATTTTTGTTAAGAAGCATATCACTACCCTGAACATTAAAACCCATTCTTTTCATTATGAGTGCGAGACCACTCATACCAATTCCACCTATTCCAACAAAATGTATAATTTCAGTTTTTGCTAATTCTATTTTCATTAATAACAGATATAATTTTCTGATTTATATTATTCCAGGTATTTTGATAGCTAAAATTTTTCATATTCATTTTTTTTATTAAATATTCATCTTTGTTATCTATAATATTAAGTAGTTTGCTTGCTATATACTCATCATTAATTTCATTTTCGTTTAAAATCCAATTACACCCAATTTTGTTATAAAAAAAAGCATTTTCAAATTGATGATTATCTTTTGAGGTAGGCAATGGTATTGCTACAAAAGGTAAATTTAAAAAAACTAACTCAGCTAATGTAGTGGCACCTGCTCTAGTAAGGCACATATTGGATCTGCTCATAAAGTTTGAAATATCTTCATTAAAATCAAATAACTCATTATTAATATTGTTGTCTTTATAAAATTGTTTTAAATTTTCAAAATTAACTAAATTAGTCTGTTGATAGATTTTTAAATTATATTTTTTTGATAATTTCACTACCAAAGTTTTAGTTAATGTATCAAATATTTTTGCTCCTTGACTTCCTCCTATTACCAACAAATTAATATAATCATTAATACCCTGAGCTTTTTCAATTTTGTAAAATTTTTTTCTCAATAGAGCTGGAATTACATTAATTTTATCCATATATTTATTAGGAAAATTTTTAATCTTATCAGAGTAACAAAAAATTTTTTTACATGATTTTATAAAAAACTTATTTGATCTTCCTAAAACCATATTTGGTTCAAATAAAAAAAGTTTAATATTCAAAATTTTTGACGCTAAGCATAATGGTAAAGACATATAACCACCTGTTGAGATTAATATATCTATTCCTTTTTTTTTTAAAAAAAAAATTGATTTTATAATCAAATAAATTAATAAAAAAAATTGAAATGGTAATAAAAAAATATTTTTTGATATTGGGGGTACGTTAATTATTTCTAAATTATATTTATCTTTATCTAAGAATTTCATCCCTCTATCATCTGTCGTCATATACACCTGAAATTGATTTTTTAGATGTTCGTATAATATTGTAGCTGGCACAACATGACCACCCGATCCACCTGTACTAATTAAAATTTTTTGAGTCATTTAATCAATTTTTCTTTTAGTTAAATTTAATATTATTCCAGATAATATTGATATACCTACAATTGATGAGCCTCCATAACTTAAAAAAGGTAAAGTCATGCCCGTTGTAGGAAATAGTCTAATGTTAACTCCAACATGAATCAAAGCCTGAAAAATTATTAAACACATTGCTCCAGTTAAAACTAATTTAATTTTTTCACTTTTTTCTAAGTATACTTTTTTAAATACTGTATAAATAAAAAATAAAAACAAAGTCAACAACAACACAATTGCTACAACACCAAACTCTTCAGATATTACTGAAATAATATAATCTGTATGAGCCTCAGGCACTTTATTCTTTAAGGTACCTTCTCCAATTCCTTTACCAAAATAGCCGCCACTACTAATTGCGTCTATTGCTTTATCGGGTTGAAAATTGTGCGTTCCATCATTTGGGTTAAAAAATGATAAAATTCTATTTTTTATGTATGCAAATTTTGGAATAAAAAAAGATAAATAAACTAAGGATAATAATGAAAACGTTAAAAAAATTAAGATTAAAGCTAAGCTTACGCCTGAAATAAAAACCAAAATTGCCCAAGACAAAAAGATAAGTAAAGTTTGTCCAATATCAGGTTGCATTATTAATAGAGCGCAAACAGGTATTATTGCAATAAAAGTCAGAAAATATTTAAAATAAATATTAAAATTTTTTTCAGTACACAAAATTGTAGCTATAAAAATAATTATAAATGGTTTAACTATTTCTATCGGTTGAAATCTTGGTAAAAAAAAAAGATTAAGCCACCTTTTAGAACCTTTTACTTCTGTGCCTAAAACTGGAACTAAGAATAAAAAAAACAAAGATATAAAGAAAAGATAAAAAGAAATTTTAAAGAGATTTTCTTTACTTAATGATGAAAAAAATATTAAAACAATAATACCAATTGATATATATATAAAATGCTTGAAGAAGAAAAAATAATTATTAGTATCCAATTTATCAGAGGCAATTAAGGAAGTTGAAGTTAAGGAAAAAAATAATCCCAAACTAAATAAAAATATTATTAATATAAAAAGTGTTTTGTCTATATTTTTCCACCATTCATAGTAAAATTTATATATGGAATTGAAATTATTCATTTATATTTTTTTTAATAAGTTGATTAAAATATTCTCCGCGTTTCTCAAAATTTTTAAAATTATCAAATGATGCAGCAGATGGGCTAAATACAATTGTTTTATGGTCTATCTTTTTGTCAGTTTTGATATCTAAAAATAATTTTTTAATCAAACTTTTTAAATCTAAAAAAGATTCACACTTCATAAGTTTCTTTATTTTGCTTATAAAAAAATTCGTGTTAACTCCAAATATATATGCTTTAAAATTTTTACAATATTTTTTAGATAATATTAGTTTATCTCCTTTTTTTGCTTGACCTCCAACTATCCAATAAACATTATTTAGAGATTTTAACAAACTTACTGACGAAGAAAAAGTTGTTGCTTTTGAATCATTTATTATAGTTAATTTTTTTGACTGAAAAATTATTTCTTGTCTATATTTTAAACCCTTAAATTTTTTTAATGTTTTAATTAAAACATTTTTTTTAAGTTTTAATATTTTGGCAATTTCTAAAACAAAATTTAAGTTCTCTTTATTTCCATCTGTATTAAAATATTGATTATCTATTTTTTTTAAAAAAATATTATCTATACTATTTTTAACTTTTATTATTCTAGATAAAAAAATTTTAGACTTTAACTCTCTATTAATATAAAAATTTTTAGTATTTAAAATAGCTAAATTTTTTCTAGATTGATTTTTTAATAATTTAAATTTTGCACCTACATACTTGTTGATAGTTTTATGCCTTTCAAGGTGGTCAGGTGCTATATTTAAGATTAATGATATATTTGACTTGAAAAGCTTGCTATATTCCAACTGATATGATGAGGCTTCAATGACAAAAACTGTCTTATTTGTGATTTTTTTTTCCAAAAGTACTGGATTTCCAATATTACCCACTAGTCGAACATCCACTTTCTGATCTTTTAATACTTCATATAGTAGTTTTGCTGTGGTGGATTTACCGTTGGTTCCCGTAATTGTTATTTTATTATTTTTCTTATAGTGCGTAAAAAAAATATCTAAGTCTGTATAAATTTTTTTAGAATTATTTTTTAAAAATTTACTTAATGTGCATTTGTTAATGTCTATTCCAGGACTAATTATTATATAATCGAATATATTTTTTGTTATTTTTTTTATGCCACTTTTTATTTTATCATCATATGTTGTAACCTGATTGTTTTTTTTTAAAAACTTAGAGGCTGATAGGCCACTTTTTCCTAGACCATATATTAAAATTTTCTTTTTATAAAAAATATTTTGATTATTTGACATTATCTTAGTTTCAATGTCGCCAACCCAATCATTGCAAGAATTATTGAAATAATCCAAAACCTAATTACAATGGTGGATTCTGGCCAACCTTTTTTTTCAAAATGATGATGAATAGGTGCCATTCTAAAAACTCTCTTTCCTGTCAATTTAAAAGATATTACTTGCACAATAACTGAAATAGCTTCCAAAACAAACAAACCACCTGTTATTGCCAAAACTATTTCATGTTTAGTAATTATCCCAACCGCACCTAATGATCCACCAAGTGCTAAGGACCCTGTATCACCCATAAAGATTTTAGCAGGCGGTGCATTAAACCATAGGAAACCTAAACATGCTCCAATAATTGATCCACAAAATACAGAAACTTCTCCCATACCTTCTAGGTAAGGTATATTTAAATATTCAGAAAAAACTATATTACCCGTAACATAACTAATAAATGCAAAACACCCTGCTACTAATATAACTGGTACTGTTGCTAATCCATCAAGTCCATCTGTAAGATTGACTGCATTTGAAGAACCTATAATTATAAATACTGAAAATGGTATAAAGAACCAACCTAAGTTTACAATTAAATTTTTAAAGAATGGAAAGTATAAATTTGATAATTCAGCATTTTTAGATACTTCTAACAAGGCAAATATACCAACTGTTGCTATTAAAATTTGTGAAATAAGTTTAAATTTAAATGAAATACCAGAGGAATTTTTAAATTTAATTTTTTTATAATCATCATATGCGCCAAGTAAACCAAAACTTATTACTATATAAAGCAAAAACCATATATGATAATTAGATAAGTCTCCCCACAAAAGTATCCCTGAAAATAAACCAAGTAATATTAAAACACCACCCATTGTAGGTGTTCCAATTTTCTTTATAATATGATCAGTCGGACCGTCTTCTCTTATCGGATCCAAAATTTGTCTTGCAGAGAAAAATTTAATAAAAGGCGTGCCAACTAACAAAACTACAATCATAGAGGTAAACATAGCTAAACCTGTTCGGAAAGTAAGATATTTAAAAACATTAAGAAAACTATACTGATCTACTAATTGAGAAATAAGACTATAAAGCATTGATTTTACCTTTTTTTATTTGATTAGTTAGACTGTTAAGACCTGTAGAGTTAGAACCTTTAATCATCAAATAATCATTATTATTTAAATTGTTTTTAATCAAATCAATTATTTGAGATTTTT